>JAAUYG010087372.1_pt1 | contig 11624 bp, 11 predicted proteins | sample 7278091 | NCBI WGS metagenome assembly JAAUYG01 (sample SAMN14350201, study PRJNA611818) | marine sediment metagenome | isolation source: surface marine sediment (0.6m) | place: French Polynesia: Moorea | collected 2018-08 | reverse complement strand
TTTCCTGGCTGAACTGTGTCCTTCATTCTGGAAAAGTACAGGATCGGAAATTTTTTCCAAGGAAAAGAAAAATGAATACAGAATGAAAAGTTTGAAAATCCATTCGTATTAAATATTTTTCCCAGCATGCAAGGAAAATGCTCTTGTTCAAGTTCAGGTCACTTCTCTGAAACGCTCCTTGAAACAGACAGATGTGCTTTTGCGGAGTGTCAGTCCAATAATGATTTGTGGATCTTGTATCGCCACTTTCAGGAAGGTCAGAGCAATTGCAAAGGACTTGACCCGCTGACCAATAGATATCACCTGCTCAGACAGTACTTGCCATTAATCCGTCTGCGTTTGAATAAACTCATTCCTGAAAGGTGAACAATTTCACATTGCTCAACTCTCAAAACTAAAATTGAGGACATTTTCAAAACAAAGGTCCCATGGAAGAGATATCATTTGTGTTTGTTGAAGCCTCATTCCAATCAGAAGAATTCAGTTTTTGTTTCTTGTGTGGCGCATGGTTGTGTTTCTGAGTTTGACGAAGAGCCTGCTTGCCACACATGTGATTCTGACAGCCGAGAAGACAGCAGAAAAAAACCTGTCAGGTTTTTGCACTTCATGTGATGAGCATCCTGGGCATTGGTCAGGTCAAGTGGATTGAGCAACAAATAATTTGTTCCAACAAACGAGTTGCTTGTCTTTTTGTCCCAGTCAAAACAGCTTGTCGTTGTTGTTCTCTTCTTGGCTGATGCAACCTTTTCTGTTTCTACTTGGAAGCAGCAACTTGCGTCTCACAGTGCCACTTTACTCATGCACATCCAGGCCTAGAAAGGAGCTATTCTGAGGTTGTTTGCAGTTGTTCACCTTGGTAGGGAGTCTGTATACGTCAGGCATCGCACCTGCAGAATTCTGTGCTGATGCAACAGTCTTTTCTGCATTAACAAAAAGACATGCCATCAGTTTCAGGAAGGAAAAAAAACAGTCCCAAAAAGGAACAACCTACAAGTTTAGATTGCTTTTCTGAAACGCTCCTTTGAAAAAGAAAGATGTGAAAATTCTCAAGGACTTTTTAAAAGTTGCCAGAAAGAATGTTTCTTGGTGTCAGAAAGGGCATCGACACAGAAAAAGGGAGAATGTTTGCGAACAGGGAAACCTGCCTTTGGTCAGGTTTCAGGAATCATTGATGACCTATTTGTGCTTTGCTTTTTTTGCCAAGCCTTTTTTCTGAGGGACTTAAATGACCCAAAAAGAAAACATTGACTTCAGATTCTAAGAATCTCTTGAACGTGGTTTTCAAGGACGGTTCAGGTTTGGTCCTGTTCCCCAGCATGTACGAGAACACTCCAGAGAAACATCTTGGGAAGCATGTTCAACACCTTGACTCCAATCTTCAGCTGAGAGCTGAGCCCACATCCTTCTTGGAGTGTGTTTTTGTTTCTCAAATGTTTGCAGTTCAAATTGAAGTGTTTTTCATCGTTTGATAAAAACAAAGCCCTGTCCATTACAAGTATGAGATCCCCATGCTTGAGAACCGCTTAGGCGCCTTCAAGAGACATGAACTAATGTGTAATTTCCAGGCTATACACGTCAACAAAGGATTGATGCGGTGAAAAACAAGGCGCAACGGTGCCAGTATAAGAGTACTTGCGTCATACATGGGAAACGAATGCGGCAATTCATCAACCAGATTCCAAAGATAGTTTGCTATCTGAGAAAAATAGTGTCAAACCTTGAGGCGTCGAAGACACCGAAGTGGTGTCGCCACAAAGCTTCTCCTGTAACCCATGGAGGATGAACTGAAAAATTTTCCAACTTTTTCCTGCGCTCTTTGTGTGGGTGGAGAGCCAGGTTCAAGGCCTTCTCGATTTTCCATTTCTTGTCTTTGCTAGAAAACTGTGAAAAAGGCCACTCAGCTGCGCAGTGGAGTGTTTCTTGGGAATGACACATTGAAGATCCCAATTTAAGTTCCATCATTCTGTTGCCTCCATCCAAAGAAGAGATCTAACTTGCCAATGTTCGTCTCTTGGTGCTTGCCTTGTTTGTCTCAGGTCAGACCCACAGCAGTGTGGAACCTTTTGTTTCCATAAATCACTGAAAAATCAGGGTGGGAGTCACATTGAAAAAATCAACAAGTTTTTTCCAAGAAACAAATAAAAAGGAAAAAAATGAGCAATGAAACGACACACAAGAATAGGTGACAATGAAAAAATTTTGTTCTCCTTCGGAACAGATTTGTCACGTGTTCCCCTTCTAGGGAGTGGATCAGGCCTAGTCCTGGTGTCTTTAGGTCTCGGATGTCTCTTTATGAGGGCAGCTGAAGATTTAGAGGGGACACAGGATGGCGGATTGTACAGGTTGGTTCAACCATGTTGGAAACAGAAGAAAAAAGCTTTCCTCACTTGTTGGTCAGGTCACTGTTCTAGCTGGATGACCTTGAAAAAGACTTTGTAAGGCCTCTGTACAGCATCACTCAGTATGGCAGGAAACATTGTGTCCTTGTCCTGAGGCTTCACCGGTGACAGATCCTAGGTTGTCATTGGAAGGGCTGAAGCCATGCAGGTTAACTTCTTCACAAACGGGATCAATGTTATCATTCCACACAGAATTCGTGACCATCGCAACAGGACCAGAAACGAAGAAAACAGAATGTGGGGATTTGTTTTCCAACACAATTTAGCAAATCGCGACAAGAAATAAATCAAGCAGTGTCTGTGGGCTTTATCTGGGGCACACAACCTAAAAATACAAAAGGCTCGAGACCTACAAATCTGCAGTTTTCAGATTTGTCCTTTTGCAGAGATGAATGCCAGACAGACTGCAATTTATTTGCCACAGTGTTTACTCAGGTGTGTTTGCGACAGGATATTCCGTTTGTTTTATCCTGAGCAGGTAGCCCTGCGATTGATCGGAATTTTTTCCTTTCTCTCTGATGCAAGATTTTTGCGAGAGGGCACTGCTTCTTTTGCCTGTCGTTCCCCAGATTTCTGCCATCACTCCACAGAGGGAGTTTTCTACCCATGCAAGTCTTGAGTCATTATCCTGCCAAAATTACTTGTAGCTAAAAGTGCGTAACATGCCACAGGTGTTCGTGCGCATGATTTTTTTTTCAGGAACATTTTTCTTTAGATGTTTCTGTGGGAGTTCGTTTCTTTGAAAAGTTTTACGAATTCGCTAACTTGCTCGAAGCTGGTGTGGTTCTTGGGCATTGCATCATCTACCTACGCTTCAGACGTGACGATTGATGACGTCCACACGACGAAGCTGCTTAGTTCCCGAGTTCCAAAGTGTGTCACGTCCCTGACCAATTTGTTTCCTTACCTGGGGAGATACGTATTAGGTATGTGATCCAGAAGTGCCATTGTCTGTAGGAATAGTCATCTCAATGGGAAAGCACAAGCACGGGTATGAGTTTCAGGGAGCAATCAACACTGCGCCTGCAACACTCCTGGAACTGGGAACGACGTCCATTGAAGCCGCACTGCCTTTGCAAAGACTTAATATTGATATTACTGCGTCTGCAAAATACCTAGAAAAAAGGCGACGACGGAGAAAGGTGGGTGAACGAAGGCCTCAAAAATTGTTGTGGTGTCGTGTTGAAAGTCCAGAAATGGTAACCAAATGGTGTTGCCTTCAAGGATACAGCTTTGCATCAAAGATGTGTCCTTTTCTCACTTAAAGGATGAAAATAATCTGAAGGACTTCCGTCCAGTTGAAATTCCTGTTGAAACGGTGCTTCAGGGAATTTTTTTTTCTGCAAGGAATCTGATCTTTTCTGGACGATGTAATGCTGTCCTTTTTGGCGTCCTTTTCCAATCATAACTCAAAATTCTCGAAGGAGATGTTTTTGCTTTTTTGCTGCCAACGTGAAAAAGCTCACAAACAAAAAGAGACAAGAGGGACTCTTTGCTGAACTTTGCTGTTCTCACTCCTGTCTGAGTGGCCCACTGTATCTGTTTGCTGCTTGAGGACATTCACCTGTCCTGGTGCCTTCGTGCGTCTGGCATGCTGAAGAAACTGCTTCTCTGTCGGCATAGATTGGGGCAAACAAACACGAGTCTCGAATTGGTGGTGACATGCCAACAAGTCTGCCTTTTCAGTGAAAAAAGTGCGCTTGTTTTTCACTGACGAGTTCTAACCACGTGGACGTGTAGTGTCAGTCAACGCCGCTGAGTTCATCTGACGCCCTTCGGCGTTTTTCATACTTTTCTTGCAGAGGTTTTCATCATCCACTCCAAGAAAACTCATTCTCACGCACTTTTCCGCCACTTGCATATACGTACCAGCTGCAACATTTTTCCGCCACTTGCATATACGCACCAGCTGCAACATTGTGGGAAACCATTCGTGTCGGAACAATCGCGAAAAAGTCCGTGTTGTTCTTTATTCTGGCTATTTTTGGCCAGAAGAAAAGAAACCGGATCAGAACTCATGCAGTGTCTCTCTCTGCCTTTGCCTTTCCTGCAATTTGCGATTTTGCGGATTCAAACATTTTGACAAACAGGCAGTCGCAGGGCACTTGTTTTTTTTACAGTCGTCCCCGCTTGATTCGAATCTGCTTATTTTGCACACAGACAAGAAACGTTTTTGGATTTTTTTTCGTTTGTGTGGGGTTTTGAAACAAACTGGTTCAAATTGCCCTCACAACTGTATTTTACCCAAAAAATTTCTCGTCGATCTGAGTTTCTCACTGGGCCGACTGTAGCTGCAATGAATCACCATGCAAGGACTTAGTGATTGCGTGTCAAGTACTTTCCAATGACCGAACTCCACGTTTTATGTCATCTGAATGGTTCTTGATCTGTCATGCACTGGCTGGCCGTTATGATGTGCAGCGTCTTGGCAATTACGTGTTAAGCACCTTTTGTTGAATGCGCCTTATCTGTTTGTTGTATGTAAGTTGCAAAAAAGTTTAACCTGAAGGAGAGTTTGGAGTCCCAGAACCCTTGAAATGACCCAATGTGGTCTTGTAAATTACGCAACCATGTACTGAGGAATAGGGTGAATGGCGGAAGTGTTGATGGTGGAAATAATCCAGAAAATGCAAAGGTTGTTTAGAATCGTATGTTGTCGGCAATCACCAGGCGCACTGGACTGAGAGTGTGGAGGGTTGAGAATTGTACCGCAGAAGTAAATTCCACATTTGTGAAGACAGGCAAGGAAAGAGTGTCGCTTGCAGCAAGAGAAGCAACATTTTGCAGCTTCTTTCATCTTTTCTGAAGGGAGATACATGCTGGGCACTGGAGTTTCGGGCTCTCTTTGCTGGGTTATTCTGGAAACTTTGGGGAAACAGATTCGCTGTCTTGTCACAGGTAGCATTAGTCGCGGTGAGCATTGCCAAAGTGCCAAATGATAAATATATACTCCTCCTGAATCCCAGCCATTGTTTCCTTTCACTAAACTACACAGGCAGTGGCACTGACCATTGTGACTTCTATTTGCTTGGATCTGTGTCCACTCAAGGCAGGGAAATACAATTCTTCTCAGAATCTGTCCTGGGAAGGCACCCTTTCCCCTTCTTCAGGATTTTTCTTGACACACCAGAATGGTTGTGTCGCTGGCCATCTGGCATCAATTGGAAAAGGTGCCCATGGTTGTGTCATCACTTAAAGCTTGTGCAACGAATGTCTATTCTTGGAGTTCTGCGGTAGCAACAGATTCAGCTGATAAAATTATGATCACGAAGGAAAACTTGGATCATAAGTCACTAAGCACAAGTGAGGAGGATATTCTTTGCACTCTTTGTCCTTTGTCGGTGTTATCTGACGACCAAATACAACTCCTCGTATCAATGAACATGTGCTTAGAGTGACAATTGTGTGAAGTGGATAGAAAAAGTTTTGCTTTGTACTCAACCTTGTTCTTTGTGTGCACCCATTGCATGGTTTTGATACCATAAGGAAATCATATTTTTCCTGGGACAATTGGTCATCTGGAACCAATTGAAGAAACAAGAATCCAAACAAAAGTTTTCAGACAGATGAAAAAGGAACTTTGGCCATAGGGTTGTGCTGCATCAATGGGAGAGGGCATCACTTTGGTCTTGCCAGCTCTTGTGAGGCTTGCAATGCACAGCAATAAATATATATGGTCATTTTACAATGGTAGTGAATGAAAAACCAATTCTTTTGTGGTCATTCACAAGGGATGAAACTTCAACATGCAGTGACACATGTTTTCGGCGGTTTTTTGACCTCGCACAGTTCCAGTGTCTGTCGCTCAGATCGAGTGGCGATGTCGGAAAGAGAAGGAAAAAATCGCATCCAGTGTCGTGATCCTGTACTTCATGTCTCAGAGGCAATCCTGGGACTCCAGGACGTGTCTACGTCCATGGAGAGCTGCTTTGTATGAGAACTATACATGTACGCCTTCTCACGAAAAGACAGTCTCCTACTTGCTTGCAACTGACGACGCTCACACGGAGATGAATCAATCTGGCACCTTTGTGTTGTGCCTGAGGATTTCTGTGAATCTGTTTGAAGTTTAAGTCTCGTATTTCTCAATCTAACACATTCACAGCAAAGGCAATTTTTCACCTGGTGGGATCTGAAAAAATTGTGAGGATTATGTTTCAGCTGCAACCTTGGTGCCGAAGATCCTGATAGGGGGAACGTTGACCGCCTTGTCCAGGTTTTGTTTCTTGTTTATTCTTGACGACACTTCTTGAGAACTGGAACCTATCCCAGGGAAAAAACGCCATTGACGGAAAAACAGCTGGAAGTTTCAGTGGAAAATGGACTGGCGCAAAGAAAGCATTTCCGTTGACATCCGCTTCAGCACCTCACGCCTCACGCAATCCAGAATCAGGTTCCACTTAGTTTTCCCTGAGAATCAAAAACAACACATGTGTGGCCAAGAGAACGAGCAAACACTGGGCTGAAACAGAATACCCAAAAAGCCCAAAGTCACATCTGGAAAGAGTTTATTAAAGTTGTGACAATAACTTGGGTGTTCGAATGAAAGCCTTTGGCGTGTATTTCTTCAGAAATGAGGGTGACATCGTTCAAATAAACACACAGCGTGCGCGTTTGGCGATTGGGTTACTCAGACCCAGTTGTTGTGTCCCTCAACCTGGAAAATGGAACTGGTCATGCAGTAGAAGTATGAAAAGTACGTGGTGCCCGTGTGAAAGAGTGCACTTGGAATTTTTAGAACCAGAAACAAACACAAAAAAACTTACAAAAAAAATTTTTACCCTTTTTGTGTCGGAAAAAAACCAAAACACACAGGTAGTTTCACGGAAGAATATATAAAATCGACTTCCAAACACAGAAAACGCAGACGGGTGCAATGAGAGTGTGGCAATGGATTGCGACATAATCGTTTGCTCTTGGTGCGACATCTGAAACTCAATCCTGTAAATTCTGGCGGAAGTCACACAATTCATGGGTTTCTTTTCAGAACGAGCGTAGAACGTCCATTTATTGGTCATCTGCAACAAAACTACCCAGGGCACTTATCAATTGTTTCAACTTTTGTTCTTTGCTTTCTTGCAGGGTGCTCTGACACTTGGGCTGGCCATCGCCGCCTTTCTGGCCGTGTTTGGCTGTTCTTTTACCCATGGATACAACACAGGAGTGCTGAATTCCCCATCAGCGGTACGTATCACAAAAAAGGAAGAAGAGATTGATCCAGGACAGCTTTCTTAATCAGAAATTGCAGTCTTTTTTCCTTTCTGAAAGTTTGCCTGAATGTTTTGGAGGCAGACCAACCTTTGTCTCTTTCTTGCCTGAACTCCCTCCTTGTTTTTAGCATTTCTTGCTGAAGACTGCACGAAAAGATTCCCCCCCCGTGTTGCCATAAATGCTGAAAATTTAGAAAGCCTTGGGGCTGAGGGAAAAGGAATGTAAATGGGATCAAGGATACGACATTTCCTTTCGCGACATCGTCCCTCTTTGCCTGCGCGCTCTTGCCTGTGGATCTGGTGTATCAATCGGTTTCTCCTAACACGGAGAAACATTGACAACTCATCACTTCTTTTCAAACATCTCCGCTCAATATTCACATTTGAAGTTGTAAGCATCTCGTCCTTTTCTGCAGTATCAGTTTCCTCAGTCTCATGTGTGGTATGTTTCAAATGTCAAACCACTTAAATGACACTTTGTGAAGAGTTAGCTGAGCTTTTTCAAACTCATTTCCGCCCCCGTCTCTATTTGTGAGGTGTTCTTGATTTGGGACATTGCGTCATCCGACAAAAAGACGAAAACGAAGCGCAACAACAACAACAGCAACGACAAACAAATAAAGTTTCACCAAAATTCGATCCAAAATACACAATTCAGAAGAAATGCAGAAAAAAAGAAGAAGAAAAAAAAGGTTGAAGATAAACTGGACGCGATGCGACCAGCATCGCAGTCCGGATTGAACCGGAAGTAGAAACAAAGATGCTGCAGGAATCATCCATGGAAGCCAGAATGGACCATCACCTTTTTGTATTGACTTCAAGCCCCAAACCATTCTTCTCTTTTCTGTCCAGTTGATAAAAGAGTTCCTAAATGCAACGACAACAGAGAGATTTAACAATCCTCTGTCTGAAGGTATGCTGAATCTCATCTGGGCTTTCACTGTGTCTATCTACCTGGTGGGAGGTTGCGGTGGTGCGTTCTCTGCAGGCTGGATGGCTGACAAATTTGGAAGGTGAGTGTTACAAATGCAAAAATGTGTTGAGAACTCCCCAAAAGGATGCACACAGGTTTAGCCAAAAAATTGCACTGAGCATGTTCTTGTGAGAAAAAGGTTTCACTTTTCATTCTCACATGCAGGAAAGCAATTTTTGTAATAACGCATCTTTTTGGTGCTTTTGTTTCGTTATTTGCCACGAAATACTGTGACCAAATTTGGAACGGAACAGGAGGGCATCCTGCAGCAAAAAGGAACGTCGTTTGCAGTTGTTTCTGAATCTGTTCTTTGCGTCCATACTCGGGGGACAGTAGTACCAGTACAATTCGAACAAAACTCCAAAAAAACGCGAACTCTCTGTCTCAACAATGCAAAAACTGCAGAATTCGAAGAGATCAGCTGGAAAACACATTCGAATTGTGCGGAGACAGCTGTAAAAATTGTATTGTTTGTTCTGCAGGAAGAAAGGCATTCTGCTGTGCCACGTCTTCGGCTTCTCTGCGGCTGCGCTGTTCGCCACCTGCAAGACGGCTGGCTCCTTCGAAATGCTCATTCTGGCGAGATTAATCGTCGGCTTCGGATGTGGTACGTGTTCGCATGTTAGCATGCAAGACGTGTAGACCAACGGTCAGTTTTTTTTAACATTTGCGAGGTAATCTGTGAATATCATTTTAAATGCAGTCCAGAGCCGCAAAATATGAACACTTGCAAACATAAAGAAACTGGCCCTGCAGGCTGTGAAATTAGCATCCGAAGAGAGAAGAAGCTATTGTGAAATAAGCATCTAGAAAAAGAAACTTTTTGAGAATCAGGCCGACAGCTGGCAAAGGTGCACCCCAGAAATGCAACATGACCACTGGGGGGGGTGCATCCAAGGCCCAGGCGGCCCCTCCGCCATCTTGGCAACATGCCGTATGGGGTGGACTCCCGATAGTCCTGCATACATTGTGGGTCCTGAGACCAACTCCCACCTCCGCCTCTGGTCACACGATCAGGACAAGCAATTGCCATTGCGACGCCGTAGGTTCATGGCCTTTTCCAACAGCTTCATCAAGCAGACGCGGTCTTGTTTCCCTTCTGCTCCATCAACAGCAAAGGAATTCATTTCGTCGGTGTCTGCAACCTAACCTTCATCCCAATCATTTCTTGCAAACCTAGAAAATGTAGTTGTCGCCTTTGATAGGCGCGTTTTCTTTATTGCATTGAACTGAGATATCTCTGCCACATAACAGGTGCGGGGACTGGCTTGGTGCCTATGTACCTGACGGAGATTGCACCAGTCAACATCAGAGGTGCCATGGGGGTGCTGCACCAGTTCGGACTCACGTTTGGCATCCTGGTGTCACAGATCATGGGATTGAAACAGTTGTTAGGTTTGTAAATCCACAACATCAGAAATCACCAAGAAGAGAGTCACAGTAAGCGGAATAGATGGCAATGGAATCATCCCGCGTCCAAGTCTCTATTTTGCCTTCAAAATTTTTTCCCAAGAATTCCCAGAGGCAACAGTTTTTTTGCTGGAAATATGATTGCTGAAAGAGGATGCTCCGTCAAAAATCCTTTTTCTGCTGTCATTCAGGAATCCGATGAAAACCAGGTGGCGGAGCATAATTCAGATTTTGTATTCTCGCGACAGGAACTGCAGAGCGGTGGCCGATCCTGCTGGGCTTCACGGCGTTCCCGTGCCTCGTCTCCGCCGTCTTCCTGCCCTTCTTCCCGGACAGTCCACGCTACCTGCTCGTCAACTGCGGCAACGAGGAGGAGGCCAGAGAAGGTACCGCACGCACCCTTCTCTCAACACATCTTTGCCTGTAGAATGAGTTGTGCACATGTTGCGGAATGGCGGAAGTTACTCACGGAATTGGCGCGCAATCAACTGATGCCGCCATTTTTTATTTTTATTTTTTAAATTTTTATGTTTTTTGCAAACGAAAAATGTTCCGTCTCTCCTTTGGTAAAACACACAGGCAGTTTCCCAGCAGAAACACCCTTTGTCTGGCTAGCATTGGTCCTCACATTTCGAGGTCTCGCAAAGTCAGACTTTTTATGCATTGCTCCCTGAAGTTCTTTTTTCTTTTGGAACTGGTTGGGTCTTGAGGTTGGCCCTCCAGCTGGTGTCGAAAGTTGAAGGTCTTTTTTCTGTATCTCACACGTTGTGCGAAACTGGATGCCCCAGGGGGATGCTTGCAATTAGCACCCATTGTCCACACCACTGTTGAAAGCTGATATGTACATATCCCATGTGGCTTTTTCATGGTAGCGCTAATGAAGCTCCGCGGTACGGAAGACGTTTCGCTGGACATGCAGGAAATGCAGCAGGAGCAGGAGAAGAAGAAAACGGAACCAGAATGGTCCTTCCGGGAACTGCTCCGCACCAAGGAACTGAGAACTCCGCTGTTCGTCATCTGTGCCTTAGCCATGTGCCAACAACTCTCAGGAATCAATGTTGTACGTGGCTCTTCTCACCTCGTTCCTCAACCTACGCAGTTTTATTTTTGCTCACACTGTCCATTTGAAGGTCAACCCATCCTGAGAAGGCTTCCTTTAATGTTGCATGATTGCGAGGCTTTTTCTTGCTGCGAAAAACTCTGGTCTGAACAACCTTACACTTGAGTTCTTTCATTCGCGCCAGGATAAACTGGCCTCTTGTCCAGAAGCATGTCCAGGAATCACCAGTGGAGACTGCTGCCAACAGAATGTTTAACGGGACAACAATAAACAAAATGTTAGAAGACAAATCTGCTTCAGAAAGTTCTCACAATCTTGAGTTTTCCATTTAGGTGTTTTACTACTCGACTGGAGTGTTCGAGGGTGCTGGAATACCGGAAGATAAGACGCCGTACGCTGTGCTGTTCACCGGATTCATCAATGTCCTGGTCACTGGGATTTCTGTAAGTGCTCAACATCACAATCCAGACGAAGAGATTGCGCATTTGATTGAACCAAGTGTTCTAGTTCTGGGCCACCATCAATCAAAAACCGTTTCAGTGATTCAAAACTCTTTCGGGACTTTGGTCCCG
>JAAUYG010069289.1_pt1 | contig 11624 bp, 6 predicted proteins | sample 7278091 | NCBI WGS metagenome assembly JAAUYG01 (sample SAMN14350201, study PRJNA611818) | marine sediment metagenome | isolation source: surface marine sediment (0.6m) | place: French Polynesia: Moorea | collected 2018-08 | reverse complement strand
ATTCAATCAATCAATCAATCAATCAATCAATCAATCAATCAATCAATCAATCAATCAATCAATCAATCATTAGATTTGTATTTGCCCCATTCCACAACTGTGCTCATGGTTATGGCAGAACAAAAAAGTTAACTACTTTGAAAATATGTGCATCTTTAACATGTTTAATAAAATTTTGCAAAAATTAAACAACGGTGCGGCTCATTTTTTATAGGGCAGATTATTCCACAGATGAGGTGCTGCAACAGTAAAGGTGTGGTCACCCCAAAGTCATTTGAAACATGGAACATGTAACACCCTAAAATTTCTTCTTGGGGGCGGGAGGGGGGGGGGGAGTAGTATGTATATGTGCAACATATAGCCAGCAGCCTGAGACCACTCTTAAGACCACTGGTCTGGTAAGACCACTTCAGGTATCTTAATAGACTTCCTGTGCTTGAGCTGGGTCTTCTGAATGAAACTCTGTCTCCTTTCATGCTAATGAGATTCACAGTCAAAGTCTATGAATCAGTTTTGTGATATTTCTATTAACCAATGAAATTAAGTCGAAGTCCAGGGTGTCAGTTTCCAGATACCGGTACATGTAGATGTTAGCCTGGGCAGTGGTTGGTTTCTAGAAAAATCTTAAGCCTGGAAAATAACTTAATGCTTGTTGCATATACATGTATCGCCTTGGCCACCATTGTTTTTCTCAAGCTTAAGACCTGTTTCTTATTTAAGATACTTCCAGAAACCAACCTGGACACACAAATTACCTTATAGGTAATTAACAAAATAGCTGCATGAGCATTTATCTATTATCACTCAGGCCCAACCTTTCGGGATGCAGATATTGCCAAGAGTCTTCTCATCTCCATCAGTAATGATATTGGCCAAATATCATATCTCCATGCCAAGCTACACGGTCTGAAGAAGATCTACTTTGGAGGCTACTTTATTCGTGGACACCCAGTCACCATGCATACCATATCATTCGCTTTGAAATATTGGTCAAAGGTGAGTGTGTCATTTTATTTTATCCGTCAAATCTGAAATGTACATTTGCTCTGTGTGCAATGGGATATTTGTAATATATATCTCTTTTTCATGCTCGTTTAACATTTCACACTATTTCTTTGGCCATGAATAATGTACTTCATCCGACACATACTGACTTGAGCATTAGTCCATCATGGGATTCAAGCCCTTGCTACGGAGATATCTGTCACTCCACCCAGTGCCCTAACCACTCGGCCACCGAGTAGGGACATTTAATGCAGCATGCATGTTATTTGAGAGTTGTAAATATGAAGTTTTTTTTATGAAAGCTTGGCTGTAGAGGTAAAACTTTCCACACACTAAAGTTTAACAGTCAGTTTTCTACCTGCAGGGGGAGATTGATGGCTTGTTCCTCAGGCATGAAGGTTATCTGGGAGCAATCGGGGCCTTTCTCAAAGGTGTAGAAGAAGAAGGTAAGATAGGGTTAAGGGAGCTTATTATGTATTTTGATAGGATGTTTATTTTCATGTTCTTGTAAAATCATAACAACATGGTGCCATGTGGACATCACATACTTTTCACTGAAGAAAAATACATGTACGGTACATGTAAAAACAGATCTACATGTATATGCCATCATGCTTTGTTAAACATTTCCTTTCCCATGTTTACACACCGTCAAAAATCTTGTCCAGAGTGTAAGTGACGGAGCCTCGGTCTCTGAAAGTGAGAAATGACAAAGCGCCACAACTTTGTAATGAAGTTCCCCGGTACAAACAGTTGCATGTTGGCCGTAAATTATGTTTATGGCTCTTGTTAAATATGGTTAGGTAATCCATAATTTCAGCAATGTTGCTCTTTCATACAATAGTTCATCTGCATGCAGAGAGATGTCTATTGTTTCACAATGAAATCTGAATGTTTGCTTTTGAATAAAAGAAAAATATTCGGAAAGATCCCTGTTGTACCTGACTGACACACCAACAGCTACATTACTGGTATATTAGCAAGTATTTGAATATGTGTAGTTTTCATTTTCAAGTCTGTAGTGTACTTACAGTTACTACTCTTTGCTCTTTGGCATGTGCTGTGGTCATTGAGTACCAAGAGCTATTATTCAGATCAACATTTCTGAAATACCTTGAGTATACCAGATATTGTTGAATGCTATAGATCAAAATTTTCAAAAGCAGCCAACTCTTAATAGTTTTAATGACTTAAGAGGTCTGAAGTTTGTACACATCAATGATCTTTGCCTTCTACCAGATACAGCCAAGTATTCATGGGGTGAGCACACCACATGGGGAGAGAACTATGCCGGGAGTTCAGGATTACAGAGCCCCAAACTACATGCTAGCTCCATGCCTCCACGGAGGGAGCGCAGTGCTACGGTAAGTGGCATGCCCATACGGATTCACTGCTAAGGGTAGGACTTGTCAGTGCTAATTGCACTGTATAAATTCTAATTTACAGTTGCTAGTTTAAAGATAATTTATTGCTCTGAAATTTAGTCTAAATGAATTGTGGAATATACTTCATTAGTAATACATCTTCAGTTTTGGATTATTTTCATAGACCATTGATTTTTCAGTACGGGTACTGGGAACACTGTGTGGTTTGACCTGTGTGTTGACAGTCTGTAAATTATGGTGAAAATAAAATGTAATAAAAAGCAATGCAAGTGAGAAATTGTTCAAAATATATTGCTAGATCTACTACATGTACATGTAGCATTAAATACTACCATTAGCATGATTAGTCAGATAATCAATTCCTGTAATATAAATGTAGGTGTCCCTGTCCTGTGGCCAAGTGGTTAAAGTGCCTGGCAGAGTGATGTATATATGCCCCCATGAAGCAGGTTCAAAACCCATCATGGGGTTGAGGTATGATATTACAGTGTTATAAATGATGACGTCAAATATATATTATTATTAATATACTATTATTAAAGTATACATTAGCATGATCAGGTGGCCTTTCATTTCAGGAAAGCACGTCGTTTGTTGTAAGTGCCTGCATGGTTTGATGCAGATATTTTATTGATTGGAGAGTTTGCTATAGTTACATGTGACCACACTGTGGTGATCATACTGTGTGAAAACTCTATATCACACACTGTGTGTTTGATATGGCATTTTTTCCCTATGTGTAACATGAAACCAGACTGGTTTATCATCCTTTTCTCTGTTTCTCTGTATTCCCCTCAGTTATTCAAGGAATGTATAACACATATAGAAGACCGCACATATAGAGTACATTATAATATTCCATGACCACTGGTACCCCAGTATGTAAAGCCAAGCAGAGAAAATGGATTTTCAGTATGTGAATGCTTTATGATGTATTACAGAGTTCGATCACCTTACTGTTCCTTATCAATTTACACCAAACGACGCATGTTTGGCAAAGTGTTTTTGTACAATAGATTCAGTCATTTGCTGTGTGCACTAATCACTATTCTGGAGTATTAAACACCTTACAGTTGTATATATGTATTTAGGAATTACCAAACTATAATCTATCTGCTTTGTAACGTCTGAGAACTATCATACTGTCAACTTCTACAAGCTTGAAAAAATGCTCTTAACGATTTTCCTGCAACTGGGGCACTGGACCAGTTTCTGGAAAATTCTGCAGCTGATAGCTGATCTTAAGCCTTGAAAAGACGATGGTTGCTCAAATGATTTCTGAACTTAAATTTAGTTTAAGACTTAAGATTTATCAACAAACCAGACCACTGTGTCTCTGCTGATCCTTGTTGATCTTAGAGTGCTAAAATGTGTGTTTTACAAAAAGTATGCTAAACGAATTGTTCTTTTCAAATATCGGGATGGCGCAGGGGTCTATCCAGATTCCAAGTCTGACATGCATTTTCACCCAGTACCTCTGATACTTCGAGTAATTGTATAAAATATGTTTTTGAAAAGTATCCCGGTAAAAATGCCCTGATCCTCATCTTAAAATATCACATTTGATTATAAATGCTATAAACTGGTTCTGAGTACCTGACTGATGCCTGTGCATTGATTGCATCTGTCTTGATATGCCCTTGTGCTGACCATACTGATATTATGTATTAAGTTGTGGAATTAACATGATTACATATATGGTACACTAACATTTTAAGCATAGATACCTGAAGTAAGGGGTAGCATTAGCATATCCTAATTAATCAGTATATTATGCATGCCCAAAATAGGGGTTAATCATGCTAATGATTTAAAGAAAATCTACTCAAAATTTTTAATATTGATCCATGTTATTAAGTATATGCAAATTACACATGCACATACATGATGTTACATGCATATAAGAATCTTAACAAATAATAATAGTATATCAAGTTTTCCCTAAACATATTTCATATCAAATTAAATCTGTTGTACATATAATATATATCCCATAGTGCAAGAATATTCTACAGTGCGTGACTGCTGTGCCACAGTAGGCACCATTGCATTGCAAGTGTAACACCGAAGTCTGTCATGCTTGACTGAACACTTTGATTTTGCAGTTTGATATGCTGGAGTTGGACCGCTTTGCCAAGCCACTAGTGTGCTGCCCCCTGTTGTTAGATCCTGCAAGCTACATGCCAGACACGGTTGACTTAACACAGGATCCAGAAGCACGGAGCTACTGGTTGAACTGTTTTGAGGAGGCCACTGAGAAGGTTTGTTCTGGACTCTGAAGACACTAGAAGTATTTGGGGCTGGAGTTGTTAAAAATACTTAACTCTAAAGTTTTGACTTAAGTCTTATTCTTATCCAATCCCGCTCAGATTGGCGATTTAAATCAAAACTTATACTTAAGTATTTTCGAGAACTCCAAACAGTAGAACTGCTTCTAGCGCTACTTACCACAACATGTATAAGTTTGATATATAATTTAACTGAACATCAAGTGCAGTGGTTCTTCAGTTTAATAACACATATACATTGTAGTATGCTTTGTTAAAACCATGCAGTTTATCCCATCAAAATGATAAGTGTGTGATACAAAATGGCACAGCAGTAAATTTGCATTAGCATTCATTTAAATCATTAAGGTTGATTTATGTAATCACGATAATATGATAATACATGCATACGCTATTCATATGTCACCTTACCGCTGGTTTGTGGACCATTAGCCTCATCTGCTAGGGATGTGCAAGGCCATTATTCAGTCACTCACTGTGGGTTGAAAGTTAAGAGGACTGTTATGTTATCCATTTAAGGCAGAGTTGTTGGATCGCTCTACCTACTGCCTTTGTGCATAATCATTTTAGCAAACAAAATTTAAATTTCCATGTTAGTCTAATACATCCAATTTACTATGCATGGTTCTAATACTGTAAAAGTATGTTTCTCCAAAAATATGTTAAAATTTTTTTGAGCTCTCATTGTTTTGTACTAATTGCCACAGTGATATTCCTGATTGTTCCAGTATGCTGAACGGGCCATCCAGAGCCAGGCTAGCAAGGAAGATGCTGAACGCAGGGGGAAACGCTTCAAAGAAAAATACAAACATCGACTGAAAGAACTCAAGCAAAACCCTTGGTAAGACTGTATACCGGTGATATGTCTTTAGTACTGGAACTGATACATTTGATGGTAACTATGTTCCAAAGGGTAGTTGGTAGAAGTGTACAGTGGACCGCTATTTTGCAGCCTTTAAGGCAACCTTGATTATATAACCTCTCAGTTTTGTCACAAACTGTGATCCTGTGTACTAAATGAATCTTTATTTGAACAATACCTACTTTACAATACCTCATTTGCATGGCACCATTGTTGGTCGTAATACAGAGCGACTACCTCTGAACTTTCTGTTATTACCAGTACTACACGCACTCAAGTAGCATGTACCAATAAGGTATTCCGGTGACTGGACTTTCTGCTTTTTAGTACTTAAGTATCATTTACCAATAAGGTATTCCAGTGACTGGACTTTTTGCTTTTAATACTCAAGTATCATTTACCAATAAGGAATACTGATCTGCAGCAGTTCCTATATTTAGAAACCTTCAATGGTTCCATGCAGATGTGGTCTTACATGGTAGGTAATCTTCAACTAAAAAAATCACTACTGGGCATATTACAACTACAAGAATTTGGAACCGGACTAAGTGGCCCTATGCTCAAGGTGGTCTTAAAGTGAAGGGTTTTAAAAATATAATATAGAGGCCACTGCTCATCTTTTAAGTGTGTTGAAACAATGTTATAAGAAAATTCATTTGTAAACCCTTCTGAAGGGGTATAACCAGCACTGGGTAATGTAATGTCACTGATCTCCTTGTTTTGTGTTTTTCATATTTCTGTAGTGCATATGGTTCCCTGACAGTGCGCAGTCTTCTGGATACTAGAGAACACTGTCTGGAGGAGTTCCACTTTGCTGATCCATACATATTGGTAAGTCTGAATATTTACCGGTAGGTTGTAAATCTGGATGTTTTGCTGGTACATCTGGATATATAACCAATACGGTACATCAGGATATATACTGGTAAGTCGGGATAAACATATACATGTACTGGTAAGCCAGGCCATTGGTGATTTGTAGGTGAAATGTGTCTTCCACAATGTCATGATTTAAGAATCATGCAATGTTGGGTTTAAATGGCAATTAAGTGCAGCTGGTTTCCTGAAGAGGGAATATTATTGCCTTCCAGGGACCATGTTATCTTAAGCTATTTTCATATCGTAATATCATCATCCAGCAAGTATTAACATACACATATATCATGTATATGTTGTTAGAGAAAGGATTGCGTCATGAATGTGGGCCCAAGTCTCTAGGTTCATCACACATCTTGCAGGCTCTTAACTGGTGGCCATATTTTCCTGTGTTTCCCTGTAGTCGAAGCAGCAGGAGAACGAGCTGGCACTGAAGAGCCTGACAGAACATCTCCAGTGGTTGGACAGCCTAGGCTGGGAGGAGAGACAGCTGGCTGTGGTAGAGGGACTGCTCGCAGGCAACGTGTTTGACTGGGGGGCCAAAGAAGTGGCCGCCATATTGGAGACGGATCCGTCGTTCGGCTTTAAAGATGCCAAGTCCAAACTCCAAGGTAGGAAAATACTAGGAATACAACTAATAATGTCTCACCTTAACTGGACATTATAAAAGTACAGGTGTAGTACATGTATAGTCTGTCCAGTCTGTATGTGCTACATTTGTGAAATCATTGCTGCTGATAATATTATAAAGACATCGGTCTTGTACTCAAAAGCCTATACTGGAATTTAGCATTGGGTGAATACTATGTTAATAACTTCTCATTAGCACGAGTACTATACTATACAGTATTATGTACTTATAGCTCTTCATTCAAGTATTTTAGTGGCCAGTCACACCAGTGTTAATTACTGGATAGGATAGCTGCAAAGAGTTGCATCCAAGCTGTAATTCGTTATTTGACATGAGGAAATATGAATTTACATCTACAAAAACATTTGTGATTAAACATGTAAATGGCAAATGTTGTTCAAAACTACTAAGCTGTAAGTTTCTCGTTCATGCATGTATCACATTTGTTGTACCATTTCTCCTTTGTCCTTTCAGCACGACCGTGGCTGCATGATGATTTCGAGGCCTGGCTGGCCAGGCTGAGAGGTCCCCCACATGAGTGTGTGGTGATCTTCATAGATAACAGTGGTGCTGATATCATCCTGGGGATATTCCCTTTCGCCAGGGAGTTGCTCAAACAAAGGTCCCAGGTGGGTGAAATGGGCAAAACACATTTTACTGGTGTTGCTCCTATTTGATTATTGTCATAATTTTATTCTATACTAAAGAAACACTGCATAACATATGTCCTCTTGTAATACAGTACAGACTGTACTGTCATTACTGCATTTTAAAAAAAACACCTATTTCACCACAAAATGTGGACCTAAATAGACCTATGAGGAATTAGGTGTTTTGAATTCAGTGGGCATGTGTCTGCAAACTTTAATTGGCGGGTTGTTGCAGATGAAAGTGTACCAAGGGCCAGTTTCTGCAAAAATCTTAGTCTGAAAAAACAATCTTAGGCATGGGGAAGTGTTTGGTGATCATCTTCCTTAATTTCCTGTCTGGTCTTAGATTTTCCAGAAATTAACCCCAGACCACTTAATTGTCCAGTGGCGATGCAGAAAGGTTAGCTCACTGGACTTCAAACCACAAGATCATGGGTTTTGGTCCTGCATAAGCCAGGTGGTTCATCAAAACCATTTCTGCATGGGCTACAGGTGACCACAATGGCACCTTTGTTAACTCGTACTTTGTTTAATTGTGGCACCTTGAAGCATCTATCCTGGTGTATGCTCCCCCAGGCAGTTGGGTAGGTGATGATTGGAACAGGTCCGCCAGGGGGAATAATATGTAAAGTCAAGCGCTTTGGGCTCACTTGCGCAAGGAAAAGCACTGCATAAGAACTACATATTATTATTATTTTATAACTAGTTAGTATATATTCTGTTGACCTTTGACAGTCATTTGACCTTTCCTTTGTTACACTGATATTCTAGGTTATTCTGTGTGCAAACTCCCGCCCTGCCCTCAATGACGTCACCTACAATGAGCTGACGGTACTGACCAAGAAAGTGGGCGCCCTCTGTCCAGAGCTCCAGGAAGCTCTGTCCCAGGGACGTCTGCTCGTCATGGAGTCTGGACAGTCCTCGCCTTGTCTGGATCTAAGGTACGCCTTGCTGATATTACGGACCTTAACTTTACATCTACCAGAGCTACTACAGTAATTCCTCCCTGTAAGGCATCACCACAGGACTCATCATATAGAGTGTACTTGAGTAGCGGTATTGCCTATTACGACATGGAGGCATTGAGAGCAGATGGCTAATATGCCAGGAGAAAGGCCATTATTGCCAATGCAGTAGAGGCACTGGCCTTGTATGCTGTATGGCATTTAGATTTTTTCTTTAACAGAAAAGCCTGGTTTCAATTGCACTCTTACAACCTCCTTTGCTGAAAATAAAGCATTTAAGTTTTCATGATCATCTTGCATGCATGATGAATCTAATACTACTACAACTACTACATTACTACTGCTGCTGGCCTGCTGCTGCTCATGCTTCTACTGCTGCTGCTACTACTACTACTGCTGTTGCTGCTGCTGCTGCTGCTACTACGACTACTACTACTATTACTACTACTACTACTACTATTACTACTACTACTACTACTACTACTACTACTACTACTATTACTACTACTAAAACTAGTACTAATACTACAACTACTACTATTACTACCATTTCCACTACTGCTACTACTAGCACTACTACTGTTGGTCTGTCGGGGACAACGATGCCCATGACTCCAGGTCAAGTGGACGGTCGGTGGCTGTGGGTTCGAAGATGACTAGAGAGGCCAAATAGGACCCAGAAGCTTCGACCACCACCACCACCACCACTACTACCACCACCACCAGCACCACCACCACCACCACCACCACCACCACCACCACTACTACTACTACTACTACTACTACTACTACTACTACTACTACTACTACTACTACTACTACTACTACTACTACTACTAGTAGTAGTCCTGCTGCTGCTGCTGCTACTACTACTCCTACTGCTGCTGCTGCTGCTGCTGATGCTATTGCTGCTGGTGCTGTTAATACTAGCTGCTCTTACTAGTGCTATATATCCTAAGATATATATTGAATATGTCCCAAGTCAAATGACACATACTAGTAAGGGGAACCACTCTTGATACTAGTATGCCATCGACCGTAGCGTCATATCTGGTAGCTTCATTCATTATACGAAGTTGAAATTTAATACCTACATGTACAGTTCCAATAGTTTCAGGAAACCACACTTCCCGAATGTAATGATGACTTACTGAAATTCGGCACCGACTGAATATTCATGACAGAGCCAACTAAGACTTGTCACATTGCGTGTCGTGTCCTGCATTTATAATTGAAGCTTATTTGTATCGGTTGGGTTGCTAGTACCTTACTACCACAATCACCCGTGCTTTGATGCCCATGTTCAAGATTCCTTGTAGCTTAGCTTTCTGTTACTAGCATTGATATATTTTTGTCAAGTTCAGACAATGTGTGTGTGGGCGGGGATGGGGGGGGGGCTATGCTATGGACAATATGAAAAGCAATCTTCACAATCTCATAACTAAACACGGTATAAATACCCTGGCTTATAAGTCTGGCGACAATAGAAAAATCGACGTTCATGCATGTTGTCCATTGGGAATACATTGTATTGTATGGCTTAGCGCAGTATACACGGTGCTAAAGCTGGAACTGCTATTTTGTTAGTCTATCACCAACAAAGTTGTGCATTCAAGTATAATTTAGCAAACTTGATAGAAAATATGAAGTTAGATATCGCCCTGTCCAGTCATTATCTGATGTAAAATTACCTCTCTCTTCAACCTGTTAAAAGTTAATGGGCAAGTAGAAATTCTCATTTGGGGGACTGGGATACCCCGTTCTGTAATGGTTTCATTCTTAGGCTGTGGTACTGCGATATCGAGACAGATGTCTCTCAATTGGAGGAATAAACGTGACATTGTCTTACTTATCTTTTAGTATTGGAGTATATGGTTATAGTGATCATATCCTTGTCCCTAGGGTACAACCTTGCCCCTAGGGCACGTCCTTGTCCATGTGGCACGTCCTTGTCCTTGGTGTACGTCCTTGATCCTTGGGTACTTCCTTGTTTCTAGGGCACGTCCTTGCCTCTAGGGCACGCCCTTGCCCCTACGGTAGTCCTTCCCCTGGGGCACGCCCCTGCCCCTAAGGTAGTCCTTCCCCTAGGGTACGTCCTTGCCCCTAGGGTACGTCCTTTCCCTATGGTACGTTCTTGCCCCTAGGACATGTCTTTGCCCCTATATATAGGGTACGTCCCTGCCCCCAGTGTGCATCCTTGTCCCTAGGGTGCATCCATGCCAGTAGGGTACATTCTTGCTCCTCGGTCCTTTTTTGCACTTTGCTACCGAACACCTATATGAAGTCTCATATAGGCCATCCAACAACACTGATATATTTAACCTTGAGCGGTCTTGATGGGTCAAATACAAAATAAGCCAAAATAAATTTGACAACTTATCGTCATTTTCATAGTAGGTGTATTCGACAACAAAGATTTCTGTTATATTAGCAACAGTACGATTTTGTGGGCCGTTGCGGGTACTCGATCGCTTGTGTCTGAACTTTAACTTTTGTCTTATATCTAGATATTTTATAACACAGGGTATTATTATATCTATAGCTATATGTCAAACATTAAAATTAACAGATCCAAACACTCGTGGGTGGGAGTTTTATTCCAGCGGTCTTTCACTATATAATAAAATAAAGGAGTCTGTGTTTTGTCTTGTGGCCAGATCTAGAACAAGCTCAAAAACCTTAGCGTCAGGATGGAAAAGACACTTATTGCCAAGGCGATCGGCGAATTTAGGAACTGGCCCCACAGGGCCACCAATACAACAAGCAGCTTATCGGCATACAGCAACAAGGGGTGGAGGTCGGGTGTCTGACACCGGCTTCGATCCTGTACAGAACCTGTACAGGACCTGTAATGGGATCTGACTCTCCCCGAGCTTGAACATGTATGTGTGGCATGGCGGAAATGCGTGCGAAAAGTAATGTATCTTCCATACAGAACACATAATGCATTACTCCCGTTTAT
>JAAUYG010041190.1_pt1 | contig 11625 bp, 13 predicted proteins | sample 7278091 | NCBI WGS metagenome assembly JAAUYG01 (sample SAMN14350201, study PRJNA611818) | marine sediment metagenome | isolation source: surface marine sediment (0.6m) | place: French Polynesia: Moorea | collected 2018-08 | reverse complement strand
CGAAGTTTTTTGCTTCGCACGATTCTCGGAAACAGGTCGTCTTCTGGGTTCGCAAAAACGAACTCAAACCTAGCGTTTCCTCGCACATCTTGTTTTACTGACGCAAAACGCCAGGCCCCAAAACTTGATAAATATCCCACAGACGTTGAGCTGGCAGATGCACGTTTCTGAACAGCTGGTGGAATTTCTTGCCGAACCTGTGATCATTCAAAGGCATCGTAAAAGTGGCCAAGGGATTCAAAGGATTTTCGCGAATCACCCATTCAGCGCGGCAATAAAGTTCCATGTTATTGCCGAGCAGCATGCTTTAATGCTTGAAGTCAGCTTACAAACGAAAAACAAACTTTCCTTTCGCACGAAAACTTCTGCCTTCACTGAGAGGAGGAACAACCTCAAAGAACTGGGCTCAAAGGTGTTTTTTGGGCGAGACTCTTTCTCCAAAAGGAGTTGGGAACAAAAGGACGTGTAAGCTAAGGAATAATAAGTCTGTCGCTCTCAACTTCTTTGACATTTGAATCAATTCATCTGGTTTAATCACACGAATACCTCTGTGTGATTAGTGCTCTTTACAGTCAAGTTCACAGGGGGATATCTTGCTTTGCAATTCATAAATTCAGGAACAGGACAGTGAGAACCTGACAGCTCTTTCTGAACGAGCAATCGGATCGCGGAACAATTCTGAAAAATTCCATTTTTGCTGCTGTGAACACTTTCTCGTTTCTCTTCACTGCCTCCGCCGCAGATCATTGCCCATCTGTGCAAGAAAAAAAACACGGAAAGTTGTCTTTAAATAATGTAAACAAGCTTCGCAACATCTGTTCTCAAACCAAGAAGAAACCAGAATGCTTGACAGTTTTCGCATCTTGCGTTGTTGATCAAAATGGCCACCAAAGGTTGCCAACATTTTGACGCACTTCCCTGTTTTTCCCTCTCTGTGTGTAGCCCTAAAGTCCTTGTTTGTGTGGCATAAGGCTCGTGAGTGGGTCATTTTGAACCTTTGGCAGCCATTTTGGTCAACATTTTGCAAGATTTGAGCATACATTACATTGGCAAAAATGTTCACCTCAATAAGCTCTATCAGCCAGACACACTGATCGTGGGGGTGGGGTGGGGGGTCCATAGGCAAATGGACGGACAGACAGACAAACATTGCAGAATGATAACACGAGTCAACCCTCGCGGCGGCAAGGTGCGAGCAAAAAGCAAATCACAGAAAACGATGTAAGCTGATCAAACCAATTGACCTGGCAAATGGTGTCGCTTGGTATTCAAAATATGTGTTGACTATTTCGTGCTGAAGCGATGAAAAAATAAGTCTATTTCTCATCACTTCCCACATTGCCTTGAATCTATTCAAAATCTCATCACACGGACGAAACTGTCCACCTTCCCTCTGGGCAAAATTGTCTGATACGCCCAGCTTTATGATGATCTCTCGACGTTAGGAAGGAGAACCTTGGCTGAGTTGAGTATGTGAACAGCATATCTCCACTGATTTGGCCACTTGAGGCACTTTAGGAAGGAACCAAGCAACGGTTGTTAAAATCACGCACAACTGCAACTTTTTGATGATGATGCTTGGGGGCAAACTGGGGGTTTTGAAAGGAACAAAGAAGAGGTATTTGATGAAAGTGATTTTCCCAATGGTTCACACCTTTTGTATTCACGCACTTTTCATTTTGCAAGGAGAGCATTCTTGTGGAAACACGCTTTCTTCTGTCAGAAATAGATTCGAAATGAACAGATCTCAGCCTCATTCAAGAGAAAAATATCTCACTTTTGACAGGACGCAAAGGACCTGAAGACAGCTGATACCAGTTTCCTGAGAAAGTGATTGCTTCCCGCCAGAATTGACCTTATCCGTGCGGCTTCACAGGTTAGCAGTGGCCAATATATCTGTGGCAGTGGCTTTATGAAAGGCAGCTGATTGTTCCTGGATCTGTTTATGTGAAATCCATCGGCAGGAAATTCAAAGAAACTGTCATTCAGAGCATCTACTGCAGTTTTGTGCACCGGTGACTTTTGTTCGAACTCATAGTTTTTTTGAGTAAACAACCCGGAATAACAGAGTTGTTTTGGTCTCTTTCCATTCTTTCCTTCTGTACATCCAAACACGAAGGTTTGGGGTTTTCAGGTTTCAACGAACTACTAACAGAGCCACAAACTTTGTTTTAGTAAAAGCAACGGTCAAGGAATACGTGCGTGGGCAATTGGATTCAACAACAGATAAAAGTTAATTCCAGGGCTTAGAATCCCAAGAAGTATCAGACACACATACTTGTTTTTCTCTGCATTGTTCTGAAACATGTTTTGATGACCTTCGCCTTTTCTATTTTCAGATGACAAGAACTGGCGTTGTGGAGGTGTTGCTTCCAGCAACTTCAGATGAGGTGAAGGGTTGCGCTTCTTTCAAAATGTCAACAAAAAGACTGAAAAACTAGAGTTTGAACATTCATTGCCGTCTTGTTGTTGGGGTAACATGTTGGGTGGGGCACATCAATGGGATTGGCACGTGAGTACCCCCTGTATAGGAAGTGACAAATCAGTGGGCTGGGGTCGTGCGTTGGTGGGGTGACACATCAGGGGATGGGATGTCCGCGGCAGAGAGGTCTGGACACTGAAAGGCGACGGGACAGGGAAGGGGCAGACCACAATTCTCGTCGAGCTTCAGACCATTTGGAGAGAAAATTTATTCGAGCCCTTTCTGAGGCATCGAATGAACAAAGGGGCTGATGGTTGCTCCTCCTCAACCAAAAAGAGCGCAGCTGTATAGAGGCTGCATGGTGGATGTCACTGCCTCTGACCCAGACCTGGGATCGTGTGTCCCCTGCTCCTCGGCAACCAAAAAGCTGTACAACTGTATTCTGACTCTTTGAACGACACCTGATGGCAGAAACACTGCACCTTGAAAATGATAAGCCCACAGAAAACAATGCTGTTGGAAGAAGCTGTGGAAGTAGTCTGGTAAGGGTCCAGCAGTCCTGGAGATTTCACTGACTGAAACAAGTGCATATATACATGTACACAGCACAAGCTTCGCCTTATCAGATCCAACGATGCCGTCGCGGTTTTGCGACAAGACACAGATCCGCTTGGCCGGCTTTTCTTCCCTGAGAACCAATGTTGTCTGACAGACGGATGAGGAAGTAAAAGCGGATTCCTGCAGATTTTCTCGTTCAGCGATGTGTTTTGCCTTTCTAACAACAGGTGTCCATTTCAACATCGTCTTCCCAGAGAGAAAACCCAAAAATAACAGAACCTGAACACAGAAAAGAGACCCACGGAAATGAGTGGTTCTGACTGGAATGTCTCGCAGTGTCCTGCATTCTCCGCAGTGAGCTGCACAGAAAACAGGTGATGTTCAATGTTTTTTTTCTGAAACCCTGATTGGATTAGAGCTGGATAAAGACCAAAATAATCAACCATTGACACAATTTTTGTGTTTACAACAAAAACGGAAGTGGAGTGAAAATCAGTCAAAAACAAGCTGTGTCCGAAACACTTCGCAGCAGTATCCTGCCTAAATTACTATGTTTCCATGAAGACTTTTTCAACAAAAAGGCGTTTTCCCCCCAATCAGATGATTCGTGCACATAACTGAGTTTGGAATGGTCAGGTGTTTGGACGAATGATACAGGAACAGCCATCACCAGAAACACTTCAGAAAATACACAAACACAAATCCACACACGTACAGGGGCAATGCACTGCGCAGACTTGCGCGTGGGGTAGGATGTGGTGTGGAGGCAGTGTGCGACTCACTGCAAGGAAAGCTCACAGCACTTCGCGCACAAGTTTTCCGTTCAATGTGAGGAGTAAACTGCGGATACGAGACTAAAGAAGTCAATGGCCACAGATTGGAATCAGCACTTTTTGAACAGCTTTACCTCTCTACAGTATCATTGTACACAACTGTTGAATGGATTAAGAATAACAACATGTTGCTGCGGTTAAACTAGTTTTCAAGTGTATGTTTCTCACCAGTGCAGCTGGGCTCTTCTGGAGAGAAGGTGCGAAATGTTATCAACAGATTTTGTTGAGTCTGACAGTTTCATCTCCATTCATCTGTCTGTATGAAGCTGTGATAATTCCTTTTGGGAAAGAATAATTCACACGATTTTTAATCAGAAATGGATTTACGTCTGGAATTCAAAGTTGAAAGCACCAAGCACGAGCTGGAAGGAATATTTTTTGTGAAAAGTTGAAATCCATTGATGGAATGATAACAAGCACTGGAATACACAGCACTTGGATTCGCACGCAGGCTGTCAAAATGAGTGTCGAGAAGGTGTTGAGAAGAAGGAAACGGAAAGGCTTTAGTTGCTTCATTGCTAAGTTCCTGAGAGACAACAAAGTTGCGGGAATTTTATCAATGTTGTGGGCATTGTTGTTCGTCTGTTCAACAGCGATTCATGTTCCCCTCCCACCAGGTAAGCACAATCACAAGAAGTATCATTCCAGAAATGGAATGACTGTCCAAGAAAGCTCAAGAGAAATTAATCACAATGTTCATCACCGGATTTTGTGGTTCAGATTGGTAGTTTGTCGTGTGCGTGATGGTCTGACTGCACACAAAACCCAAATCACAAATTTCCTCCAGTTTCCTGGGTGCAGTGAGAACCAAGTATTGCAAGGCCTCTTGGCAGCAACAGGAAGAAAGGCGACTTTTTGTTTCAGCCAAACTTTTTAAAAACACATGCAATCGGAATGATAAAGGTGTAAAGTGAATGGGCAGCTGAGGGAAGCTTATGTGTTTTGGCCACAGAAGTGGTGATCGGTGTGAAAGGTTAACGATGTGTTAGACGAACTGCACGCAGATGTTGAGAAGGAATCAGTTTGATCTTGAGAGCGGTAAGTGCAAGCTCGAGAATGTCCTATTCGCCTGAGCCTTCTGAGAGAAGGTCCATGCAGGTGTCAGCGCGAAAAAGGCCTTACCTCCCGCTTAATTCGAAAAAGCAAAACCAAGTGAAAATCCTTGGAATTAAGCAAATTACAGATCAAGCAGGCAGATTAACACATGAGAGATCAAATTTTGAACTAACTGGGATTTCAGATTATCAAAATCCGGATTATGCGAGACCATCTGTACTGGGTGAAAAGACTCCGGTCACTTTCGAAACAGATTTGTCTGATTTCTGGAGTCAGATGGCCCCTCCAACAAACCATAGCGTGTGCTGGTCGTGTACAGTGGATGGGAAGTGAAAATTCAGGAGGCCATCTCACTCGCTCACACAGAAATCATTCTTGATTAACCTGCCGCAAAATATCTCAGATGCTTGTTGCAATCTGCTGTGAAAAGTTTGATTCAGAACTCAAACAATTTTCAAAGTTGTCAGCAAGCAATAAAGAAACACCTGCAAGAACAAGAAACAAATCAATTGTCATTGCAAGCGAGTACAAAATGGGACCAACACAACAAAACACCATTGTGAGTACTTGTGTTGTGTGCGTGTAGTCTCCACATCTGTGGCCTCATGCGAGTCAAAAAATGCCAAAAGTAATTGGGCCTGTTTGCCCTTCTTTGGCAAATTGAACTGAGCTGCTCTCAACCAGAAGACGGCATCAGCACGTTTCACACTGCGTTTCCGGTCGATTTCTCCCATTGCTACAGAAAGTTGAGAATTGTGGGTTGCACAGGTAGGCATGTCAGTTAACCAAGGTAGCGCCCCGTAATACATCAAGTTTGTCTTTTTTGCAACCAAGACACGTATCTGGTGATAAACGGAAACCCTAGTCTTTTCTGCACTTTTTTCTCTGCATGCATAACATAATGTAGGCCTATTTTGTACCAAGTGTCTCAGAAAATTGATACAAACAAGGTATCCCAGATAAACTTGGATGACACTGTTTAGAATATAGTGTGCTTGGCAGAGAGCCGCTTTATTTTACTGGAGGGTACACAGTGTCATGGAAGGCGGAAGGCTCTGTATGCATGTCGTTTATTTGTGCATCGCCTTATTCTGGTCCTCATCCATTCTACGTCTTGATATGCAAGAGAATGCGAGGGGGTAGGCTGGATTGAAACAGAAATGTTAGCTAATGAAGACAAACGGATCAAATATCTCAATGTCTTTATGACATGGTCAGGTGTAAACAGTTCTTTTGATAAGAGTATCCTGCACCAAACAGCCCACTTAGCCTGTGCACGCAAAATGCAGACAGATGGACACCGAATTCTCTTGTAATTTGTAATTTCACAAAACACGGCATTTTTTCTTTGGCCTTTCATTCCAGCAAAAAGCACAAGCAAAAATTTGCTGTGTTCTCGCCAGTCGTCAAAACGGAATCGCGTTTCCGTTGACGTTGACGTTGGACGTTGATTGCGCCAGTGCAGATTCTGTCCCTGACCGTGGACACGTTTCTTGCACAGGCATGTTTTCTCCTTGCAAAAGTGAAACATAACTTCTGGTCCTGTATCTTTGCGGCCTGACCTCGGCATGTTTAGAGAAACAGCAAGTTTATAATGTCAACACTTTTGTGGGTAAAGCGCTGCTGGGGAGCAGAGGCAAGTATGCTCGAGTACCTGCAAAATGTGTCTTGCATTTGAAGAAGGGCCCACGATAACAATGTCACTTCTGCCAAGAAGATGTAACTCAACACAGTCAATTATGGAGCAGCAGCACTCAACCAATGGTTCTATTGTTTCAAAGAAAACCTTGTGCACCCTCTTCAGACTGAGCTTTGTGAGGCGGTACAACTAGACTCAGATGCGAAAATGACGGGGGCAAAAAACACCGGGTCATCAGTCTTTTTTTTGCTGTTCTCTTTGGTTATATAAGTCTTTTGCTTTTGTTTCTGAGAAGTCTGAAAAATCTGTCAGCTGGCAACTTTTGATGAACGCATTGAGACATCAGAGATGCTTTGGAATGAAGCTGAGTTTGAAGTTTGACTTGCCTGATTACGCAACTTGAGTTTTCTGTGTGACATTGGAAAAATTCTGGTTGGTCCTGGAATGCTTTTTGCGCCCTGGTAAACCTGATTTACCTGGAATACTTCATTCTGGAAACACGTGTTTGTGCAGCAGTTACAAGTCTTACGCTGCGAGGCGATGACTGGGAAGTAATTGCAGAACGTGTCAGCTTCTGTCTTCCACGCTCTCATTTTCCAACCAACTGTTGGAAAACAAAATTGACAAATAGACGGCAAAGATTTACCTGTTTTTGACACTCCTTTCGGATTCATAAGTGCTCTTTTCCATTGGTTGTCCAAGGAACCGAACACTCAATTGTGCTTAGAATGGCTTCAAGTTCTGTAGTTTTGGGTTCTTTGATTCGCAAGCGGTCAGGCACGACCCGCAACGGTGTCGCTGGTGCATCACAAAATGCACACCAGTGGATCCCCAAGGTGTAACATCCTGTTTTTTCCGCAGGAGTGGAATATGGCCGTACGGAGGTGTTTTTGGACACGACTCTTTTGAGCAATTTGTCTTCAAAAAAGGGAATGCTTGTAGAGATTTGTCTTCATCGTGTTCGTGATTTTGGGCATTGTCTCATTCTGAACTCTTATTGTCATGAAGTGGTCAGGAAAAACGTCAGACATATCTGTCGGGAGAGTGCGGGTTATTGTGGGACCCTGCGGGCAGCCACTGCCTTCTGAGTGGGCATCCTAATCACGAAACAGCAAACCTGTTGAGAAAGCAGATGTCCTTGTTGGTCATGAAAATGATTTGTCTCTTTTCGTTGTCACATTTTGTATCGACATCCACATTTAATGACTCAATGTCCCTGTGTCTGATCTCAGCATCAACACAGCCCAGGAATTTGGCAGTGTTACAATGATACCGTGCAACAGTTGTTTTGTGTGGTTTCCCCAAGAATGCTTGTCTGAAGATTTCTTGGCGACACATTTGCAAATCTTTTGTCATTTCAAGAATGAATTTGAAGTTTTCATTCCTTAAGTCTACAACCTTGGGCAAAATCATAATGCCTGCACATACAAGGACATAGGAATGCTCTTTTTGAGGGCATGCTGAGATAAACGCAACAATCAAAGCAAGAGCCAACAAAATAGGAGACCTGGGTCTCCCTGCATGCTGACTATATCACTCAGTCGCACGATCCTGTTTAGCTTTTTGGTGGGGTCCAGTCTTTGTCCAAAACTTTGGTCTTTTGCCCTTCGTCGTTTTTTTTCTTTCACTGCTGGAGACATGTATTCAGTTTGCCTGTTGTGTGCAGCTTTGTTCACCAATTCGCGAGAAAGCAGAACCTCTGATGGCAGAAGCTTATCTCATCTTACTTTACTCTTCAAAACTACCGCAGTTATTTCTGCGAGAGTAAACAAATAGAAAGGTGTGTTTAGTCTGTTAGATCCTCTCAGCATGCACATCTCACGCATTCTTAACATCTGTGTGTCAATTCCTCAAAATCCTCTCGTGATTCTGGTGACATTCACTGTTCAGTTTGACGTCACTTTTTCCGTCGGCCTTGACCATGATGTGCCTGCTCCACCCATGTGAATGGAAACAGAAAAAAGTCACACGGAGGTGCTGTCGTCTATATAAGACAAACAGAATCCGTGTCAATACCCTCAATCTTTAACCTGCTGAACCTGTAAAATACCTCACATCTTGTTTCCGGTTCCTACGCTTCTCTGTCGTTTGTAGGCCACTTGATCAAGAAAGGAACACGCCATCCCAATCTTTGTCTCATTTGATAAAAACCGACACAATGTCGGACTTGGGGGGAATCCTTGTGCTTGTCGGTGAACAGCACCTCGTGAACTTCATCCATGGTGGCAAATAGACTCCCTGATCAAGTGGATTATTTGCTTTCTTATCAATGTGCGAAATATTATCCGGTAAATATGTTCTGTTTTGTTTAAGGCACAGACTCTCTATCTTTTCAGGGACCGTCGATTTGCTCAGTGCTGTAAACATTCATCAGGAGCAGATAGGAGTATCAAAAATCGTGGGGTTTTGTGAGAATCGAGCTGGGACGAATATTCCCGATCTTGCCTTCCGTGTTCAAGCAGAGTCACAACTGTCCGTGTCCACCTATCCGATCTTTCAAGGTAAGTCGGAGTCACCCATGATTTCGTTGAGACTTACTGTCATTCACCTAAGATTTCGCCTGTGACTGGAAACGTCGAAGAATCTCACCATATATGGACCATAATTCGTGGCAAGCTGTTCAATTTCCCAGCACGTCATGATGCCGTCTTTGCCCCTCCCTTCCGACATCCGCAGACATTTGATTATTTCCAAACTCCTAAGAGAATTCCTTCCAAGTCTGTCTGTGTATTCCATGTATTCTGAGGCGTTTGAGAGAAGTGGCGAAGAGAACAACTGTTTCCATCGAGCATCAGAATTGGTCGTTTTTGAGTTTCGTCGCAAAAATTGACGTGAAAGAGGAGGGGAAGATTTCAATGTTCATTGTAGCCTTTTTACATTGTCAATTCTCGGACTTTCTTCAAAATTTGGTGGTGCTGTGTTCGACACTTCATCTGGACCACCTTTGAACTTTTTAAAAAGGGTGATTTTTCCCATCAGTCACACCTTGGCGGTGAAAATATTGGAAAAAGTACTGCAGGGTCAAAAAGAAAAGCCCAGACAAATAGATGTCTATTGTGCTAATTGTGTTACATTTGTGTTGGCGGGAATAATGCAAAACAAACCAAAGCATTTCTGTGCTTAGAGTATGTATTCCGTGGGCAAAACGATCTCAGAATCGTAAACAGCTGTATCAACTTGCAAAGCACATCGGGAACCCCCTCCAAGTTCCCAAAATCTAGATCTATCTCCTGTCGAGACTCCTTGCTTTTGCCTGCAAAAAAACCAGATCGTTCTGTCCCGATGTTGAGAATTGCGTGCAACTCAACTCAGACTGACCATTATCAGGTTCAAGAACGATTGAGAATTCTATCAAATCCAGAACAAAAAGGCGAACAATCCAACAATCCCATGCAGGGAAAAATAATCAGGGAATCCCCAACCATTGATCAGGTTCAAGAACCACGCGGGAATTCTGTCAAAAACATTTCCGGAGCAAAAAGGCGAAATGATCCATAGATTCCCTGGGGTTACAAAGCCAAAAATTGAAAGGAAAAGAATTTGTGATCAGTCAACACTTTTTAATTCAAAACTGGTTCGTGCCTCAAAACCCAACCGTGTTTCTTTTGGTCTAATTCCCGTTCAAATGTGGTGGAGATCATTTGCTGGCTCTCTGTTGTCTGTTTAACATCTAACGGGAAAAGCAGCAGGCCAATTCCACAACATAACACATCCACCCAATTCATAAAGAAGGGAATCAGTTTGGAGTAACACGCTATTCCCGTGACGTTATCCTGCAATTCACCGTAGTTACATTGGAGAATCTGCAAAAGCTGGGCCTCATGCTTGACCTCAGTTGGGTGGCTGCTTTCCCAGACAATTTGCATAGCAACAATCTGTTTGGCAAACGTGCTGGTGAAAAAACTGGTCAGCCAAACAGCCTGTTCAGTCCCTTTTTGCCAAAAAATTCAGCATTCCAGCTGCTGACAAAGTCCAAAAACATAGAAAAAAGTGTAGAGGAAGTTTCATGCTGTGATGTTCTCCCTGGAAACACTGGAACAACCATTTTTCTGCGCTCTTGTGCCTGGGTTTGTTGAGAACAAACAAGAACCATCCAAAAAAGTTCTTTTCTCGAAAACTGATGAGTTTTTCTTTCTATTTTCAAGCTTGGCATTGTTTAGGCCCAATCCACACAGGACGCGGGACGCGACGGACAGCATGACACAAGCATATGGACCTGTTGATGTAAATGGGGGTGTCCACACTGCACGCAAGCAACATCAAAGGAAAAACATTTGAATTTGCATTCGCGTCGCATCCCGCAAGAGATGAATCTCCAAAATCCGTTCGGCGCGCCAGGTCTGCAACACTGTCAGGACACAACAAACAGAACACTTCTTTCTCGATGCCCTCAACAACCAGACACCTGTAAGATTGACCCCCAAAGTCCAAACACAGATATTGCAAAGTGCCATTTGCCTGGAGAGTATTGATAGTGTTGATAGTTGTCCTGAAGCCTTTCTTCTCACATCGGGTTATCGTCTGGCAAAATAGGCGGCTAAGTAGCTACTTAGCTGCAGTGATTGTTGTCAATGGGAGCTATTGTAACTGCTAAATAGCTCAGCAGGGTTGAAATATCGAAACCGGGTGAGACAAATGAGTTGATTTATATATGCTTTACCAGTCACGGGCTAACAGATACACAACCACAGAAACTGCTCCAACGAACAACTTCTTTCGGCTCCTCGAGTTTGATTTTTTGCTGCCTTCCGGTGAAAAATTTTTTGGCCCCGTATGAACCTGCAGGAGATGCGGGCCGCATGATCTTTTTGGGGATTTTTTTGTCATTGGGTATCATTCAAAATTTTTCATGCTTTTGCAGCTCTTTTGGCCCTCCTTTTTCGTTTGGTTGGGCATTGTCCAAGTCTTCTGTGTTGTTAAGGTTTGAGGAACAACAAAAATGGTTCAGATGAATCCACAGGAATCTGCACGAGGCTGCGGGAATCTGCCCGCCTTCGGACATCCACACCTTAGGCACGGCTTCCAGTTCTGTCTGCAGAAAGAAACGATCTTTTCAGATGCAAAATTCCTATTTGTGTCCGACTTCAAGAATTTGGTCCGTGTTTAAAGTTGCCAGG
>JAAUYG010092214.1_pt1 | contig 11627 bp, 5 predicted proteins | sample 7278091 | NCBI WGS metagenome assembly JAAUYG01 (sample SAMN14350201, study PRJNA611818) | marine sediment metagenome | isolation source: surface marine sediment (0.6m) | place: French Polynesia: Moorea | collected 2018-08 | reverse complement strand
GTCACATTTGACCTTGATCGAGTGACCCTGAAAGGTGAAAGTTAAGGTGTTGAATATGATCTAAAATTGATACATGCATAGTGAGATACTGTGTGAAAGTTAACCTGGATTTCAATTGATTTAGTCTGCAGCAGTGAGTTTTTGATAGTCTACAGAAAATTGCCAACGTCATCCTAACTGCAGCTGTCAAGCAGAGCGCCAAGGTCCTTGGACCTCTTGTTCTTTGATCACAAAGCCAGCATCCAGACTCTAATATCAGGTTAAATCTAACTTTAATCAATATGAGAGTTTTAATTCAGTTGAAAAATATTGTTGTGCACTGGACACTTCATAGCAAAGTATCGTTTTCCAGGTAATAAGTATCTTAAAACTTCAATTCCATGCATGCATTAGAAATTATTTGTGGTGAAATTACTTGAGTAGTTTTGGCCAACAGAAAACTGCTTTCATTACATGCTTTCAAATCTGAGTTGCCACTAAATCAGACAGTCCAGAATTTCGCCCTCGGAAAATGAAAATTCTACGCTCGGAAAATGAAAATTCCATGCTCAGAAAATGAAAATTCCACACTAAAAAATTGAAATTCTGCACTCAAAAATCGAAATTCTGCGCTCAGAAAATACCAATTTTGGACTCAAAAACCACTCTAAATTGACCATCCAGAATCTGTGCTTAGAACATGCAAATTCCACATGAAAAAAAAAATCAAAATTCTGTGCTCAGAAAATGCAAATTTTACACTAAAAGACTGCAATGGTGCTCTAAACAGACTGCCCAGAATTCTGTGCTCAGAAAATGCAAATTTTACACTAAAAGAGTGCAATGGTGCTCTGAACAGACCGCCCAGAATTTTTCGGTGCTCAGAAAATGGAAATTCTGCGCTCAAGAAATGGAAATTCTGCACTCAAGGATTGATATTCTGTGCTCAGAAAGTGGAAATTTTTCCCAATTTCACAGAAAGTCGACTCTTTCATGATTTTTCCGCACAATTCCATGGGCAATTCCACGCATTTCCATGCTGCTGTGCTCAAGTCGAAATTCTGCACTAAATTCCACAATCGCAGAAAAGTATAATCCTGGGGGGACTGCTAAATTATAGAAGTTATGAATGTGCATCAAAAGAACAAACAACATCAAGAGACACAACTAGTGGCAATGTAATATGTGTTTGTTCCTAACTATCTATAATGATTCATCCTAACAGATAAATCGTTCAATTTTGACTCACAGTGTACAGGAATTTACAAAAAAATAGATCCATGTATGAAAAAAGACTCGCACATTCCTAACAGTTTAAAGTGCACTAGCTTTCACAGTCCCATAACTAAAGGTTGTGGAATGTGAGTAGAGTCTTGAATGGAATCCTAGCTTGGTGCACTAGCAGATTTTCAGCATACCGTATGGTGAGTTAGCCTAAATGAGCACCGCTAATTTTTGTCTTGGCATAGTATACAGTAATTTAAGATACATGTACTTACATGATGAAAAAGGTTACAGGCATTCAAGCCAGTGTTCATATAATAGTAATTAGGACTTCTTTGTGGCAGTTACAACATGTGCGGTGTATGAAAAAAAAATGAAAACGTAAAAGAAGACATACATTGTACTCATAGTATTACATGTATGTATATACTATTGTAACATTACAGTTTTATCTCCAGTAAATATAGCTTTAAAAGCAGACAGAAGAGAACATATATACCTACTCCGATAAGAGTCCTCTTCATATCTGACCCATCCAGTGTTAAGGTAAAAGTGCTCCTGCCAAATCTTATAACATTTCTCCCATCAAGATGGGGTAGCCCATGTCCCTGGTCACAAATTGAATCCTAGTCAATATGTCCGGAGGCGGCGGTGTCTTGCCAACCCGACACTCCATTATTGCCATGGTGACGCCAAACTGTGTGAACCCCAGAGTAGGTCACATGAGCAGCAATGAGGGTGGCACTCTACAATGCTTGTATTCATTTTACACTTCGAAAGTGTACCGGTATGTTTAACTGAAGTACCAGGAGATCTATTATCATTCCATAGCCAAAACAGGGTCACTGGAAAAATAAATAGCCTATATAACTTGTATGACTATCCTGGCTTCATATTTAAGAGATAAAAATAGAGCTATTTAAATAAAGTCTGGTCTGTCTACATGCAAAGATGTCTCTCTCTTAAATCATATTCTCTACAGAGAATCTCCCACTAGAACATGTAGAAAGGACACAAAAATGTGGCAGCAAGTACCGTGAATGCATGTGATGCTCACTCTCACCAAAGAACACCTCTCTAATAAGGACAGAATTGTTTAGCAGGAGGGGTGTCCCTATTAGAGGGAAATCACTGTGTTGGTGTGTGCAATTATGAAGCCCAATTAATACCCATCAAAATGGTCAATGGTATGTTTGCAATGCATTTGTGTCTCTTGAAATTTCCAATACAGAGTTTAATGCATTTAAGACAACACTGATGGAACTTTACAGCACATGTCTAGACATGCACACATTAAAACACACTTATTACAAAGAACAATTAAGGCTTAAATTGATAATATTAAATGGTGGAAAATGACTGTACATGTATATATTACTTATTTCTTGCTTCCAATTTTATATTGGTAACTTTTATACTGGACCAGTTAAGTTATTCTGTTCAAATTTAAATTTTATATGTATATTGAGTTGAAGTTTGTAGCTGATATAAGCACATGTAGGTTTTTGTCATTCGCTGCGGCAGAGACCATAAGTTCTTAATCTTTGGCACACCAGACTGCACATCTGTGATTGCTCCATAAACTGCCGAGTCAGCATGGTGTGCTGTGCCCGAGGCCTACCAGGCCAGTTCTATGTGGTCTGTTGGGCCTTGGTGTGTGCCAGGCTGTACTGTCTGCGATACAGCGCGTCCCAGCACTCTCACTGAGAGGGGGACTTCGGGGGACACACATATCAGCTCTTCTTTCTTTCCATCGCTCCAAAAGTGACCACCACTGCCACGGCTGTGTCTGTGCCCGCTGCTCACTCCCTCTCACTCTCTCTTTCTCCTGCTCTCCCTGTGAGGCCGTAGGGACTTGGCGGCAGGGATTCAGAATGACTACCAAGACAAAAAACTGTGGCTGGCTGGGATGGGCGGGCGTCCGGCGGCGGTGGTGGCCGGGGGTAATGTAGTGGGCAGGCAGACAGAGAGCGAGGTATCACGACGACAGAACGGACAGAACCGCGAGGAACGATCCGCATAACAGGAAGTGATGCCACAGCCCGGTTGTGTGGAGAGCTGTCTGCCAAGGGACAGGACCGGCCTTAGCTCGGGTTGGTATGTGTTTACTGCTTCCAACCATCGGGTGTCTGTATATGGGAGCCGAGATTTGGCTGAACCACACTGCCTAGGATTATAAGGACTGATTGCTGATGATGATCTATCGAGGAGCCTCATGGATCATACAGCAAGCGCCTGCTGCCTCCAGAGAGTCCCGGTTTCTGTCAGGAGCATGGTATTATGATGCCGGAGACATGCGTAGGCACAGACCCACTGCTAGATTTCGTGCCCTGTGGTTTGAAATAGCAGCTTAATACAAGTAACTGTATGCTGTTGTATCACTTACAGCTGCTACTCTAACGCATCTGGAGGTGTTTACCATCAGACTGCTTGACCTTAGCAGTCAAACGAATCTGATGCCATTAGGATATAGGCTGGGCGGCAGCAGCAGGTGCCAGCAGTGTGAGCCTCGCTGGAAGCTGTAATTAGCTTGGATCAGGCAATCTGAGGCAAACCGGCCCCACAGGGGGGACTGCGGAAGAAATCGGCGCGCCATGTAAGTCGCATGGTGCTGCTGGACATTAGGAATGATACCCTGGCCCTTTGAGGATGTCTTTCCCTTTAACCTTTGAGTTGATGGGCCAATGTATGCAGTGTCGATTGGGAGTATCATAGCCCTGTGGCCTTGGTAATGTGGCGGGGTAATTCGATCCTTCACTGATCATGGACAGGAGAGTTGAAATGTGATGGACTACCGCCAGTAATATTGGGACTATGCCAAAATTACTGCATTCTTGTCTGGTATAAAACACAGAGTCGATTTCTGGTGTCTTTAAATTAGAATATTTTGCAGATGTGTTTTAATTTTTTTTTTTTTTTTGCAGTTGAATTTCAGTTAAACATGGAAGTGCATGAATATCAAAAAGTGCTATGGTAAATTTTCTCTAATATTTGCGCAGAGGTAAAAATTCACGGGAGGAGATCAAAAAAGTTGATTTTGTCTAGACACAAACACCATATGGACAACAGCTAGCAGACAAACATTTGGTTAATTGTATACTTGCATGCATAGGTTAATGACTTCCGGTAAGATTCAGGCAATTTGTTTCGGAAGAAACATCATCTGAAGAGTTGGGGGTTTGTATATTTTGGTCCAGCATTGCCACCTGAACACATTTGTAGTTGATGTGCCACTGTCACACCAACAGGCTGAGCAAAAATATAACAGTTCCTTGGGTTAACTGCCATAAGATTACACACTTGTGTAAAGAACTGTTAGAGCCTACCTGTCAGAAACGTAACACTTAAGTGGTTCTTTCTTTCTTTATTTTTTTTTTTGGCTTTACTTACCAGTTACCATGTATATTGCATGATGCCGAAGCTTTGTAGCAGTGACAGATATTAATAGGTGAACCATAATCCAGAATAGACCATAATCCAGAATGGACCATAATCCAGAATAGACCATAATCCAGAATAGACCATAATCCAGAATAGACCATAATCCAGAATTCTATTGAAAGTTCCATTTGTTACAGTTCCTCATTCAGTGATACATTATGTACACAGCGTATCTGCATACCGTCAGGAAATATATATGTAAAGTATTAAAACTAACTCTGAAAAAATAGATGGATAATTATGAGACATAACATCTAGGTAAACTTGCTTTAATCGATTGCAATTGTAATGGCCAGCTGAGGCATGGCATAATCTTTCTGTTAGGACAGATCCTGTTATTGCCTACATGTAGCAAGGAAGCCCTTCTATTTGCAGAGAAATCACTGCGGGATTGCTAAAGGCCACAGAAGCTTGCCCGTGGTGTGGGCAAAAGTGACAAAAGCGTACTTAAACTTGTCGCTCTATGCTTACAGGGATATTGTAATCATTGACAATCACTTTCCGCGGTGGCCGCTGGTGGCAGCAAATATTGTTTGAGGTGCATTTTTCCCTGGACACATGGCTAGTGATTGGAGAGGCAATGAAGTGGGGCTTATACTTGACTGAGCCAGCCACCTTCCCGGGCCTAGCTCTTCCCTCCCGCCGCGTGGCATGTTTTAGAGTCAGCTTTAAGCCTTGTATAGCCGTGGTATAGGGATTTTGACATGATTGATCAGGCTGTCAAGGGATCAGACTGTCCACTTAGGATTTACCTATCAATCTCCCAAAGTTTGTGATTAAAATCGTGGGCTGATCGAGGACATAATTGCTCTGCTATCAGCTGGAGACCACAAGACAAACAATTACGCATGGGATATATGTGTACCATTTGCTACAGAAAGGAGAGATTTGGTGCATTGTCGTCTGGTGGATAACATTTCATTCTTTCGGTTACAGCCAGGGGATTCCGTTTGGAGTCTGCCGGCCCAGTGCAAAGGAGACATGACCATTGGTTGAGTTTCGGCTACATTTGCGGCTGTATGCATCAGCATGAAAGAGACTATTCGGATTGGTTGAAGTCTAATTTATAGACAGAGAGTGACGCGGCAGACAGAACGGGGCCAGCCATGCTGCCGTGGAGATGACAGAACAGTGGCGTCTGCTTCCTGCCATCCCCGGCTGTATGCAGGCCTGGGTTATACTTAGATTACCCGGATAAAGTACACTGATATGGTGAGAAACATTCTCATCAGGTATATACACTATGAGTGGCCCATTCTCAGGAATAACTAAACAGTTGGCAGTTCCTGCACCTCAATGTTTACTTGACATGATGTACTGAGCACTGGACATGTACTGAATTCGTGTCCTTTAGCAGAGACTGACAGGTGCCAATGTCATGAGATGGGGTCAGGAGTGGCTGGCTCCCCAAGGAAGTGTTTCCTCTTCGCAAGTGATATGAACTGCATTTGAAGTTCACCATGGATACCAGCAAAGCCAGATCGTATTGGTTGTTGTTGACTCTTCTTGTATCATGCATATTTTCAGATTTACCCGTTGTGGTTAGCATGCCGCCATTGCTGTATTTACCACGGGGCATGATGGGACGCATAGACTGCATCATAGATGCCAACCCACCTCATACTGTTGTTGTATGGACTAAAAACGACAGGACGATAAATGCAGCACACTCGCCACGATTGAAAGTCAACAGGGATGGCACCCTTATTATACGTTCTGTGATGGGCTCAGATGAGGGAAAATACACCTGTACACCATCGTCGGCCAAGGGGACAGGGCTGGCATCCTCTCCTGTACACGTCCTTGTAAGAGGTAAGGCAATTAATTGGTGTAAATAATGTAACATATATTTGTTTTTATCTAGTACAGTGGTCCCATGCTAATAAGGACACCCCTTCTGCCAAACAATTCTGTCCTTTAATATTAGAGAGGTGTCCTTTGGCAAGAGGGAGTATTAGGTATATACATTCATGGTGCGCGCGCCCGCTTTGCTGCCAAGAATTTGTGTCCTTTCTAGAGGGGTGTCCTCTCTAGAGGGTGTTCTCTAAGAGAGGGACCACTGTATTTTTCCTTAACTACTGGGTCACTACAGTGATTTGAGCCATAAAGGTAATATTTGTTATAGATATATATATATATAGCCAAGCTTTTTGGCAACAGGTAACAAGTAAATGTAGCACAGGTAAGTTCACGAATGTAATTTTCTGACTTAAGATTCAAGTATGTTTGAGAACTCCACAACTCCAGCTCTGAAGTATCGTGTACATGATATGTTCGCGAAAAATGATAAATGTACATGTATGTTGGTAGCCTGTTTCTGCATGAATATTGGCAATCATCTTCATGTTACTTCTTTTCAAAGCATTTTTAAGTTCTTTTCCTTTTCAGCCTGTTTGTGTTTTGGATTTCAGACTGCACTAATGACCATATTATGATAAGCCACCTGCTCATTTGGCAGGCAAAATGTTGATCACTGTGATAATAAGTAAAATGTGATACTAAGTAAAAACTGAGAAAAAAATGTAGATAAAAATATAAATATTTTATATTTTGACATAAACATGGATACATTTGAGCAGAACTAATATTGTTACACAATCAACATGTAACAGTAAATAAAAAGCATAAAAATTTAGTGATGTGAAAACAGTTTGAAACATATTGGCAAGCAATATTTAATGCTGCTTAGTGCCCTCTCAGCTTTAATAACAACATTTAATGCTGCTGAATGCCATCTCAGCTTTAATAACAAGGTTTAATGCTGCTGAATGCAATCTTGGCTTTAATAACATTTAATGCTGCTGAGTGCCGTCTCAGCTTTAATAACATTTAATGTTGCCGAGTGCCATCTCGGCTTTAATAACAACATTTAATGCTGCTGAATGCCATCTTGGCTTTAATAACATTTAATGGTGCTGAGTGCCATCTCGGCTTTAATAACAACATTTAATGTTGTTGAGTGCAATCTTGGCTTTAATAACAACATTTAATGTTGCTGAGTGTAATCTTGGCTTTAATAACATTTAATGCTGCTGAGTGCCATCTTGGCTTTAATAACAACGTTTAATGCTGCTGAGTGTCATCTCGGCTTTTAATAACAACTTTTAATGCAGCTGAGTGCTATCTCGGCTTTAATAACTAAATGTCTACATTGAATGGGATAACAATTTGAGCGAGCGAGATGCAAAATGTAAGCTTAAAATAATACATGATTAGAAAAGTTCACTTTTGTTTAACCATTGTAAAAATGATATTTTACTAACCAAAATTTTTGTTGTTAATAATTGTCATTGAAGAAGACATAATACCTAATAACCCAATTTTATGAGGTTATAAATTACATAGAAATGACATATTAGGTCTGGCGAATAGTGGTCCAGATATCTGCTATGACAGTTCGCAGTTGTTGGACAGTATCTTGGGTCCCAAATCCAGCATTCCTGTCATGTCTGAGGCTCCCTTGGCGACTGGGAGCAGTTGTGGTCTGCACTGTGTTGCCACGCCACTTCAGTCCCCGTCTGGGCCGGGATTACGTGGCCTCTACCCCCTCTGCCACTCACGTCTATACTCCAAACGTGCCTATCGGAGATCATTAATTAACACTATTCGCCATGCCATGAGTACAATAACTAATCATACCCCCCAGGGAAAGGTGCTTGTAGGGAACGGCTGATACTCTATCCATAATTAATGTGTACGGGGGAATGCGGCCCTTATGTATGGTCTGCAGCAGGGAGTTAGTTGTTTAAAGCGGTTAGCATGGACTGCGGTAAAACAGATGCCGTATACTGAGTTAGGCACTATGTCAGTATCAGAAACCACCAGGGTATACACATAAGAGCTATTAAAGCATTGGTAGAGAATATAAATGAGATAAATTAAAAAAGATATACATTGTAACACATGCAGCTTGTTTCTTAAAAGTTTGGACTGTATTTATCCGTGGAATCATAAAAATGTGATACGTGTATACAGTTGTATACGAAAACATAAATTTTTTAAGACATGGTCAAAGGTTGAACTTGCAGTTACTGTTATTTGGAGAAGCATTTTCAGAGCAGAACTGTATCTCTTACAAGCAAACTCAGAAATATCGTAAATATATATTTTTTTTGGGGGGGGGGGGAAATTGCAGTATGTATACAAAACAGTATATTCAGTATGTAACAGCCAAAGAATGTGTGTTGTTACTGGACACTGGAGACACCTACAGCAGGGAAATCTTACCTCTCAGAGTCATAGTAACCATTTGAAACGACAGATGTTTCGACCCCAACCTCCACACCCCCACACCCACACCCACACCCAAGTGGTCTTGAGCACTGTGCTGAAGTTGAGGTTGTGGCAGGAATGTATTGTATTTATTTCATTTGATAGCCTCCAGAAGCAGTAGATAGATGGATAGATTTTCATGTATGGATATGTAAATGCACAAACTTTTGCAATAACATTATGCACATGAAAATGACAGTTGTCTAGAATGCCTAAGACTATCAAGCTGGACATCTACAAAAACAAAAGTAACAAATATTTTCTTCTGAGAGAAAAATGCGTCATTCTTCAAAGGATGTCAGCTAAACATATTTCACAAGTTGTTTTTCTTTTTTAGATGACTGTTCATTAGATGTAAAATTTGGATATATATCTGCCTGAAATTAACAATAGATATTCCTATAAAAGAATCCATTAGCCTCTGTCGCTCTTAGACAGGTATAAGTGATCACTGATGTGAAATGCAGCCTGGTATGTTAGGAAATCATGGCATTTCATACAATCCGTTTGGCTCCCTTGGCAGGTAGCAGCATATTAGCGAAAGTGCTTTTTTCCATAAAATTTAGTATTATATTGGTGCATTGCTCGGGACATTTGCTTGAATGATTGAACATTTTATAACAATTTATGTGCACAGTATTAAGTGGGGTTTACTCAATAAGTTTGCTTACCGAAAGAAAACAGGCCTTTTTGGTGATGTCATCTGATCTGGTGATGGGAGGAGAATGGTAAGGTTAGAGACATCAAGCATTGCCTAATATGGTGTCTAGGTGATGAGACATTCCATGTCTCGGCGACGTATAATTTTCTCATCGACATGTCCCATGACAAATGAAAATGCTTTGGCAAACATTTTGCAGGCACTGCTTCCTGTCTGGTGGCTGTATATGGTTGGCTGCTGAGCAACCCAGGTGCCAAGCCCTGGTGCCATGGTAATGTTTGCTGCGTTGTCCGGGGGCGGCGGGTGAATCTTTGGGAGGTTCTGTAGGGAAGTCTGTCTCTTCCCTCGCCCTCTCTCTACATGTCCTACATCCTACTGCGGGACACTGGAGACGGCAGAGCCGGCCTAATCCCAAATGACAAGCCAAAAATACCGCCGCCTGCCTGCCTTCTTATGGGGACCCGCTGTAGACATATGGCCCACCATATCACAGCACTCCTACCTGGGGCTAAGGAATAAGTACAAAGGGCCATAGGAAGGGAAAGATTGGATATACAATGGTCCCTGCGATTTAAGACCGCCCATTCAGCCAGCAAAATATGGTCTTAAATTGAAGGTGCTCTTAAAACAGGGATATTTATACTGAAAATATGCAAGTGGTGTCACTGATATCCGGACTTAAAATGCAGGGAATTGTTAAATAGAGGGGTCTTAAATCGCAGGGAGCACTGTATTACATTGTTATTTCTGTACAATATTACTTCATGACAGGTATTGGAGCAGTTGTAGCCCCGCGCCCTGGAAGATGATGGGTATACAATGTAGGTAATATTAAAATATTATGCAGAATTGCAGATGCAAAATCCTCCCTATCATCTACACAATGATTTGATATACATTTGGGGACAATGGCATATGCACTTTGTCCAATGAATCACTTGGGATGAAGAAGAGTGCAGGACAGCCAGCTTCTATAAGAATATGCAAGAGTTATTAGACAAGCGTCTGAGCGAGATACTATGTCCTGTTGCTTACAGCTTTAAAAACAAAGTGTCAGTTGGAAACATGAGACATAAATTAACTGCAAAAACTTTTGTTAAAATTTATTGCACTCTAAAGAAGTGACCATTGCGTAAAGAAGGGGGCATCCTGTAATAGTCACGATTTCCACCGCAGGGGGGTGAAAACAAGTAGCGCCCAACAACTGACACCCTCACCCAGTGTACCCAGCCACCCACCCAACCCCCACACCTTCATTTTCATCACTGATAATTACATATCCCATGGCTGTATTCAGCCAGGAGCTAACAATTACTGCAATTGATCTGTCTTGTAGAATTATTGCTTTCCACAGCACAGTATGTCATGCTTCCCAGCGGATGCTTCCCAGCTGCAACAGCCACAGCACTGTACACAAGCTGCAGAATGCTTTAAAATATTAGAGTGAGGTCATGCTGTGAGCAATCAGTAAACAATTCGATACTCCACCCACTGTCTGCAAGACACTTTTACCGCTGGAGTTGAGGCGAAAAAGCTCGATCAGTCAATACATGTACCTCAATTAAACTTAAGTCAGAATTTAGGCAATTCTCCAGTGTTCAGATTGGTGAATTAAATAATTCATATTTTGACTTGACTTCTTTAAGAATTCTATGTCCACATGACTGGACATGCATGACTTTTCAAACAAATTTCCTATCACGAGAGGAAAGTCACTAGACAGAGTGATAATTGGTAATGCACATCTTTCCGATGTGTCTCGTGATAAAAAAAAGTACTTGATACGACATACACAGAAAAAAAAAGAGACAATTGCAAGGGCTGAACACGTTCCTAACAGACTGTGATCATGTATACCTTTTGATATGCAACAAGCATATATATGCTTAAAGTATGATGCCTACCGGTACTTCAAATGTATACAGTAGTCCCCCTCTAATAAGGCCACCCTATTTGCCAAGAAATTGTGGCCACATTAGAGAGGTGGCCTTTGGTGAGAGGGAGAATTAAATGCATTCATAGTAGCAGCAGCAAAAATTTGTGGCCACAT
>JAAUYG010078772.1_pt1 | contig 11629 bp, 10 predicted proteins | sample 7278091 | NCBI WGS metagenome assembly JAAUYG01 (sample SAMN14350201, study PRJNA611818) | marine sediment metagenome | isolation source: surface marine sediment (0.6m) | place: French Polynesia: Moorea | collected 2018-08 | reverse complement strand
CCAAATTTTTTCTTTTCACACAAAATTTTTTTTCACCCCAAATTTTTTTCCATCTAAAATTTTTTTTCACCCCAAATTTTTTTTCATCCAAAATTTTTTTTTTCACCCCAAATTTTTTTTCATCCAAAATTTTTTTCCATCCAAATTTTTTTTTTTTTTCACCTCTAAAAATTTTTTTCCCACTTTTACTTTTTTATGCATTTTTTGATGTTTTATGCTATCCTCAGTGCTCAAAAAAATTTTCACCCAAATTTTTTTTTGTGAAGCAAGGCGCGACACAATGCTACCAAGCATTTCTAGTGTTGCACCAGCATTTCCTGCCGTGGTCATGCAGAAGCAGTTGCACAAAGAAATTGGAGCTATTACAGTACAGAAAAGCAGATCATTGTGTCTTTTTACCTGAAATGTTGACAAATCTATTCCTTCAGACATCGCCATGTTCAAGTCAATTTCCTTTGACCCGTGTGTCCAGGAGCCAAACCACAAATTGCAGCGCAGAAAGGAGACAAAAACTTTGACTCGAACACAGTGCTGCACACACCTGTTTTTTCATCTAAACATGAAAACCTTTCGCCTTTTACTGTTTCACGAACAAAAAGATCTGTCATGAAACGTCAGAATTTCGGCTGCGTGCAAGAAATCTCACATGTACCTGGATGTCAAACGGATAGTTCGTGACATCAATGGCACAAGCACTTCTGAAGATGCAGTGTGGAAACCACGCCACGGTTCCGTCGAAAGTTACCACCGCCAAAGCATCCCGAGCCTCCACATTTACGTTTGCCCTGCACATACAATGATCAGAGACCGAGTCACAAAAAAAAGCTCTTCACTTCAAGACCCCAGCATTTTGACCAGCCGTGACTGGCCCATCCATCAATGTCATAGAAATTGTCTGTCTTATGCGCTCGTCTGGAGTTTGACCGCTTTATTAAATTTTAAGCATTTGTGCTTTGTGCTTATCTTCTCGTGTATCACGTTTGGGTTTTTGGGTTTCTCATCAATTTTGATCGAATCTTCAGACGCCTGCTGGCGTACTGCAAGATGTCTTGCGATTTCTGTGTCAGTTGCACAAGACGTGTGATGTCCTTTTCTGGGAATAAAGTAGTTTTCTGGTTTTGTGATTGTATGACAGAGTCATCGTTTTCTGCGAAGTGGGGGGTTTTTCAGATTGGACCCTTGGCTCTAGTCGGCTGCGAGTTCCCGTTCACACAGGACGCGGAGGAAATCTGAAATTGGCGAAAAAAGAACCTGTTTTTGCCAATTTGAGTGACACAGCACGAAAGCAAAGGGTTTGGAAGCGCAAATCTGGAAATCTGCTTCTGAGTCTTGTGTGAACTGGACCTGAAGCCACAATGATTCCTTAAGTTTTGATCAGGAGAGAAGATGCCTTGAAAGAATTTTTTCCAACAAAAACAGAAGGCCCGAAGCCCATTGGAGCTGTGAACCAAACACGGGTGACTTTTTGATTTCAATTTCATAACTTTCTTAGTCAAATGGGAAAAGTTTTAAATTTCATTTGGAAATTGTTTCGAATTCGGGAAGTTTACTTGCAATAAAATTTCTTTCTCGACTTTCACTTTCAAACAATTGCAACATTTTTGCTCAAGATTGCCTGAAAACTTGACATGTGTCGCGTCTGGGATAATTTTCTTGCTGGTTGAATGGCTGATCTTGCACAAACATTCTTTGGCAAGAAGAAAACAAAATCTTTTGACCCCAAGAGAGCGGTATTTCACAATACGGGAATTTTATTTTTTATGTGCAAAAAGATTAAACAAGTTGTTCCTTTTTAATTTTGCTGCAGCAAGCACTAATGACAATCCAGAGAGACATATCACAAGAAAAACCGCTCCCTATATGAGGACAGTTTCTGTCATCATCCGTCTTCTTGCACGGAAGAAAAAGCAGGCACAAATTTAAATTGACATTCGTCTGCACATGTGTTGAGAAACTGAAACAAAACTCGACGAGGGAGTCACTTGCCAGAGGCCCGTCAAGTGACTTTGTTGTGAAAGGACAGGATAGCGCGCTTTGGTGCAGTGACGGTTTTCTGTGCACCAGTGTGCACTGACGTTCAGAAAGCAGAATGTACAAGACCATGATGAAATGATGTGTTTTTGATACATGTTGTGCATGCTGATACCTCAGTTCTGAATTCAGAAATATGTAGTCTTTGCCACATTTGAAACCTCAGTCCAAAGCCACTATACACAACAAAACAGATGACAATTTCGACTTCTACATCCAAACAAAACTGCAAATTGTGCAATGCAGGAGGGCGGAAAACAGTGATCCTTCCCCAGGAAAATGTACAACCTGCTGGTTGCTTTCCATCCGAGGCATATAAAGCTGAAAACACTCATGAACCAATGCAATGCTTTGTTTTTCCCGGAGCTGTTTCAACAAGGTTGGTCGTATTGTCTTACGTGTTGTATAACATGATGTCGGGCACCCAAATCTGATCAGACCTGAGCCGAATGGACATCACCCCCTCGTATTCTTCTGGATTCCAAACCAGATATTCGTCCCGCCAACGCTGCAAAGAGAGTTGGGAAGCGGCAGGGTGATGAAAATGCATCAGAATTTCTGGCTGCGAAGAGACTTGTTGCTTCCTTTGAATGCTTTTTGGTGGTGTTACTTTTGCGGCAGCTGGATTTAAAGAAAACAAAAACGGCCCCCTCTGAAAGATGTGCCAGCGATTGACGGCAAACTTTCCTTCCAAGGAGACTGACGTATGGATAAAGTACAACTTACATAGCGAGTCCACATGCTCATAGTGAGTTGGTTGTCCTTCTCATTCAGTTCCATCTGAATGAGACCTAGTCCAAAAAGAACGCTGACTGTATGGGACGCATTCCTTACAGGTCGGCCATTTTTCAACCAGCCTTTGTAGTGGGACAGTAAGTCATCCAGCAACCTGCGTTCCCCTGATTGTCTTGTATCATTAACGAAGCTGAAAGAAGAACAAAAAACGTACTGGTACATTGTATCTCTGAAAGAGTGTTGTATCTCTGAAAGAGTGCACCCAGTGAAACAAAGGACACATGTGGCATGTCTCAGGCAACGGATCTTGAAAAGGTTCGTGGAAGTTGAAAAGTTTTGTGACTGCACAAACAACTCGGAACTTCCTTCTTGTCTCGATAGTCTGCAGGGAGAATCTAGTTTTCTTTTTTCCTTCAAATCTTTGATACAAGTGAAGGTTACCGTGGAGTAAGATGAAGGAGCACAGACATCTCAAAGGAGAAATGCTTCTTGGTACCCTTTTTATTGTCAGTCGCTTTTTTTAGCTTGAGACACCAAACAAAGTGCACTATCTGCATGCAATTTTGGTTGCATTAACGGAGGCAAATCTTTTTTTTTGTGCATGTTGGCTTGCGTTGTATCGACAAACCACAACCTTCATGCTTGTGCATGTGAAGCAAGTTACTCGTCCATGCATTGCTGTCGATTGAGTTCGTTTGACTGTGACAACTATTTTCCCTTGCACATGTGCACCGCTTTAGAATAACAAGTGTCTCTTCTCTCTTGCAATGCCATACATGTGAGCACGGGGGCATATTGTTTGCCTCATTTTCATTGGTAGGAACTTTTTCTGGCTTGAGAAAGGTATATACGGTAGCTGCCTGAAACTGGGAAAACGACACACAAAATTGGACAAAATGAGCAAGAAAGGACCAAATTCGGGTCATTCTTTCCAACAAATTGATATCTTATGGAAAAAAGGCTTCACACTTCTGAAAGCGAAGCTGTTTCAATTTTGCTGCGTTGTTTCCGTTCCAGTGATTGGGTCCAGGAGCAAGCACAAAGCACAAAACCGAATTTGTGGGAAGAAAAAGCAACACTGTCAGAGAAAAATAAACCTGAATTTGTTTTGTTTGGCAGACATACCAAACTCGGCAAAGTCCAGAGGTGTTTCTGTCAACTTTTACAGAATATCTGTCAAGTAAATCAACCAAGGAAACAGATTGATGATTCAGATCCATGATGGGCCTGCGTTATGTCGGTCCGTGTTAATCTTGGCAAACAAATCAGTAAAGAGACAGCGCGCTGGTCAAAATTCGGAACACACCACTTGATCGAATTCACTTACAGCTGAGCCTTGAACAACTTGGAACAGTGTTAGTTTCTCACTTTTTTTGTTTTTATTCGGGTAGGGCCTTGCAAGTTGGGCAAGCCACTCGTGACGAGGATGGATCCCCCCTGCTTGGTGATCTGAGCCCCCGTCCAAAGTATATAAAGAAGCTGCATCATTGGTCTTGCAAGGAGTTATCCATTTTAGGTAGGTGGAGTCATTTTGAGGTTGCCTTTTTTCGCGGATGCGTTTCCCCAGGAATTTAGAAGTTGTGCTGATCCGTCAGCCACGTGTTGACAACAGCATCACGAGAGCCGACTAATTTGGTCGCCTCCTCATGACCAAAAGCAGAAAAAAAGAGCTTGAGCTTATTTTCTTTCTGGTTTTGTACCAGAAGCAAGGCAGATGCAAGGCATCTGGTCTGTTAAATTCCATTCAGGCTGTGCATGTGAAAATGTCTTCAAAGTAAGTATACTAGCGTCTCTTGTTGGATCGACTATTTTTTTTGCCCATGCATCCATCCGTTCTCCTTCGTCATGAACAGGAAAAGCTGCAGCAGGAATCACATGACCTTCGGTCATTTGTCGATGGTTCAAAGGAACAGAGGACAATCATTCTGTTGTTTGTGCACAAAATAAGTTTCTTGATTTGATCAAAATTGAGCAGACTCATTCCCTGCTGATGAAGTGTCCAGTCAAAAGGTACTGAAACGTGACCTTTTCTTCCAATGCTTGCGTGTGGGTTTAAGAAAATGAAGGCAACAACAAGCGAAAATCTAAATCTGCCTTCATGATGTGACTGAGGCGCCAAGGAAAATATTTACTCGAGAACACCAGAGCCGCTTCTATGTAAGTATCGCGGAGTTTTCTCAAGTAGCCCCACACGCATGAACTAGCTAATTGGTGCTTTTGTTCAATAAAATTGTTCAGCAAATGAGGAACACGAAAAACGCACAGTTGACATGTTTCAGCTGTTTGTTGGGGCTGCGGTTCAGTTTCATCTCACCAAAATGCTTAAAGCTTGAGATTTATTTTGAGTTTTTTGGCTCACGTGCTGAAAGGCGGACAAGTTTTATGGCATCGGCCTCATTGAATGGTCAAGTCCGTGTCACATCTTCGCTCCGACCTGACTGTGCACAATGGAGTTGCAGTTGGGCTCACTCGGAAACCACAATTTTTCTGCTGCTATTCACACATAGTCTATCATTTGTGGGAAATCCCTCACGCTTTTGGTCCAATTGGCTTTTTTGTAACAGAAATGTGGTTGGTCAACGTTGAAGGATACAGACCCCAAGGGGGCCGAGGTTATCCTCTTCCTGTCTTAACTGTTGAAGGCTCATCATGAGAAAAGTGGCATTCTGCGTGGCTTTTGAGGATATGATCACACACTGAGAAGCTTATGAGAATGGTACACATTAAGATATACAGTTTGCCAAATGCGACATCACATTGCTTTGTGCAACTCGTTTCCCTTTCAATGCCAATGAACTCAAAGAAGCTTTTCCCTAATGGATGTCTCACAAAAGTGAAGATAATTGCTTTTCAGGTGATATTTTCAGTCGATAAATTGAAAATTCTGAACCTGCTCCACAAACAACGTAAAATACAGAAGAACACAAAACGGATGGGTCGCGTGAGGTGATCCTACAGCGAAAAGCAATTTTCATGAGTGTTCTTTTGTCTTGCATTTTTCAGACGTGTTGCAAAAAAAAACATGTTGCATTGGGGCTGACCATTGTTTCCCTCAGCTGCCCCTCTTCTACTGGATCATTGCTGTCTCGCGGATGGATAGAGACCTTTTCAATGTTGCCACACAAAAGTGTGATCATTTACACGAAGCAATCACAGTGCAAAAAGCCCCCACCAACGCTGACAGAGAATACAAGGACAGCTTGATATCCTGGTAATGAACAATCCACACCCAGTGTTGGCAAAAATTACAATTGATGGGGTTGCCTATGCCTCCCTCGGGGGTACCAGTCTTTAATTGATGCAGATCGATGACCACATAGGTTGCTGGCCTTTGACTGAATTACAAGTGAATTCCTCTGGGCAGTGTTCAGGTCAACTCAGTGGGATCATTGGATTTTCAGCACTGTCAGTTCCTGAGGTGTTTGTGTATCACAATGGAGTTGGCAGCACAGCTAGATACAACTTGCCGTCATGTTGATTCCAGCTTGGTCACTTTGTCGCAAAGAAGCATTTCTGAGGCAACTCACAAAACAAGAGGCACTGATCACAAAAACGACTGCAAACACAAGCATAGCCTGTTTGATTTTGATTTTGAAGTTTCTTTGGCTTTGCATGAAATTGCACCAACATCCACTGTGGTGTTGGGACAAGTACAGCGCGGGACAGCATCCATGGTTTCTTGTTCTCAATTGCTCACTGCAACACAATAAAATGCGACCTCCAAAACAACAGAAAATCCACTGGAGACATTCTTCTGGGTGCATTTTACAGTGGTCAATGAATTTTTATTGGCTTTAGCTGCACAACCACATTTCTTCCGACATGATTTATGAAGCAGGCAAACTATTGAAGTGAAATACCGTATATTCCATTTATTCTCGGCCTGTAGCGTTTGCACTCCCTACGCACTGCGTAATTGTTGAAAGAAGAAATCACTAATTTGATTTGCTCCTTCTGCCTCTTCTGTGATTTTCAAATTTTCAACTAAAACAAGAAGCACTCAACAAATGAATGCTTCGACATCCACTGTTCCTTACTGCATGTCGCGGCCATACAGCACAAGAACCAAAGCAGAAAACACAACAAGAGTGTTGGTGCATGCCCTGCGGCCCTGAAAAATAAAACACAACTTCCCAGTCTCCAGCAGTCCGAAACGCTTTTTTCCTGAAACAGAACAGTCAGAAAATATCCAACAATGCCAACAATAGAGGGACCGACATGGAAACAAATATCCAAAAAATCTTTTGGAAAATACCCAACTGCAGAAGAGAAATCACAAAAAACACGATGCAGCCCACACATCTGGCAGCAGTGGGCCTGAACAAATTTGTGGGGGCATTCTTCCACAGAATGCTTGAAAATATTTGTCATTCTGGAACCCAACAAAACAAAAGGGCAAAAACTCAAACGCCACCCTTCTTGTGTGCAAATCTGGCAAATCTGGTCTTTACAAAGAACCAACAGAAAGACATTAAAACGAGTCTTCGGAAATGTTTGACAGAAAAACTTCTGCTCATCCTTTCGCCATGAGCACAAAACAATGAATATTTCATTTGGCAAATTCAATGACAAGCAGGACCTTTGCCAGGCCCAGCTTGGATACTTTTCTTCTCTTGGTTCACCCTTTCCTTCCCAGCGAAGAACTTGTAATTCGATGACGCCCAAGTTGAAGAGCATCGAGACTTTCTATCGATTTCAAAATCACCCACACCACGGTTCCTGCGCCTCCTTTGCCTTGGCCATGTTTATACTGTGAGAAAATTCCAAACGGGAATAGTTTTCATGCATTCAAAGCCGTTCAGTTCCAATGACCAACAAGTGCCTCTTCCTTCTCGCAGTTTCAGCGACAATTTGACAGAAGTGTGGTTTCCCAAAAAAAACCCCAAAACCTAGAAGTAACAGAAGCTCATTTTTATGAGAGAACACAACAACAGAGACGCAGATTGACACTTTCACACTGCAGTTTGGCAGCTTCGAGACAGGACTGAGCTTTTACACATGCGTGTTTGTGCGCAATACTGACAAATGATTGCAAGGGAATCATATGAAGGGGAGGCATTGTGCAGAAAACAAAGCGTGAAGAAAATGAGCTCAATGGGCAAAATTAATTGGAGAATCATGTTCCATGCTGTGTTTTACTGTAGACTTCAAGAATTGTGATGCATCTCTCAGGGCTCGAGGTTTAGAGGTTGCTGGGAAAGAATAAACTGAAAATTGGAATCCGCCCTGTTTCCGTTTTTTCCTTCTTGAGTGGATCCACAGGGTCTCAAACACAGAATCAATCATGACTTCACTGAAAGTATTTTTCTTCGAATGTGTCGTGCTTTTGCTGGATATCGCCTGTTTTCAACAAGTGGAGGCGGACAATGATGAATCTTGAGCTTCAGTGAATCTCTCCGTGTTGGCATCTGCTCCTTGATGCTTTCTCTTTCTGGTCTACACACCACAGGCGAGATCAGTTTTTCTGCCTTTGGTCCGCTCTATTGTTTATACAATGCCAAGTCTGGACACAAGACAAAGAGCATCAGACTTTCATGTCTGGACAATGGTTCTCAGGACTTCCACACGCATCAACCATGCAGTTCTGTGCCACCTTCGGTGTCTGGTGCTCTACGAGTCTTGGGTCAAGACCAATCACGAGAACGCAGCTCGTCTCAAGCTTCCAAACCTTCGCAACTTAAGTGCACTTTCCAGACATGTGATTTCTGCCTGACTCAATTTATTTCTGGAAATTAGCATCATTTATCACCAAACAACGCAAATTCTGCATCCCCACGCACACACGATTTTTTTTAACCATGGAATCTTGGAGTTATTATCTCCGGGTAGCTAAACAGTCCAATGGTCAGTAGGTTGGCACAAGTGGAACCAATGAAAACAAGGACGTTGACGCCACGCCTTCATACCGTACAGTGCCCTTTTGTGGACAGTGCAGCAGAGGGGGGTTTCCTGCATGTCTTCAATCTCTGTCCGGTTCAAGGAAGGATGTCCTTGTCCATAATCCGGCAAGTGTTTCCCATCTGAAGTGTTCTGCAAACGCCAGTGGCAAGCCGAACCACTCAGGCCGTTGGCCACATGCACAATGAATACAGACAACACTAAATGATGGATTCGCTTCTGTTTCTTCTTCATTGGCCTAACTGAATTTTCAAGACTATTCACTTACATCTTCACCAATCTTGATCGCCCCACACATTTTCCCCACACCATGCTTCAGCATGATGCTCAAATATTTGGTCAACTCCGTCTTTTTAATCATTTACATTGTCAGTACACCCTTCAATGATATTCTTCCCCAGAGCTGTTTGGAACGTGAACTGTGAACGTTGTTTTCATATTTCTTCCTTCTGTGGAACAATTTCCGTGCTAAATCTGTTTGCGCAGCGAGGTGACCAGAGCTTTGTGCTCAAGCCAAGGAAATTACCAGAAGAACACTTCATGGAAAACAAACAGTTGCTTTGCGCTCTGACGAGGTGAATTATTCACGGCTATTACGCTTCTGAGGTCTTGGAAAAGATTTGAAGTCCACAGATTGGTAACCTTCGGGTCACGAAGTGAAAGTGTCGCTCTTGATGAAACAAAGCCTGATTTCTCTTTGTTCAAAAAAACACCCACGTAGTTTGGTAGGTGTGGCTCAAAAAATGGGAAGGGATTGTTTTCTGGCTGAACCTCATGAAAATGAACCAGGTGATGCTTGGTCAGATGTGATGTCAGACTGCACATGCAATTTGCCTTTCTCGTTATCCAGCTGCGGGAGACCAGACGTCTGACATTAGCGACTGACCTTGTAGCCTCAACCACCGCATGATACATGTACAGGATCTGAGACCAGTGGGAATCACTGTGGCCAGCCACTGACAGAGGTGATGTCCATGGACCCTTCAAAACGTCAGGCAGTGCTGACAACACCTACACGAACGAAAGTTGAGTCCAGCGGCGGAAATTGCGCTTGATCACTGGGGATGTTGTGCAGTTGTTTTTGGTGTCACATTCAGCTCTGTCGGGACAAAATGCTTCACATGGGGTTCACATCCAATTGTTGTGAAATTTCTGTGACATTTTGTGGGAAACACAGGACTGCATGGAGACAAACTTCAGACTCATCAACGTGTTAGCTTGTTGATCCATTGTGCACCATGACCACCCAGCTGTGATTCTCTTTTTCGCCATTGGTGCCTGACCAAGGAGTTCTGAGATTCGGCCCTGGAAGAGGGACAGGCAAACTCTGAATTGGGCAAAATTACCCTCATTATTTTGGGGAGATTGCCCAGTTCTGCATCAGGACGTGAATTGTGATGGACGATGAAGAGTTTTCAGGGACGAATGTTCAGAGAAAATGTCTGCTGAAATTTAGAATTACACGTGAGGAAAAAAAACATCCTTATCATTCAGTTGGTTGACATAAACATTGCTGTTTCAAAAAGCCACACAAGGTGTGCATGCCCTGCGGAGTGGGGAGGGAGTGTCTGATGGCTTACAGTTTGGGTGGGGTACTTGCAGGATTCTGTGGGATACTGCAGGCCGGATTTGTCCAAAACATTTCTGTTTCCGCTCAAATGCTTGTTTCACCAAAGAGTCAGCAAACGCCCAACTACAGCTATCATTTCTGGAAAAAAAAACTGGAAAATACTCAACTACAAAAGAGACATGGCAAAAGATGATGCATCCCACAAATGCCCATGAATACAACTGTGACATGGGCAAAAAATACCATTGAGATCTGTATGGGCGTTTGAATACAGTGACAATCACGGTCAGCAGGCGGACTGCCAGTGTCGTCTTTGCGAAGTGGGCAGATCAAACTGCAAAGTATATCCAATGTATTTGTAAGAAAAAACCTTTAATGATTGCTGTTCAAAACTGGACAAAACTTCCTCACGTGTTTCCGTGTCTGCGAACAGAATCGATGTTCGTAAGTCCGTAACTACACATGCCATGGGCACGAATGAATGTGAAGAATTTAGTCGTGAAATGTCACCACATTTTCCACAAATTATAATTGGCAAAACAAAAGCCATTCCCTTTTGTTCATCCGTATTTTGCCTCTGAAAAGGTGCTGTCCACAACCAGAGTGAAAAGACTGAACAAGCCAGACACAGATTTTATGTCCTCAGGGAAACAAAAACATTCAGATAAGCTTCTCAAAATGCAGCTGAATTCAGATCCTTCTGGCCTTTCGGGTTTTCTTCCTGTGTCAAACAGGCCAAGATATATATATATATATATATATATAGGCCTACAGAGATAATCCACTCCGGGATCGCATTCGTCTCTGCATTTACAACTGTACGTGCACTTTGTTCCCTTGAGTGACTCAAGAAGCCAAATTCTGAACAAAATGTAGCAAAGTCTGAATCACAGAACCGCTGGTTTTTGTCTGAGAATGTGCAAAGACCAAAAAGGAAGAAAACGGAATGCCAGAAAGACCCAGAGGATTTCAGTTTCTCTGAAGTGTGATCATTTCACAGTCGAATGTTTCTGGAGTTATTTGAATGCATTCTCATCATACACAGACCATTTCGCACGAAGAATCATCGGCATGAGCTTAAATTGAGATCCGTCCCTTGAGGGTCGAGTAGTTTTTTGCTTCGAGAATTTCATCACAGGCTGAGTGCATCTGCAGGAAAGTGTTTCTCCTTTGTGGCTCACTATCGTACGCTGAAAAGTGAATAAAACAAATGCAGACAGATGACTCTTGTGAAATCTCCAGGAACGGGAGTGCCTTCTATTCAATCAAAGATATTGTCATTGCATGTATGCTTTCAGTGCCCCGAACAGTTTTCAGGCTTTTATGCTTCTCAGAAGAACAGTCTGCTTAAAAATGTATACGTCTTGCTCGTCAGAAAGACAATTCCATTTCCTG
>JAAUYG010282450.1_pt1 | contig 11633 bp, 5 predicted proteins | sample 7278091 | NCBI WGS metagenome assembly JAAUYG01 (sample SAMN14350201, study PRJNA611818) | marine sediment metagenome | isolation source: surface marine sediment (0.6m) | place: French Polynesia: Moorea | collected 2018-08 | reverse complement strand
TAATAATTTTGTCCAAATAACCACGCTAACAAATTTTTTAAATTTTTGTAATAAATTTATCCCTGTGGCTTAATTAATTTTATTCCCCCCCCCCCCCCCCCGCGCCCCCCATTTCAGTTGTTGCAAACAAAGTATCATAAATGTATTTAAAGACCGTGGAGCAAACTACATGTGTGCTGGTCTACTGGAACAAATAAAGTTAGTGTCCCTATATAAATATATATGTTCTATCCCAATCCACGAAAACAGGCAACCAGCATGATCACTTGCAAATAAAACTTAAATCAGGTAAATAACATGCCAAGCACCATAACAGATCATAAAGCACTACAAGGCTTCTGGGGATGCAATCATGTAGAAACTGAAGGACTGTAAGCATTAGTCTCACCTACCAAGGCATGCCCACACCGCTTTACCTGTTCTCCATCGGATTAGTAGGATTCAAATCAGACTGCTCCGAGTTCTTTTTCCGTCGAAAGAAAGAGAGTTTTGAGCTGGATTTAGGGGTGGGCTTGGTCGGGCTCGTGTCCTGCGTGGTATCTGGCACATCTCCGCTATGTCAACAACGTGCATCAAGATCACAGAGGAAGATAAGAGAAAGAAAACGCATGCACAGCACTGCAAGCCATATTAAGGGGGGTTACAGGTCGGTTAGTGGCAGCAGGAACTGCATGTGTCCATTACAGATTAAGAGGTATACAATGGACCCTGTGATTTAAGACTCTTCCTTCTTTTAAGAGACTCCCTCTATTTTAAGACCGTGCATCGGTGACCTCACACCGACAGTTTCAGCATGAATATCCCTCCATTTTTCAGAGAGCCCACCTTAAATTTTGGACTACATATTCCGGTTTGAACATGTGGTCTTAAAATGGAGGGACCATTGTATACGTGACTGAAATCCATGATGTATATGCCTACATGACCACAGTTCAAAACAAAGTAATGAATAAGCCTCACAGCTATTAAAACTGTTGTCATTTTCTTTTTTCATTTTACCCAGTTTTCAGAAAAGCAAGCTGAAGACACACAGTAGTCATCTAAACTGCTAAATGCAAATGTACTTCAGTTTTGTCATACTGAGGAAAAACAGGGTCTTGGCAGATCTGGCATAATTTTATGGATACACATGGATAACGTATAGCTCCGCCTCGGAAAGTTTGTAAACTCTTACCAAAAAACAAATTCAAATAAAAGTTACGGGTGATAATTTACGGGGCATAATTTTATGGATACACATGGATAAGGTATAGCTCTGCCTCGGAAAGTTTGTAAACTCTTACCAAAAAACAAGTTCAAATAAAAGTTACGGGTGATAATAAGTACCGGTACATGACATTCCCAGTAAAAGCAAAAACATGCAAGTATCGTTATTAGCAGTTTGGTATGCAAGTCAAAATGTCTGTCCATGCAGTACACTAATAAACCATATACTTCATTAGTAACAGGATCCTAACTAACCATAGGCCTTAATAAGTCACTTTATTGGAGTAAAAAATAATAATTTGTAGAAAGCCAAAGTTGCATCATAAAGGAAAACTTGGCTATCATGACAGTCAAGGCATGTGAACAAATAATCAATCACTTCACACACGTAGCTGATAACTGCCATTGATCAACAGTAACTTCATCATTGCAAGCACATATGTAACCCAACCAATGAGACATATGTGGGGCCGTATAGAGCTAAAACACAAAGGCATGCCAAGGTACGGTGTGTACCTCCGCTTACTGCTGTGGTGAGCTTCCAGCAGAATTCTTCTAATTAGCAGTTCATCATCATAACTGGAAACACACATCGCATCAAAAACAAAGATGCCCATCGAAGAAAGACCACTGTGAGTTGCAACAATTTAATACTGATGCAAACCCTGCCAGCGTAGTAAAAGTTAATTGTGGAAATACCTTTGCAGTAGCAGTAAACAAATTGGCCGAAGATAAAACCTCAGGCGAGAAAGGGCAAAAGCAGGAACTCTTTATTTTAGTGAAGACTTGGTCTAATCTCCAATAAGGGTTTTGAGCCTTTATGAGAAAAGATTGTAGCCTAATTAACATAAGGTCTGATGATTTTAACAGCCTTTTACATGTAAATTACATGTATGAACCTATTTCCACAAAGTTGTTTTGGGCAAGGAAGTAAAATGTTCTTAAATGTGGTTAATATAGAAAGCAGGATATAAGGGTGTTAGTGTCAAACGTTTATTATGATACACTGTGCAATAGTATCAGCTTACAATATGGGACTGTTATTGTAAGTAGCCCTGAGGGGCGGCTATAGCAGGCCATCTAATAGACTATCCTATGCAGTGACTATATTTTATATTGTCCCCGTGAGAAAATCAAACCTCAGTCACCAGACATAAAGTACATGAAGTAAAGGATCGGATTGTGATATAGGTGATCAATTAATCTATGCACCAGGATGTTTTATGCTGATACCACATATCCCTCAACAAAAGTTATATTATATCAACCGAAAGCTGAAACTTCCATAAAAAGTTCTATATAACTGATGCTTCCTTGTAATCTTCCCAGTCACCACTGAGAAGTAAATAAAAGTGGTATCGTACAACAGATGCTAATGAAGGCTTGTGGCTCAATGAACTGGCAATTCAACCCAGAGGTTGTACAAGGTTGTACAATATGTAAGCATGCTCTGGCTTAATGGCCTTTGGGTAGTTTTATTGGTTGCTATAACTTTGTTGGTTGGTTACCTTGAGCTGGCCAGGCTACAGGTGTCTGCGGAGCTGCCATCTTGTGAGCTGTCCTGAGGTTCCACCATACAGCAGGCTGGCCGCAGAGACAGCAGCTTTTCGGCCGTGCGGCTATAAAGGTCAAGGTCGCGCATTGCCCGACGCTGGCTCACCATCACATGCGTACAAGGAAGTAGGTACCTTCAGAAAAAAAAAGGCAACATTATAGTGTACATGGTATTAGAAGGATGTTTAAAATTATTATACATGTACATTCAGTGGAAACTCTGCATTCAGACTAGCTGAAGGAATCTTCCTGCCCCCCCCAACACACACACACCACCAACACCAAACTACCGGCATGTTGATCCTAAAATTTTAGTTTTTCAGCATGTAAGTACTGTGCTCCACAGAAAACTATGGTCTTAAATTGAAGGTGGCCTTAAAAGGGAAGGATATTTACTGGCACATGTATATTGAAAATACATGTATTAACAGTGACATTACTGATAGCTGGTCTTGTAGTGTGGGGAGTTCTTAGAGTGGTCTTTAATTGCAGGGACCTGTGTACATCTTTTGATTCTCTGAGAATTGGACTCTATGCGTCACAACTGTCCACTGCTCACACACAAAACTAAGTTCTACTTTATGTTCATATGCATGAACTGGGGACAAATGTAGGCATACATGGATAACAGCTACATGTACATGCATAATCAAGCCTTTAAGGAAGTAATAATGCTCCAGTAACACTACAGAGTGTATAGATATACACATGACACATGTATATAGACACAGTCATGACTACAGGGGAGCAATAGCTCTATTTGCTTCAAGTTAACATATACTTTTACATAATGTTATCAGCCCCTGTACCTAGACTGTATGTACTGTATTTGCAGCAGACCAGCAGATATTACAATAACAATATTAAGAAACATTAAATCAACCAACCACATTCTCTACTGTAATTCATTAATGATTGGGAGGGATTTATTTGGTGAATCTTGTGACCGTCTTTAAATCACAAAATAAATACAAGCGAAAATAATTCATGTACAGGTACGAGAAAATTAACAAGGCATGAGCTTAGCTAACTAGTAACCATGAATATATATATAGTTTTGTCTCAAAACCACAAACATTAATCCCCATGAATATTAGTGAATTTAATGTACAGCATGTTCTTAATTGTAGATGGTTCTACCATACACAGCAGGTCTGCTTACTTGAATATCAGTTGATACATCACATCTTCACAATTCAGGTCAACCAGAGTTTGAAACAGCGACAAAGTCACCATGCATAACTGAAATACGACAAATATGGTATGTTACGATGAAGCACAACTTTCTACATCAAATGGCTTTCATACTTGGCACATGTAGCTCAGAGTGAAACAATTTACAAGCTATAGAACAGAACGGAATTTTTTTAGGTCCCACAAGTTCAGGGAACAGAGGCGAACAGAAAAAGTTATTTTAAATGGGGACAAGTGGCTATCTGGCAGCCATGGCTACTGCGTACTCACCCTAGAATTGCTGTTGATCCGCATGACGAGGGAATCAACAATGGGGCTGTCATCGTGTTTCTCAGTAAGGATGAATTTGAGGAAAGCTTGCATGAGTGCCGGCTCAGTAACACGTCGGATAAACAGATCCAGGTATGCCGTAGTGGCAATCACCTCCTCCATAGAACTCTGCAGTATACAAACCAACTCCTGCCATTAAAGACAAATTGCTGGCTATGTTAATCTTATGCAATTTCTCCCAGGAGTGAAATTACATACCGGTAGGTTTTTGGGGTGCAGGCACAGTGAGTTTCATAGAGGAGCAGCCTTTGCAAGATATACATACGTTATCATTTCAAACAACCTTATCAAAGGGCAATGCATTGTAATTTTTACAAGGTGAAGCAAAGGGGGTGGAAATCTTCAAGACAGTTTAGCTTCGAATTTAGCTTCGTCAGCAGCGTTGCAAAAGTGAACCAAATCCCCCCCCCCCCCATGGGGTGAGAAATTGAATTAAAACTTGAAAAATTTTGTTTACCTGCCTATGCAACCAAAATAAATTATCCAGAGACTAGTCAATCGTGTATGAACAAATCTCGGCTTTCAAGACTAATACAGTTTTTTTGTACTACATGTACCAGTACAAGATATTTTTTTCATAAAGTTAAGTCAAGAATTTTGACAAATCATATATGTAAGCATATATGTAGTTTAAACTGTAATAGTTTGCTACTGACTGGTCCAGCTATAATGTAAGCATAGTTTACATTGTAATAGTTAGCTACTGCATGATCATGCTGATCCAGTCTTAATTCAGGTACAGTAGTCCCTCTATTTTATAACCCTCTATTTTAAGACCACCCTTGATTATAAGACCACTTGATTTGGTCCCAAAGGGCAATATTCTGTGTTAAATGACCTTTATTTTAAGACTACCTGCAATATAAGACCACATTTTTTTCGTCCCATGGGTGTTCTTAAAATAGAGGGACCACTGTAATTGGAAACATGGGAAATGAACCATTAACTACTGATAAACTGGGAAAAGCATGAAAACGTACAAATATTACATTAGCTGTTGTTTGAAATGAATGAACAAACATTTTTGAAACATACAATGTAGCAGCATATGCACTTTTTCTGTATCTGACCTTTAGCTATGACTGGAAATATTTTATTTTTCAGTTTGAAACAAATTGTAGCTGAGCCACAGGCAAGGCCTGGGTCAAAGTGCAAATAAATTACTGCGTAATGATGCAGTTGAGGTCGACTCAAGATGCTCAAGTGGCTTGAAGTGCAAGTTCTCTGTCTGTACAAACAAATGCCTGAACAGGGACGCCATCAACATATCAACCAGGTTCAGACCAAGGGCCCCCCCAAAACAGGAACATTACTTCGCAACAGCTACATAGGTTCTTCGACTAACAGCAGTACAGTGTACTTCAGCCAACCCCCAGGTAACATGTCAGTCGCACTTATCCATGTGCATACAGCAGAGTATGATCATCTTCGCCCCTCAAAGCATGCAGGGTTTGTCAACCGATACAGGCAAGCATATATATCTTATATCACCATCACAAGCATGCACCAACAGAAGCGATGCAAGAAGCCAAAACTGGCAACAAGACATACCAGTGCACCCACAATTAAAGATATAACCAATTTCATACCAGCAAGCATACAAGCAACATATACAAACATAACTTCAGATTTAATCATTCCTATATATAGCAATTTTTTGGGGGGGTCCAACGATACATAGTTACAATTATACTTGCTTACTGATTTAAAAATATACTAAAAATATAGAGTACTAGCAAAACCTTTCCTTTCTATTTCCATAGTACATCATTATTAGTACCAACTCTTATCCAATAAAGTGTTTAAAGATTATCATAATCGGATAATTACTGTGCGTCATTCATCATCATCATCATCATCATCATCATCATCATCTCTCTGCAGTGGTGACTGTAACTACGGTGCAATGAGAGGAGAACGTAGTAGGGGCCATAAGGCCGACATTCTGGTAAGACTGAATTTGGTATGAGAGTGGGACTTGACTTCTCATTATATGTGCCATTACACTAGGTGTGATATCATATAATACATGTATGGAATCTACCTACATAATGAAATAGGTGGTGTATAAGACAGAATTACAACAAGTTACTCAGCAAGCCGACTTGGTAAAGGTGAGTGTATGGTTCACGATTTTCGTAGCATGTTTGTGACGTGTATGCACTATACAGATGGGAATCATAGTATTCTATATCAAAAGACAATTCACCTGGCGGCAGACCATTACAAGGCTGACTACTTTATACCCTAATGCCTTTAAGTTATCATGGTTATATATTTATTAAGTACCGGTAATAAAGTAAAAGACTGAAAACAAAAACATTCTGGAAACAAACAAATAACAAGCAATATCTATTATGGAAAGTTAGAAAATACTGGAAAATACTGGTTTAAGCTGAAACCGCACATCACGCTAGTGACGCTACACTGTGCCTTGAGCTGTCCAGAAATCGTTAAGTTTTGTAACTGCGGTGGTCACACATTCACAGAAAATAGCACTAGGTAGAATTTTATCTTTTATTTTAGCAGGTTTAGTAGGAACTAAACATCCTGAAGAGTAAATATCAGCCTTTTCATTGCTAGACTCTACAGCTTTCCACTCCTACAAAAACAGTGCATACATCCTATACATGTACTACTACGTAGCGTACAGTCAGTCAGCATCGCCACTGCCACACACATTTTCAACCTAAACTTTGCGAAGAAAGAATAAAGCATTCAGCATGTTGAGCAGGGGATTAACGTAATAGTAAGATGGGTTGAGTGGCTGCGGAGTGTTCAATCTGAGCCTCCCGCATGCTGGCCACGTAGATCATGCAGGATAATCACATGTTATTAACAGTGCAGTGCAATAACATCAAGCCTCCGTCGTTACAGCTCTTGGCACACGGTGCTATACTGCAGGCCTGGCCTGGACAATACTAACCCCAAAATACGACTCGATCAGAGACACTGGAAGCTTGTATACATCCTGCGGCAGTGCAAGCGTTGAGAGGGAGGAGACGGCGGTAGAAGAAAGAAGACAGGAGACAAAGCAATCATTAGAGCCCTAAAAAAATGGTGTTTCAGGCATTTTTAACGGCTCCGGATGCACATACTGGGCCACTAAAATTTGCTGAAAGAGAAGAAACCAGTTTACATGAAATTAAACTTGAACTTGTAAACAACAGCTTTGCGATATTAACATGATAGCTGAGATTGTCCATCAACACCAGAAGCATCTGCAATTACCGGTACACAATAACTGTACGATGGTTAGCAATGATATTTTTCTTTCTCATTTGCACACATGCAATATTTATTCCAAAAATATAAAATAGATCTACATGTACACAAGAGGTATGGTACATGCCCCGGCTATGTCTATGTCATGTACTTAGGGGAGTTACATTATTAAAGACAGGGGAAAAATGTATGGAACATGTTGAATGCATATCATTAAATTTGATACATATACTGTGCATGTAAATGATAATATTCGTAATGTTCTAGAGTTTGTGTACCCTCATAGATTAGTTGAAACATGTGAAAAGTAAAGCTTAACTCTTACCCCAAACTGTGTTTGTATTGATGATGTATTATAAATACATGAATCCATATATCACATTTACAGAGGTATAACTGTACAAATGTAGAGTACAATGACCGTTTAGCCCATATCAAGCAAATGTATTAAGTGTTTGCTTTAGTGTACATGGTATATGAGTCAGAATAGTAAGCATTGTATATATTAAATCCACAGTCACACACATTACAGGTAGCAGTTTATACCATTTACTCACATTACCATGGTTACTGCATGTAGTGCATGTACATAATGATGACGATGTAGTAAATATATATGATATAATTTAAGCTATAAACCATGCGTGTACCAGTATATATAATTGTTCGCTACCTATTCCATGATTCCCAGAGACAAACACACACACGAGACAGACACACAGAAAATACAAGAATCATCAGCACACAAAGTTTCGCATGTAAGTATGTTTTTTGTAATGTTACATGTGCATGATGTGATATACAAATGCTGGGTCTTGTGTTAAGATGTGACTGCTACGCCCACTAAGCTGTAGCTGTTTTTATCTGTGTTCAAGTAACTTTAAATTTCAGAAAAAAAAAAAAACACTACAGGGGTATGTCCCAGCACATCTGTCCACCCCACCCCATTATATTTGCCCTTATTTATTTGTTTTTGTCTTTGACTTTGCTAATACCCGCTATGTACAGTAGAACCGGTCTTGAAAGACCACCGGACCCACTGGCCTTACAAATGGTCTCTCAAGACAGGTGGTCTTTGGTGACAAGTTATTTTACACAGAAGTGTTGGACCTTCTGCCAAATAGTAATGGTCCTTCAAGACAGGTGGTGTCTCATGGCAGTGGTCTCTCAAGACAGGTTTAACTGTACATGGGACATTATAGAGTAGTTGAGCATTGTCATTTCCACAAACTGTGTGTACAGGTTAGCTACTGGTATTTTGCAAAGTTTCACAGAATCCTATGGGATGATTTAATTAATAGTGCAAATGACTTGCTTATTTGGTTAAATTCAAACATAACGCCTTGTACAGGAAGGATAGAACTCCAGACTATACATGTAAATATATCCAGTCAAAATCATCAGACCCCTAAACCTGGAAAGAACACAATGTCCCACGATGATCTATGCATGCCGTGGTAAATATGCAAAACTGCAGGAACAGCAGCTGGTTCCAAACCTTAGATATAGGTAATCAATATTGCCAAGTAGCTTATATCAATAGCACATACATTGTATACTGCACTTACCTAACATGCATCAAATCATGCCATCTTAGTTAATTAACATGTGCATAATCTATGTAAATGTATCAATTAATCAAAGTGAAATTTAATATACCCAAGCCAACGAACATAAGAAACTGAAATAATCTTGGAATAAACCTCACAGAAATGTTTGAGACCTCTGACAGGGAACTGGAAAGAATTTGACCATACACATATACCAGAGAGTGATGCCAGGGAGTTTAATGGTTTTCATAAGGTATAGCTTTCCAGAAAATGGTAAAATTTGGAATTCTTAACTAGTTTCACAAAAATAAAAATAAAACCTCGGATAAAATCAAGTGAACATATGTAACTGCAAACTTAGCAAATTTTCCAAAAAATAAAATAAAAATATGGGTTCCCATAATGTCTCAGGCATATTATCTTAAATATATCAACAGATTCCTGTTGATGCAGACATGTAAACATATTGGCTACACTTGAAACATGCTTTTTACCAAGTTCACCTAGCTCCAAATGGTCAAAACTAAAGTTGTAATGCAAATAAAAGGTATGAAAAATATACAAACTGGGGAAATACTTCCAACTGGACATGTTGGAAAGAGACAGACCACAACCAGTTATATAACCACAGGAGGGTTTCACTCTGCTTGGCAAGTTGCAGGGCTTTTCTTTACCGAATCGTCGTCCTCCGTCTCCCAGAAGGACAGTCCTAGCTCTTCCTCGGGATCAGGGTATACAATATCATTCTGTAAGCACACAGTGGCAAAGCTGTCAAACACAGTGGGTGCATAGCACTAACAGCACCAGCCAGCAAAAAATTAAAAAAAAACAACATTGACCGGGAATGCGCAGATCACGCGGGTTGCTTGGATGACACATACAAGGAATTGTCAGAATCAGCAGAAGGTCAAAAAGTTTGTTATTATAAGGTCAAATATCCCATGGAAAAGGTACTACCATTATGTTTCATCTGATACTGGCAAATTATCGCACTAAGCTAATTAGGTAGGTTGAACTTAAAAAAAGCGATATGCAAATGCTTGTTTTGTCCCAAGGACTGAACATAGAGATCATTGTACCTGAATAACATAATAAGGTAAGACTAGTAGCCAATAACCCAGATTGGATATCACTCCAAAATAGTCTGTATTAATCATGCAAATGAAACAATATTTTTCTAGTATCCAATATGAATTTAGTGAAACCGCCACCTTGTATTGGCAAAAGCAGGGTTATGTACAGCGCGTGTCATGATCTGGGAAGTTACTTGGAGTTAAATCAACTTGTTACTTCTACATTCAAACACAAAATACAGGAACAAGACAGATGTAGTGTTTGAATGCCTTATGTGTGTTTGTAGACAGAAATGTGATTAGAAACTCTGACATAAACACAGAAAAGACAGGAGTGACTAAAAGTCCTGGTAGTTAAATATAATTCCAGGAGGCACAGGTGACCAATCACAGTAATTCCGGTGAAAAAGGAGAGAAGGGGTGAAATATTACGCGTCTACACTTAGTCGCCTACCATTGAAATACCAAAATAAATTCATGGTTAAACAGGCAAAATATAAATGTTTTTTGTCTGCATTTTTCCCAGTGCACACCAGCCAAAGAGAGAAAAGAACAGAAAACATCAAACGATTGAATATTCGTGAGTTTGCATGACCGATGATTCTCTGGACCGACAAAGTTACCAGTCATTAAAATTGTTGCAAAAACAAACAAATCAACTCCTACCTGATGCAATGCAGGTCCTATAACAGGAACTAAGAAGCCATTGTAGATAAACTGGATTAACTGATTTCTTACGAGTGGATGTCCAACCTGAAACCAGCCATGTAAAGGTCATAATTGCATGAGTTATGAGTAACATTGTTACTTTGGGAAGATCAGCAGACACATACTTTCAAAATGATAGCGTTCTGCCTTTGTACGGTGGTAAGTAGTAAAGAAAACTGCAACATGTACAAAATGTACAACTACAGCATGCCATTTTATATTTTACCTGCACAAGAACTGAACTTCCTCGGTTTAGTACACATAGTTAAATGGGGTTGTCCATCTGCTTGAAAGGCTGCTTTTTACAGCCATTTATTTCTCTTTTCCAAAATTCATAACTACATAGACACACATGTAATAGTATATTCAAAGGTGAATTTAGAAAGAAATATTTTGACTATTATGTATTACCCTTTGTGCAACTGATACTTTATTCAAAGACACGACAAGTTAACGGAAGCACTACACATATGATACATGTCAGGGGTCAAAATAGTGGGTGCCCGGGAGCCCGAGGCTCCCTGAAAAAAATCCGGGCTCCCTCTGTTTGCGTAACGAAGAGTCCGGTGGACTCCCGCGGTGTTATGGGCCGGCTATGCCACAGTAGACGGCGGCTGTGATTAGATGAACTGTGCGATTGCCGAGGCTGATTACGCACTGTGGGCCGTCCGACACATCAAACAAACTTTGATGTGTCGGCTTTTAAAATCACTGAAATGCGGATGTGCTTTGTTGCCACCCCCGCAGCCCCGTCCGGTCTTCCTGCTATCAATGTATCATTACTGTTTCATCT
>JAAUYG010224123.1_pt1 | contig 11633 bp, 13 predicted proteins | sample 7278091 | NCBI WGS metagenome assembly JAAUYG01 (sample SAMN14350201, study PRJNA611818) | marine sediment metagenome | isolation source: surface marine sediment (0.6m) | place: French Polynesia: Moorea | collected 2018-08 | reverse complement strand
TTTGGCGACGCACACAACGATAAATCTGTACCACAAGGAAGGAAGCCTTCTTTTCTTTGTGTCCGTGTCCCCTTTGTTGTCCCTCTTGCCAGGTCGTTTAAGAGAAGACACATACATAATTTACAAGCGCCCATCAACTGACTGTTCTTAATGAAGTTCTTCCCACCATGACCAGCAGCTTTGGACAACAACCGCATGTTTTCCGTCGTCAGAGATTGGTCCCTGGAGACCTGACTTTTCATGCAAAACATCCATCTGCAATTTTCTTCTTCACAATGGCGATTGCCTTTGCGGCCATTTTGCCTTGTGCGACTCTTCAAGCAAAGCAAAGCCTCTTTTGCTTTGGGTTACCACTTCAATCTAAAGTGAAACCTGCTTGCAAGGATTTTCGGTGTATAAATGAGTTAGCTGGTATTCTGGCCCAAGCAGTTCAGCGACGAATGGGTATCTCGGGCAGCAGATGCGTTCAAGATTCTGGAACAAAAGACCGTAACTTTCCGTGCTTGTGTGCCAGAGATTCCGCTATGTGGGAGAACGATTTGTACTTGTTATCAAAGAGCGTCCACAGGTATATCACAGGTTCAATCCACTTTCTTTTTGTGGCACGGAAAATCGGATTCTGTTATGGATCTGTGTCAACAGGACTATATATCTCTCAATACGTCTCCGTCTTCACAAAATGGCAAAGGAAAAGGTTGCAATTCACTGTTGCTGAAAATGGTAAAACCTGCAACAGGACTTGTAGCTGATCAAAATTGTCTTGACAGCACTTGTCTGAGATTTGGCTGGCCAGGAGACACATTCCGTCTGGGTCAAGTGTTGATAAATCAAAGATAACAAGACGCAAAGACGCAAGGTGTGAAGCCTGACACACAGGAAATGACCCTTTCGCGTTTTGACGAGTGCTGACGCCTTTTGCAGCAGTTCTTTCACCACTAGCCCAGAGCCATTGGCTTGATCTTACCCCCCAAACAGTTGTCACCAGCTGCTCCTGACAAATGCCCATTAGCCTCACACCACAGCGCATTACCACATCAACAAATCACACTCATATGCGCAGTAAGTGGCTTGTCACCCGGATGCCAGGTGGAAGTGTGGGTGAATCCACTGCGTGTTACCTTACTCAGAGCCCCAGCTCTGGTTCTCCAGTCAGAATCTGACACATAGGATCAGGTTGTACCTACAGCTACTTGACACTGAGTTGCACCAGAAGGAGACAACCTGCGGATAGAGATGTCCACAGTGACACAAGCTTTTCGCCTTTTCTTCCGACCCTGTCACTGCAGGCTCAGGGACTGCACAGGTTATTTGTGTGAAACTTTTAACTTTCCATGTGCAGCTTGTGAAGTTTGAAATGAAAGACTTTCTCTGTCCCTGACACCATTCAACTCAGGAAGTAGCCCACACTGCCTTCTTTGGCCCAGAGTCTGAAGACGCAAAGATGCACTTGGTCCAAGCAGATAATCTTGACGCTCGCGTGTCTTCGATTTTTTTCTGTCCTTGAAACAACAAATTGATGGATCTGTTTTGTTCAATACACATTTCCTGATAAACTTATGACCTTTTGGATGCAATATGTTGAGGGACCTTTCAGCTGCCCTTCAAAGCATTGTTTCCAATGCATCACCTGAGCGTCTTTTGTGTGGGATGGATGCTGACCTACGCGACTCATGACTTGCTCATTGTGCGAGAAGGTCCCAAAAGGACTTGGTTACAAACCAGTGCAACAGGTGAAACCAGATAGATCTGCGATAGGGCTGCAGCTTTGTGTGCACTTCTTTGCCAAGAAAGATTAAACGCATTGTCACAAGCTGTCACGAACCCAGCGACAATGAGGCGACAGTCCAATTTGTTGCTGTACCAATGCCTGGTTGTCATCCGTATTCTGAAATTTTTCATTTGAAGTTTGTAGACGTAATGAATCTTTTTTCATTTTTAGTTTCTTTTTTAGCTCGGGACAAACAGAAAGGTGGTTTCTGTTTGGCGCAAAACGGGGTGCATGATTTCGGTTTGTCTAATTTTGATCGTCAACCGTAACAGTTCATCATCGAAGTGCCTTTTGTGCAAAATGCTGCCATTTATCTGTCCTTCAGAAAACGTTTTTTCCACATGGTTTTCACAGGAATTCCAGTTGTTGCAGTTCCCACTCTTGAATCCGCCCGTGGCTGGATGAGCCCTGAGGTGATTTGCTCATGAATTGAAAGTCCATGAGGACTTCGCTGCAAACCAGCGCAACAGGTGAAACAAGAAAGCAAGGTAGCCTTTAAATTTGCTGTTCGTGTGCCAAGCAAATTGCGGTTTTTGTGTGCAGCAGGCAAACTTTCAGTGACAGCATCTCACAGCATCTCCCAACTGCTGTTACATTGCAACTTCCTGCTCTGCTTTCATTTTTCCTGGGCAGACAATAGGCTCTTTTGTCCATTCATTAGCAAGTAGTACTCTTTCAGCAACCTGTTTCACTGGAGGAATACTTAGCCATTTTACCAATAGCAACCAAACAGATCTGAACGCCTGTCAATGAAATCTTGTGCATCAGTCAAGAGAGGAACAACCCAGGCATCATAAAGCGTTGCTGAACATCCAAATTTCGGGTCAATTGAAGACACACACGAACACCCAAAAAATGCCCCACTCCGAGAAGCATTCGCCCCACACAGAAAGGAAACTTGACAAAACGTCATCAAAAACCCTCGAGATGTTCATTTCCTATTGAAGCACACTTGCACCTGTTCTGCTCACTCTGCTTTTGCCATTTCCTTTCTCGGAATTTGTTTCGGGATTCTCGTCCGAGAATTCATGCAGATCACTGACCGCTCGGAAACAAAGGAACTTGTAATCTCCGACAACACGTTGAAACGCCTGGCTCCAGTTGAACATCCCTTTGGAGGTGGACGAACTGCCGTGACCAAACCACTGCAACCATTGAACCCTGTCCAAAAGTCAATTGCTGTTGGGATGAAGTTTGGACGCGAGTCAGTCAAAGACCTGGGGCCGATTTCTGCAAACTTTTACCAGGGTTTGTAACTTTACAAAGGGCATTTACTAAGGGTCCAGACCAGTCGAAAGTGCACTCTTTGTAAGTTTGACACGTGAGTAAGTCTAGGTTCAGAAGTGGTCTTAGGTCTCGCACCTCCACGGCGTCATGCGGATCAGCCTCGGGAGCAAGGACTGCTTCGTTCAGCCAGAAGGGGGACATGACCACGGACATTGCGTGTCAGAAAGCAAAAATCTGGTCAATCCCCAACAACCATAGCGAACATGTGGAAAAAATACTGCACAAATCATCATTTATAAAGTGGCCATAATCTTACATTTTTTATTGATGGGGTCACGGTGGACTGTGGCAACAGCTCCATTACTGGATGACCTCTTTTCAAACCCAATGGCAGAAACAAGCTCCCTGGTTGAAGCTGTTGCATGACAAGCACAGGGAAACAAATCTGGAACAAAACCTGACCCACAATTCTTGCGTTGGATACAGAAATGAGATGGAGATGAAATTCTCCAGGAAATGTTCAAAGGAAAATCTGTTCTTGTTGGAAAAGCAAAAACACAGAACAACCAAAGTGAAACGAATGGACACCACAGATTCGTGTTCGTTACTGAATGCACATCCCCCCATGTGTCGACACGTGTTTGTGTGTAGCTTCTCTGAACTTTTTCGCTGAGACTTGGTGAAGAGTCCACAATTTTTTGCACCGCCCAAGGTTGCCCATTGGTATAGCTTCTGGAAACGCGCAATCGTAATCCAATGTACAAATGTGAGCTGAGCCTCTTGTACCAAAACCCACATGAGTCTTTGAGGCCACATGGTCAACATGCAATCTGTCATTCTTGGCCAGTGGAAGGTGGCAAAACCCTGAAGGCATTGGGTGTAGACCAACGTGCAATGCAGCACCCAGGACCACTGATGAATCCACAATGTTGACTTGACACCCTGTGAGTTTCAGGGTGAAAATCAACCCGTCGACACCCAATTCTATTTGTGTTATGACCTGCGCTTCTAAGCAGATTTTCAGTCCAGAAAGACATAAAACACTTTGACAATGTCAAATGGAGAATCATCACGGGTAGCTGTGTCATGCACCTCCAGGACAGTTTTTATTGCATTGAACCTGGGAAGAACAGAATCTTTTTTCAATGATTGGCACCTGTTCAGCCTCTGTTAATTACTTCCAGTGTCTGTGTTTCCCTGTGTTCTTGTGCACTGATCAGGTTACGGTTCCCAGTCAATGACACCATTCTGGTTCCCTTTGTTTCCAACGTGAAAGGAACTGTCATCTTTCAGAACAACCTTGGCACTGATGCCACCGATGAAACTTGATCATGAGCCAATTTCAATTACGCCCACGTCCTGTCTTTGTTTTTAAACGTTCTGGATTCGTCTTTTTCTTGATTCAAAGACACTGAGGACAACCGGAGGCAGTGCAGGAACACAATGGGGAGCCATGTTCTGCTGTCCAAGCTGGTCCTGGGTTCAGCTTCAGTTCAATGGTCAGGATGGTCACACCAGTGGATCCAGGTAGGGCCCCCCTTGCCCCCAAGTTGTTTTCAAAATTATGCAGTTTTCAGGCAATTTTAAGGAACGATGCCCTATTTTGAACAAATTTTGGGCTCAGGGGCCTCCCCTGGGGTCAAAACTCTGCTGGGCCTCCCTGACCAAAATCCTGGATCTGCCCCTGGGTCAACACAACTGTCTGGTCTGCAGACACATCTTCCCTTTAAGGATGGAGATATCAATTGGAAACACATGAAATGGAAGAAGGGAAAGAACATTCGTTTCAGAGCAAATGGCTGTGCGCTTCGAAGTTGTCTTGTGTTTTCATGAATCCGCATCAAGGGGGTCACCTCAGGAAAACCACAACAGTTCCAGAAGATTTACATTTACGGTCCTGTTAATGAGAAGACGAGACTGCGGTCTCCGAACCTGATGTACCCTGATGTATCTGGCGTTCTTCTTCTTGACACACGTTAATAGCTTCATCACGTCTCGTCTCTGAGTAAATGAAGCAATAGACAAGACCTTTTCGCTGTGGCAGCTAAAAGCCTTCCATGATAAAGTCAAATTGCCACTAAGCGTTTATCATTTGCTGTAAATAGGAAAGTACCGTGTGCTATCTTCCTGTTGTTGTGCACATCCAATTTTGTGTCCTTTGAAAGCAGTTGACATTGAAGAAGACGAAAGTGAAAGCAACACTGCATTTTCTTCCAGCACTTATTTCTTGTGCGCTTCAAAGACGTGTATTGTGTAGCTGCCAAAGAAAGAACGTGGCAATTGAAGTTCCCGACTCTTGTGATTGTGCCCCAGTTTGAAAATGGGTTTGTACAAGATGGTGTGCAGTTTTCCTTTCGTGTCTCGCACTCTCATTCAAGGACACACCTCTCTCAGCATTCTCACTGGCCGTACACCTTGTGATTGAGGCGCATGTTTTGCTGGGTAGCAAGGGTTGGGTTGGTGGACCACCAGCATGAGCCCTCAGATTTCTGAGAAAAAGAGTCCCCAACTTCGTGATGAGGGTGAACAACATTGCTTTCTTTGGGGAGGTGGATACCTGGGAGAAACGCCACAAGGGAACGAAAGTTTCCTCTTGGCAACTCAGGTTCAGAAAAGCGGCTGCATTAACAAATCCCTGGCTACACAACTGCAACATGTTACATCAGGGAACACGCCACATCCAGTAATCATCACTTGTGGGGACAACTGGATTCACAGCAGGAAATTGATCTGAGATTAACATCACTGCAGCACCAGACGAACCTGCAACTACATAGCAGACTTTCGTTGGCGTTACAACAAAGGGCGCTGAAGTGTGGCCGTGGAGGGGGGGGGCTCTGTTTCTTGAGGACAACTGCGATGACGACAACAGGGTGGCGACTCATTTTTGGCCGCTTCGCTTTTAGGCGCGTGGCCTATAAACGCATTCTTGTAGATTCTCACACTGTGCACCACCCCTGTCACTTCATACACTTGTTCATCGCAATGACATGCATTGTACCTATGTCGAAAGCTTCCTGTCAAGTCAACTTCTGCATCATAAGATCCTTCCTCTGTTAACTTATCTTGATGACATGATGCCTTTGCTTTCCTGTGTCTGGTATCCAATGACACCCTCGGGCTACTGAACACCGACAAGGTGCGCTAAACGTCCTCACAATGGTGAAACACCAAGGTAACATGATTGCGTTCCGAATTTTCAGTCCCTTCGGTGTTCGACTGGTTCTTCTGTCTGGGTGGGTTTAATTAATCTCTGGAGCTTGATCTCTCCATGTGTGTTGTGGAAGGGGGCAACGGCAAGTGCAGGAAGATTGCAGGTTGACAACACCCGGTGAATGACCCTGTCTCTATTTGGCTTGGGACATCACCAATTGCAGACTCACGACGAACTAATTGTCAATTGTTCCAAACGAAACAATCCCCATTTTTCTTTCTTTGTCAGATATAATTTCCGTTCAGGATAACAACTGGTCGTGGTGTGCTGGAAATCACCATTTGCAGTTCAATGCATTGTTTCGTTCTCCCTTTTCCGTTCCGTCGTTTCGCCGTGTGTCACTTTCGTGACAATTCTGATTTTGTGGGGTTGTTTTTTGACAAATTGTGCTTTCGGCACACACAACACAACTTTGAAACGTTTCTGTCCTTGTGGCTTCCCCATGTCCACAACTTACTTTTCACCCAGAACAAAACCAGAAATCTCATGATTTCTACAAATGTGGCGCCAACAGGTCCCCTTAGAAGTTAGATTCTTAAAATTCTCTTTTACGTTCTGCCAATCTTTTCTCTGGCATCTTTCAATTTTCCCTGATTTCATGACTTGAGTCCGTTTTTCCACTTTGTAGGAATTCTGCAAAATTCGTTTCTGTCTCTCCCAAAAGATCTCTTTTTCTGAAGTGAGCTGAACAATCGGTTGGCTTGGAAAAAATGTTTCATTTGCCTGTCTGCAAAATGTCAAAGAACATGGACAGGTACCTTTTCCTACCCTTTCCTATTTTTTGAAGATGTGGACGCCAAGGTTTGTTTTTGCTGATAAATTCTGAACTTTTCAATTGCGAAAAGTGTTTAGAACACCAACGTTCTATCCATATTGCTTGACAACTGTCTACATGTTGCTTGGTAGGAATGACCTTCAACAGTTCCAGAAGCAGACTTCAAACTTGTTGCGATTCGCGATTCCTGAAAGGGGCGAAGCTCCCGAACTGGTTCCTTGAGTCAACAGATAGATCGTGTGGCTTGTTGCGACCAAGATTTGTTCCCTTCAAACTATGGCAAGAAAACTGTGTTGATGAAGTGGCTGAACAGATAAGCTGAGGCAAACGTTATTTCATTCTTTCTTTGCAGTCTAGAGAAGCTTCTGGTCGTCTCTTGTTTCAAGTTCCAGGTGCTCACAGACGAAACTGAAACTGTTCATATCCAGGACAAGCAGTTTCTATTTCTTTCTACCAATTCAGTAACTTTCTGTAAAACTGCAAGCGGAAGAGTGAAACGTGTCAAAGATGGTCCTCTTTTTCAGGTCAATCGGCTTTAAGTTCACCTTCCAGACGAAGCATCTGAGAAAGCCGCTTCCAGAAAGGCAGAGGAAAAGCGAAACTGATTCACAACATCAAGGCACTCGGAATAACAGGATTGATGAATCCTTAACTGGATAACGGGTTGTGTCACTAAGATTCCGTACTTTTGCTTTCAGCCTTCCCTTTCAGATGGTTTCGTCCCACACAGATTGATGATAACCTACTCAAGTACTTCTGAAATAATCAGGTGAATTCTTTTCTAGTGATAGAATGGTTGCCATAATTCTGGTTGCTTGAGTCTAAGTTCACTCTCTTGCAATCATCATAAGACTGTTCGTGATAACCTCAGCCAATTTCCGTCTTGTTGCCAAAAATACAATACCAAAACACAAGGGACGAAGTTCCTACAATACCTCCCAAGTTGAAGGTGTGTATGGCAGAGGGGTCCATTTTCATCCCCATGTCAGTCAGTCACAATCAGAGGGACGGATTTCTCTTGCCATCTTCATGCCTGCCAGGCTCTGAAACAAGTCTCCTATTTGGCAAGCACAAGATGTCTGCAGAGGTCAGAAAGACAAGTTGCCTCGCAGCAGGGGGCCACAAAGAGACAGAGACTGAAACAGTCTCCCATTTGACAAGCACAGGGTGTCTGCAGAGGCACTTTGGTTGCCTTGCACGCAGGCGACAAAGAGCCAGAGCACAACTTTCCCTGCCTGATGTCCTCAATGCACGGAACCAAATGAAATTACCAAGACCTTTGAAATTAGTTGTCTTTGTCAGCAGTCGGTTGCTTATTGCAATTCCAATCTCTGTCGCGGCAATGGATGTAATTGCAAAACACCAATAGATGAGTTAATCACTTTCTCAGATGTGGTAACATGTGTCGGCGCAACATATTTTCTGGTGGTAATTGGGTATTGGTGGTTGTCTCGGGGAGGGGCAGGTATTGAGCTGCACATTTCAGAGGGAATGTGTCAGAAACATTCGGAAATAAAGCTGAACTTGTGGTCAGCATAGGCGATGTCGCATGAGTCTTGAGGCGACAGGTTGTCACAATCAAGTGTTTCGTTCCCCTCCAGTCCACGTCCAGTGCTTGCAGTACAAACAACTCTGCAGGTGAATCATTGTGGAAACTTACCATACATTTGTAATTGTTATCAGGACTGAATGTGGAGAGCATTGCACACAGAATGTTCCGTGACTGAAATTGATTCATTCCTACAGGAGCTTTTTTCAGTGCAGCTCTGTCACCAACAACAGACTGCACATCAAAACCAGTGGCACCCCTCTGTCATTGAACAAATGTTGCCTTTACCATCTGTGGTGACGTATTCCAGCTGCAGTTCACAGAGCCTGGCACAACCTTTAATTCAGAACGCATTGAGTACGCCTCCTGTGATCAAGCCTTCAATACATACTTGGCTTGAAAGCTTTGAGTTTTGTCATGCTAAATTTAGCCTTCCGTGTCCACTTGTGGATGCGCAATACCATGGACCATGTGTGCAAATCCAGTCGACAGATACTCCATCATGATGGCCATGGAGAACACACACAACACAGATGCTCCAGAAAACGCTAAGCTTCTCAAATACACAGAGAGAAAGTCCATAAAGACAAGGCATACAAATCTGACAGTTGTAATTTGGGGAGAGGCTGCCTTTTTGATTCTTGACAGACGTTTGTATAAAACATGAAGATTCTGCATCCTTTTGTTGCAACTTACATTCTGGCAAACAGCGTTTCCTTGAAATGCTTTTCATGTTCACAAACGAACTTTGCTTAAGCCCCAGCGGTTGTGTTAATTATTCATGCATTAATAGCATTCTCAAATAGATCTACCACTGTTTGAATTTTCTCTGCCTGCCTAGATTGGCGCTTTTGAGCTTCGCTTCCTCTTGTTATATGTTTTGAGTGATTGGCGGGAAACCAAACTTGACGAAGCTCAACCAGCATTCAGCAGTTGCTCATGACCCCAGAGTGCCGAAAGCACAATCCTGACAATTCTCTTCACTCACACCAATTTTCCAAGAACTAAAATTCTTTTGTTTTGGTGCACAAAGACAGTGTGGCGTCTGGATTCAGCAGCGCCCGTGGGACGATAGGCGTCGGTTCTTGGGTGGAGCAGACGCCCAAGCCCCAGACCTGACCAGGTTTATCAAGTCATTTCGGGATTTTAAAATGCCACAAAATGAAAACTTCAGGGTACAACTTGGGACGTTTTCTCGATAAGGGTCGAGCGTCGAATTTTGGACTCTGCACCCCCCGCGAACCTCTTGGCTCCTCATCTCAATTAGGCCTTTAAGGACACAGTTATTTTCCCCGACACTGGCAACAAACATCTGGACCAATGACCAACAGTATTTTTCGGACAACGGTCTGCAGCGTCAGTGAACTGTTTGGATCTGTCAGTCTTCCAAAAGTGACAAACGTGTGCAGAATACAGGACCATGAGAAAGAACACCCACCACTTGAAGATATAACTCGGGCACGATTGCCAGGCGCTCAGTAAGAAGTTCATGGAGTGTTCTTGTCGTTCGAAATCCCTATGTCTTTTGCTTTGATCTCGAGATGAGTTTATTCGGGGTCGCCAGAGAAGACAAAGCTTTGCTCGTGCTCTCTTTTGTTGAGATCACACAAATGTAATTGCAGAATATTTTCTGCTCTTCTTCATTGCGAGATCTCACCCCCGCACCAATTCTGCTGTTGAGTGAACCTATTTACCCAAACGCTCTGGCTTTGAACGATGTCAGTGATGAGCATTAGTTTTCAGGTGCCTCGAGTTGCTGCCTTCTGGCTGCAGTTTTCCTTCTTGCAAGAAAAGACTTGGAGAACAGAATCCTTTGTTCCCGCGTTGAGGAAACGACTTTGCGCGTCGCTTTGAAAGGGGCCAAGCCTCAAGTTTCCCTGGCTTTTCGTTCAATTCTTGAATGAGCGTCACCTTTAATTTTCCTCACAAACTCTGCTTCTTCGAAATTAAATTTAATTACATCTGTGAGGCACCATGGATCTCAGGTGGTGCTGTCAAAAGACCTGCCACACGAGTACTTCAATTTTCAAAAGGTAGATTACAGCAACCGGTGCTGCTGCAATACAAGATGCGTTTCTGCGTTGTGGTGTTTCTCCCATTGGCAACTCTGAGCATTGCAAAACCGACTGTTGCAGGTTTATGTACTCGTATGAAACATCCCCACAGTAAAACATAGCCAAATGTCATTTGCGATTAACGACACTGTACTCATGCACAAATGTGATACCTTCTGTTTCAGCTCCAGATACGAAACACGCAACATATAGGTCTGAAGTTCTGACGCACTTACGTAACTCATCTATGGTTGAGAAATCAAATTGTTTTCTTTTTTCTGAGGATGTTGAATCAAAAGGAATTTTGCGACCATTCACTGTTTGTTGGAACTGAAACAAGAACACGTTTGCTGACAACGAAAAACAGCTTTCCCCGCTTTTCGTTGAATGCGGCGACTTTCCAGTAGATTTTGAGTCACATTGCGTGATTCTCTTCTGTGTTCCTCGCTTGATTGAAAGCCATTTTTAGCGCATTTCAGCTTCAAGATTTTTTTTGGTCGACAAACACCCTTCAATGTACCAAGAGTGGTGCTGGCTCAAAGACCCCCTTTGCCAATCCAGAAGTTGGAAAGATACTGCATGTCCTATATATTTGGACGCAATTGGCATTTTGTCTGAACACAGCACAGAACAATCAACCCAGTCGGGGACCGGCATTGTACGTGTGGCATTTCACACACAATTAGGAACTAAAAAAACAGTTTGACTGATTTTAATTGAGTGCTTTCCTGCAAGCTTTCTGCAGAACAGGCTAGGGATGACTTCCGCGCACCTGCTGCTGTGGTTGTCAGTGCTCCCCAGTCGCCTTCGCTCCATTGTCCCCCTCCACACTGGAAACCACGTTTCGACTGCAGGGCACTGCGCCCAAGTTTTGTAGACATTGCCAACGTGACTCTGTCAAATCTTTTCACTTGTGTCACAATGTGCTGAATACTTTCTCTCTTGGCGTGTGTTGTGTAGCCTTTTTCGGCTTTTCTTTCTTTACCTGCGGTGCAGTGCAACCTCCAGCCTGCAGAACACCGACAACGCCTTTATCATTCAAACGG
>JAAUYG010158814.1_pt1 | contig 11633 bp, 9 predicted proteins | sample 7278091 | NCBI WGS metagenome assembly JAAUYG01 (sample SAMN14350201, study PRJNA611818) | marine sediment metagenome | isolation source: surface marine sediment (0.6m) | place: French Polynesia: Moorea | collected 2018-08 | reverse complement strand
CCGGAATTAATCATGCGGAATGGATTTTCTGTGACAGCAGCGGTGAGTTATACCCCAATAATGAACTGTCACAGGGCCACTTTATATACTGAGATTGCAAATCGAGACTTTAATGCTTCTCTCTATTTAGGTCAGACTTGCCCATTCCGTAATATTTTGTTGATCCGTGCTAACAGCATGTTGAATTGCATATTGTGTTTGTTGCTTCAAGGTTCAAAATCTATTAGAGAGCTTTGGGTATCTGGTAAATTCATTATGATACAGGTTTCGATAACACATAAAATTAGCAGCTACGGACGCTGGTAAATGCAATTTCTGCACCTGCTTTGGATATACAGCGCACACTTTATGAGAGGCCCCCCCAAAGGTCACATCATGGACGGAATGGCTATCAAGATGGTCCCAGTTATCCCATGTTACTAATGTCCCCCACGGACCGTGTCCACCGCTAAAGTGTCATAAATCCGACCGGAAAATTTTTCGATCAAAAAGAAACGCATTTGATTTTCTGCCTCATGTGCTCCGCACGCAAATCATAACTTATAAAAGTTTTACGCTGCCCAGGAGCCTCGTTTCTTCCGGGTAGTTTGTACCTCTCATAAAAGCTAAAACCGGTCATTGGGATTTCCATACATCACCGCCATTTACAGGAGCTTTTTATCACCTTTCCCTAACGACTGTGACGGCCGTTCGGCTGCGGTTTTTACCTCCTAGTCTGGACATGTCTGGAATCACGTGCTGACTCTGACATTCCTACAACCATCCCAAGAAGGCACTGTACAAGTGTAGGATGGTCTAACGAGTGTGGGGCTAACTGAGCGTCCATGTATTTGAGCATAACAAAAATATTATATTTTCTAAAGGTTACAACCCTAACTGCTACATGTATTTATCTGAGGTTTAGATTTCAAAACAAGTGAAGTTTAGACCAGCCGTCCCAATAGTTTCGGATTTGGCACATTATTAATCAAGAACATGACATTATATAAGAGACCTGGGTGCCTTTAGTTGTGGAAGGATACAAGTGTGACAGAATAGGGAGCATGTTGTCCATTATCACAGTGACAGTGGAATATTAATCTGATTCTCTGAGCGTCACATCAGACGAGATATTACTAAGGACTACACGTATGTATAGGCAGTAACAAAGAGGCGCGTGCAAGAATAAGTAAGGAACGGTATATCTATAGAGGCATGAAAAACTGGACACTAAGTAAAGGGCTCCACATGGGTCCAAATAATGTATGCTGTGTCACACGTCGCATTTTATTTTTCCCCTGAGTCCCCATGTCACTTTTTATAAGACCTTGATGTCACTCTCTACAGTGTATATAAAATGCATCGGCCGATTTCTACAACTTTGAAGTGGCCGTGTCGCACTTCGTTTTTTACCCATGTGGAGCTCTAAGTAACAAAAAGAAGTAAAAAATCGAGGAAGTCAAAGAAGTATTCAAAGCAAGAAAGAAGAAACAATGAAAAAGAATTGCGCAAAAAAAAAAGATAAATCAGCATATCTAACTATGCTTCAAGGCACGAGCGATTCTTCGTCTCCAAGAGAGTTTTAAAGAAAAGGCGCTGGTGTGAACCATGCGGCAGTGGCTCACCGCCAGGCGCCTGTGCTGCCTGATGTATGGCTGGTGGGAGAGGAGGAGGCCGCAGCTGGAAGCTTGCTGAGGACCTGTCTTATCAGAACTCTTGGAATCCAGCTGCCAGAATAACCATACATGGCAGGCTTAATTTGGCCGTGGAGAAATGCCTTTCGGGCCCCGCTTCGCATACAGTTCGCACATTAAGCTCGGGATAGCCTGTTCGCAGTCTAACAAATCTTCTTTGGCATGCATTAAGCTTAGCGCGCCTAAAGCAGTTACAACACCCACCGTGACTTCATTTGGCTCCTCAGTTTAAATGGTGAGTTTCACTACGGGTGTTCCTGCTTTAGACATTATCTTGAAGAATTGCTTTCTGCGAGACTGGCGCTTGTATTTTAATAATGATCATTGTTATGTTTAATAATAAGGTTACTTCTAGGTACTAATATTACGTATGTGTATCTAAATTTACACAAATAATGGTGTAATATAATAATTTACCTTTTTCTCTTGCAGGTACACTGGTGTGCATGTAGTAAACACCGCCTTACCATGAATCATAAAAAAGGTATCTTCGTTTGCTACTTAATTCTAGAATGATTCGGAATGGCTCAGTGTGCATATTTAAGTAAAGTTTATGTGTCAAAAGGTTTGGCTAATGTTAGTTCATTCGTGTACACAAATATTACAAGCGACGATAAAGTAAACACTAACATACACATTACTTATCTACATGGACGCTTCCGTTGGACAATTTTCATAGACATATAATTTTGCCGATATAAAGACTGGTTCACTCGAGTACGCCACAGACACCCGTTGTCACAAGATGCCTCTCAACCTACAATGTACCCACTTATCGAATCACTCATTCACTACTCTCTCAGTGACATATTCAGTCACTCTCTCACTCGCTCACTCATTCCTTTACTCGCTCATACTCACCCATTCACCTACACAATCAGATTTACTCATATACTCATGCAGTGTTCACACTCATGCTATCAGCGTTCACTCACACACACGAATTCACTCACGCAATCAGCATTCACTCATTCACTCGTTCATGCAATCAGCATACACTCACTCATGCAATCAGCATTCACTCATTCACTCACTTAGCAATCAGCATTCACTCATTCACTCGTTCATGCAATCAGCATTCACTCACTCATGCAATCAGCATTCACTCACTCATGCAATCAGCATTCACTCATTCACTCACTCGTGCAATCAGCATTCACTCACTCGTGCATTCAGTATTGTCTCACTGACTCACTCATGCTATCAGTGTTCACTCGCTCGCTCACTCACTCATGTACTGGAGGGGAGTATTTTGTGACGGATGGACAGCATTAGTATCTGTCTGAGAAAGACGGATCGCTGCTTCTGTGTGTCTGACATGCAGAAATAATACGTGTTTACACTAACTTCAAATAAATATGGGGGCAGCGGGCCGGGGCACGGGTTGGATCTCTGATGATAAATAGTAAGTCTAAGCACACACTCTAAGCCTGAATTCTGGGCACTTCATGTAGCTAACGAATCTGGCTGAATTGAAGTAATATGTGCTGTATATACATAATAATACATATGCAAAATACTAGGCAGCACGCTTTGGATGGATCCGCCTTGCTTCGACCACACGTTTGGCTTAGTGTAATATTCAGCTCTAACAAGCAGGTCGAGGAGTGGCACGTACGTTGGTTTGCACGTGGCTGGGGTCTCATGGTCGACCCGGGCTGACAGGAGGGGGGGGGGGGGGGCAGCCTATGATGTCATAGAATAACATCAGCTTTTTCTCACTGGTTTCCTCGCACCCATGCGCCTTTGCCCTTTTGCGTCATCTTAAAGTAAACATTCAGAACGAAATTACACTGCGGGTAAATTTACAAAAATATACTTTTCACGTGTCATTGGGCTTCCAGCCTAAATCTACGAAAACCCCTCGAGTTGCCGGGTGGGTAACAAATGAGGTTGAAGCGACACAACTTGCCTGGGGAATTACAATAAATGTCTATGGGTGTGAAATATTTATTTGGGCTTCCGCCTCCCGTGTCTTGTCTTAAGGAACTGACTGCTGGGGTGGGGGAAAGACATATAAAGTTCCTTAGCGCAAAGGGTTCTGACATCTGTATAAAGTCTAAGATATCGGGGGGGGGGGGGGAGGAGATTTATCTTCGGGGGAAATAATAGCAATGGTTGCTTCTCCGGGGATGGGGTATTAGGAAAGTTTGATCGCCCCGACTTTAGGGGATTTGTTTTATTCAGATTCTGAAAACAACAGTAGACAACTTCAACTTAATCTATAAAGACACTACAGTAGAGTCGTATTTACCTAGTATAAAGGACGAGGCACGGGTATTATATACTACACCAGAAGGTGTTGGTGTGTACAGGTGTGCCGGGAGTAATAATATGTAAAGCGCTTTGAGCTCGTTCGAGGATAAAGCGCTATATAAGAACTGCATATTATTATTATAGTACAGCTGGGTCAAAACGGGCGGGGAAATACAACGCCAGGCAGGGATCAGTTGTTTATCTTCAGAATTTACGACAGTATACAGGTACACTGGCACTCAAAGTGGATACATACATATAACAAGAACATACATATAAAATAGTTTAAAGTACATTCAAGGGGTACATGTAACTCCCTACACTTTACATGTAGGTCACTTGGGTGTAAACTGTAAGAGTAGAATAAGTTAAAAGAAGAAATATTTTGATATAAATTTACATGACACCAAGAAGGATCTCGATACTAACTGGCTGACAAACATCTGTACACGGCAAAACATAATTGTATAATTAAATCACCTTAATGTTGATGCTAAGGCACATATGTAAAACGATTGTGCTTAGTGCTAATTACTCTGGCAGATTTTTACCTCATTTTTTAGAACAATTTGAAAAATAATAGCGCCTTAATTTCTCTGGGAATTTTTGTTCCAGGGATATGGGGTTCTTCGGAAGCAAGTATGTGATGTGATGGCAGTGCGCCTATTTTTGAAGTGTATCAGGGTTTGGGTGCGAGTGTTACAGGAATGGATAGCTTTGTTCTCTGAATACGTTAAGAGCAATGGTTCTGAGTGGTTCCATGGATCAATACAGTGCCAGGCACGGATCAACGGCTAGCAATGGCATAATGCATAGGTAGGAGGCAGTTGTGGAATGTTAGTCAAACAATCAGCCTTCGTTCAGAAGTGTTCTTGAGTTCGCGTACTAAGTAGCACCAGGAAAACTATCCAAACAGTTGCAGAACTACTGGCTTTGGATTACAGGAATTTATAAGCAGCATGCTGAATAACATTCCCCATGACACTGCAAATCTTCCAAATTAATTATATACGGAACACGCCAGTAGATGAAAATGATGGTGACATGCCTGTAATGGGGTAACGACAGCGATGGCACTCCGTCGAATTTACATCCATAGACGACTTCCTGATCATCCAAGCGTAATAAGAACTTTGTGTTGGTATAGAAATAATTACATGACCAACCACATTCCATATAATTATGTGGTGGTATAACGAATACGTAGTATAATATAGTCATGTTCAAACGGCACACTCTTTTGCATAATTGCATTTTATTATATGTGCTTTTAACATGTGAATGTAGCGACATACATGTAGGTCATGCTGTGACATATTTTGTTGCTCTTTAGGCACAGAAGCTGCTAATTCACCTATATGTATGCTTTGCTCCAATTGTGCACTCAAAATTGCTGTGTTTCACAGTTGTCTGTTTATTACAATATGATAATAAACCACCAACACTGTTACTACTACTATTACTACTACTACTACCACTACTACTACTACTACTACTACTACTACTACTACTACTACTACTACTACTACTACTACTACTACTGTACTACTGTTGGTGTAGAAATTCCATGTGCGTAACGGTTGTATTACGACTCCAGCTAAGCAGAAACTAATTTGATGTAATGGTTAGAACACTGGTCTGTTAATGCACAGGTTGAAGGTTCGAATACCTTTTTTGGCTATACTTTTTCCTGACTTTTCATTTTAGATATTTTACTAGAGCCTGTATGAAATCTAAGTGGCTGCCGGCCCACAAAAGGTCAACAAAGGTCAACGTATGTCACATACAATGTAACGAAATTTTGGCCTTGGTCATAATGCGCCTTCTAGCCACGCCACAGGGGCCATACTAATGTTCTAATATCCAATTGTAACAAAAAACATGGCTACTACTACTACTACTACTACTACTACTACTACTACTACTACTACTACTAGTACTACTACTACTGTAATTCCCCTGCCCAGCAGCATGAGAATATTGAGATCTTGGCCAGGTGCCGTTGCAGCTATTTTATCACATTCGAGTGTTAAGTGAGTCGAAGGTTGATGCCCTGATTGTATGAGTCATGCACGGGCCCACTAGTTCGTACATGTGGCGTGATAGGAAGGGACGAAGTTCATTTGCACTGCGAAGAGAAAAGCATCGGCATGTAACACGGCAGTCGACTTGGCTCGTAGCCCGTCAATGCTCTATTTGGATATTGTTCTGTTCTTTTGCCCTGACTTTAAGCACTGGACTAAAGATGCACAACCGCTACTTAAATACGACTTGCTTGACAACTAGTGCTACTGACTACCACTACTGCTGTTGCCACTGATCCTCCTCCTTCTCCTCCTCCTCCTCTCTGCTCCTGATACTACTGCTGCTGCTGCTGCTGCTGCTGCTACTACTACTACTACTACTACTACTACTACTACTACTACTACTACTGCTACTACTACTACTACTACTTACTACTACTACTTACTACGTCTTAATACTACTGCTACTGCTGGTGCTGCTGCTGCTTCTACTGCTGGTGCTGCCGCTGCTATTGTTGCTGATGTTGTTCCTGCTGTTGCAGCGGTTCTTAGCAAAATCAGATAAAAATTTACATATTCCTAACGCGATCAAAATCACTTTGTGTACGTGCTTGTCTCTAGGTGTGGGTGACAGGTACTGCTACGTGTAATACACGCCAGGAAAGAATAAATACAATTTACGATATGCCCATATTGATATTGATAAAATTGTTTTGGTACTATGATTGAAATCAAAGAAATAAGAAGCAAGCAGGAACAAGAAACGAGGAAAAACGTAATTGTGAACCACGTGGTTTGGTTACCTGGCAGTTTGCTGGTGCATTGTGGGATAGTGTGGTTCTGAGTGGGTGGTTTACTATCCTTAGAGTCACCGGAATGCTCTTGTAAGTGCGGTAGTAATACGATAAGCGTGGAGTGGATTTCGATCTCTGCACTCAGTCATACTTCATATGAAATTTATTCTTCTGAAGTTAAGATAGGTTTGATTGGAGATATATAAAATTCCGGATTCCAGATTTACATGAATAATAGTTGTTTCTACCATGAATCTGTCACTGATACCACGTCTGTTCTGTGTACTACTACAATCCTTGGCGAGGGTCCTTTTTCCGACACAACCGACAACAGCACGTGTCAGATCCAGGAAAACAAGCGCTGGGAGGATCACCGGGCGATTTCTTTGGACTATAATCAGGTACATCCTGTTTCATTGGCTTCAAATTCTCTTTAATATCGCCCACTATGTCGAGCTGGTTTTGGACGGAACTCAGAGCCAGATCGAGGCAAGGCAGTTACCTGGCAACAGTTACCATGACAAGGCCCAGGTCTTGGAGATCGTCGCCAAGTACAAGCTGGATCCTTTGGTGCTGTCCAATCATCTGTCGGATTTTATCGTACGTCATGCGGGGTTCGCAGATCCGGTGAAAATTTTGGAGGACAATTTATCGCTGTACGATCTGACAGAGACGAAAGCCATATTCGTGGAAGTTCCGGTCGGAGTAGAGGTGTGGCAATCCACGTGCGACGCATTCCATGCGCATGCGCAACTGCATCATGCCGTCCGTGTCTATGTACTTCCCATCGAGTCACTGCACGACATAGCTGATAAGCTGTCTGATCCGGAACGTTTGATTTTCATCACTAACACGGCCCGATGCGGATCCACGCTCATGTGCCGAATCTTCGAGGAGACCGGACGTTTTGTCGCCGTATCTGAACCTCAGGCCCTGAACACTCTAGTGGCCTACAGAGGAACCACGGATGACCCATGGCTCCAGAAACACGCCAGGACGGCCGTCCGGATCATCTGTAAACCAACCAGACAAGGGTTAACGTCCTATGCCCTCAAGTTGACAGCCACCTCTATAAGCCTGATACCAATGCTCAGGAAACTCTATCCTACTGCCAAGCTCCTGTTTATGTATCGGAATAGCTATCCAGTGGCCCGATCCCTGATCCGAACGTGGCAGGAACTGCCTATGGGATACATGGGGATCGTGGTGGGAAGGCTATTACCCTGGATCTATAACTACTTTCTTAACAGAACTAAGTTTTTTGAGGAGGTCAAAGAAGCCGGGTTCAGGAACTTGGTTCCTGGATACAGCCAAGCTGTGTTCCTCTGGGCTAACTTCATCGATTACTACCGGAAGTACCGCAACCAAGGAATCCCGATAGGCGGAATCAAATACGAGGATCTCGTCCGTCGTCCTGAATATGCCATCAACAAAATATTCATCTTCTGTGACATACCTTTGGATCTGGTGAAAGCGGCTCTCGTTGCCATGGAAACGGACGCACAGGCACACTCTCGGATTAGCATCCAGAATCTGCGCCACTATGAGATTCCTGAGGTGTCAGAGCAGGGCCTAATCCAGATTGAGCAGATCTGCCGCTTTTACAAGGTCCCTGAACTGGGGGAGGAGTGCATTCTGGAAGGAACGATAACTGGGGGTGACAGGGTAGAAACAGTAGATTCGTAAAAGCAAGGAACTTTAACTGGGGGTGACAGGGTAGAAACAGTAGATTCGTAAAAGCAAGGAACTTTAACTGGGGGTGGCAGGGTAGAAACAGTAGATTCGTAAAACCAAGGAACTATAACTGGGGGTGACAGGGTAGAAACAGTAGATTCAAATCAAGGAAAGAAACAGTAGATTCGTAGAATCAAAGAACCAGTAAGGTGATATAATGGTAGGGGTAGAAAAGTAGGTTCTTAACTCGAAAAATGTATAAGGGGAAGCATAAGGTAGACAAAAAGTATGCTTAAACCATGGAGCTAACACGAGACAGTGTGATATGATAGTTACAGTCGAGGGTTAACCACGAACAATAAGGGTGCTATGGCATAGAACAGATACAACCAAACGTCCCCTAAACACCACATGTGTATAAAAAACACCTACTGATAAAAAACACATTTTGCAGGTACGCAGGTGTACACTTTGTTCCATGTTAGCGAACATAACAAAAAAGGAACAACATACTAAAGTACCTACAAAAGGAACTTGTGCATACATGGACGGAAGTGACCCATTGTGTGACAAAGTCCATGATAGGCTGAGCGCATTGTTCATACTTGTCCACCCTGTTAGAGGTACTTTGGACGCCGGAGCCTGGAGACCTTGGCATGTAATGCTAGTAGTGTCGAAACGGTGTGGTACCTGTGTATAGATGTATATGCGTGTGCGATTATAATGCAACGCTTTTTTGTGGCATATTAATTACTAATAAAAAATAGATACCTAGTAGTGTCGAAACTGTGGTATCTGTGTATAGATGTATATACCATTATAAAGCAACGCTTTTGTGGCATATTAATTACTACTAAATAATTAGATACCTACAGTGCTGTGGCATGATAGTATGGCCGAGGGATTTTTTAATGTAATTTTTCTAGTTGTTCTACCTGCAGAAGTAGCGGCGCAAGAACTGTCTATTGGGTAGAAAGCATATCATATAATTTTAGGTAACATTAAATGTTTAGAAGCACCAGTAAGTTTCCATTAGTTATTTATTCAAAATATTTGTTTAGATCAGGTGAAGGCACTGATTTATACACTACGCATCATATTACCTTATTCGCATACACTATCTACAACAATAGGGCATTTAGGTTTTGTATTTACGTGTATCATTGTTTACGCTGTAAAATATTGCATTTTTTCTGTAGTACATGTCACCCAGTTCATGTCACTCCAGCTATAACTGGAAATGACAGAATAGAATTGGTAGATTCTTTGATGAGGGAACCATTTCTATAACTTGGAGTGCCAAGTTTTTCCCAAGTTACACGTAGCGTTAAGTTAAACGCGAGGTTTGGTGTTATAGACAGTGGAATAAACTAGAAACCATACTAAGAAATATACTATTTTTTTATAATGAAAAAACTACCATATGGCAACGAAATCTAATTGTGTAGTACTAAACATACTAGTTAACAAGTGGCCCATGGGCCTCGACGCTCTGCGTCAGAAACAACTGGTGGTTCATTACCTAGAATGGCGACATGTGGTTCCGTTGTGCATGCAGACATGGTGGTTGAGTCTGAATATGGTTCTAGTACATCCAACCTGGGTGTTTTGTGAGATTGCTCTGTTAATACACTGTACCTCCAGGGCCCTTCTAGATACGGCTTTCAAGCAAGTTACTATCTGTTCAGAGCATCTTCAAATAGTTTTCACAACGTTCAAAGCTTAGTACGTACTATGTAATTACATAATATAATTTGATTTGTACGCAACCCTGCTTTGACAAGTGCTAAATGTGCATGGTAATAATCCACGTACCTATAACTTTACAGGTTGCAAAGCAGTATTGCAATACAATAACCTGAGCAAACTTCAACAGTTGTACACAAAGACGTGCAGAGCACAATTTTACCACAACTACACACAGATACAGTAGTCCCTCTATTTTACAACCCTCTATTTTAAGACCACCCTTGATTATAAGACCGTTTGATTTGGTCCCAAACAGCAATTTACTGTGTTAAATTACCTTTGTTTTAAACACCACCTGCAATATTAAACCACATTTTCTTGGTCCCATGGGTGGTCCTAAAACAGAGGGACCACTGTACATAGCTTACTATACCAGAGAAACGGCAAGAAAAATCCAATGTACGATGCAGACAAGTATTTGTGTCTTGTACCTACCAGCACTGTACCCAACATGTTATGGTATCAATTATCTTTGAGCCTATTGTGTCAGGGAAACTGCTCGGTCATCCGAATTTGTTTACATTGTGTTTATCATGTTTATGCTGCTCTCTTGTAAACAAGATCATGTGGAGTTTGCCAGAGATTTGCCCCAAAATTTACCAGAGCTTTGCTGCAAGAATTCGCCAAAGACCTGATTTGCATGGTAAATCTGAACGTTGGCCCCAAAGTTGCGGCAAAGTCACCACAGCTTTGCAAAAAGGTTTGCCGGAGCTTTGCCAAAGAGTTTGCCACAACTCTGCCGCAGACTTTGCCAGAGCTTTGTGCGGCAAAGTTATCTGGCAATTTGCCAGGATTTGCAAAGATGACTTTGCCACAGCTTTGCCAAAAGATTGCTGCAGCTTTGCGAAAGAGCCTTACTCGAATCGACTCAAGACAAAGTCATTTTCAATCAGACATGATTGTAAACCCAGTACATCTAGTCTGTTTTCTTTTTGTTTTGTTCCTTTACAAAATCTACGTGTAGTTCATCATTAACAGTATCGACATTTTCCCGGTCAAATGACTGCCATTACACATTCGTCTGTACTAAGTAACTGAGGATTAACAGTATCGACATTTTCCCGGTCAGATGACTGCCATTACACATTCGTCTGTACTAACTGAGGTAAACAAACACAACACCTGTGGTCATATCGATAGTGGGAAAAAAAAATGACGCACAAACCGGGATTCGAACCGTCGTACTTTCAACAACACGCCGACACACTAACCATTCTGCCAAACTCTCGACGCTCAAACACGCGTGCCAATGGGCAGCATTTAAATCCGTTCATATGTTATCTCACATATCATGTATATGGTTACTCTATGATAGTACTGGTCAACGCATGCGCAGAAGGAAGTCGCCTTTCTCGAAAGAAAGGCGACTTCCTTCTGCGCATGCGTTGACCAGTACTATCATAGAGTAACCATATACATGATATGTGAGATAACATATGAACGGATTTAAATGCTGCCCATTG
>JAAUYG010013979.1_pt1 | contig 11635 bp, 7 predicted proteins | sample 7278091 | NCBI WGS metagenome assembly JAAUYG01 (sample SAMN14350201, study PRJNA611818) | marine sediment metagenome | isolation source: surface marine sediment (0.6m) | place: French Polynesia: Moorea | collected 2018-08 | reverse complement strand
CTATTCCAAATATGAAAGTCATCCGTGAATGTTTGTCACTGTCAGACCCCATATTGTGGAGCTGAGTGGGCGGCGGAATAAGAAAAATAAAAAAAAAAAAAAAAAAAGAAAAAAAAAAATCAGAAGAAAAAAACCTCGGCCGAAACTATAAGACATCTCGTCCTACGGACGGGATGCCTAATAAAATGTCACTAAAATTTCAATGGCCAAAATTCGGACCCTCCACTCCCACCCTTAACATGGAGGGATATTTGAGAGTTATTGCAAGATGCAAGCGTTCAATGATATATTTTTTTATGGACCCACCACTGCCAGACAAGCTTGCGAGTCTGGCACAACAGTGGCGAGTCCATACAAAAATAAATCGTTGAACCAGTGTGATAACATTAATTATTATATACCTGCTGCTTCATTTTATGCACATATTAGGCTGATATTAAGTCCTATTGTAGACAAGAAAAGCATTGTACCATTATAACACAGCAATGCTCAAAGTGTGTTTCCATTTCGTGCCTTGGGGCTATGCTGCAGTACCTTGGTAATGCAGCGAAAAGAAACAATAGAATTCTGTAAACATAAAACAACCTGCACTTCTGCTATTGGCTGAAAAGCTAGACCATAGCAATAAAACAAAAGGCCATCGTGCAGTTAACAAATTTATTGCACAATTGTTCCAATGGTAAAGAATAGGGAGGTTTTTGCAGGTATATAATAATTCTCAAAATCGAATCACTTCATTCTCGAGTCAGTGGGAAGGTTCCTGCTAAAGTGAAATTGATAGGTTAGTTTTACAGACATGCACACCAAGTTTAATTAATGGAAACATTTTTAATTTTAATTAACATGATTAACAAATAATGCTAAGTTTGCAAAGTACCACCTGCGAGCTTTAAAACTGACACAGGACAAACATTATAAGACTCACATGCACAGCAAACATTTATTACTGGTACAACAGGAAGGAACATGTGCAAAATTTGGATCATGCGATAGCCTGCTACATAAATGATAGAATATGATAGGTGCTAGTAATAGCTATGTAAAACCCTTAACACAACACAAACCCCTTTAATAGTAGTAAAAACTTAACCCAAATACTTATTTAGGCATACATATGAAATATATTTGCATGATTTTGCATTCTTAGCACTTATATCCTGTACAGTTGATCAAATTGTAGACTACAGAATTTTAACCCAATGCACTGATCAGTGAAGTAAATTGAAAGACTTAAAAAAGCCGCAAAATTAAACATTATGCTGCTGGATCCTAAAACTAACAAATGTACCTTAAGGTGAACTAAATACTACGCATGTGTGTATATAGGCGCTGAGGTTTGGCTGGATACATAGGAGTACCTAAGAGAATATGTATACCGTACATATATCGGTACCTTTGAACTGTAATTTTTTTGTAAATAGTTAACCACTTATTAAATTTGTTTTACCTTTTTCAGTATTGAAAACCATAATCTAAACTTAATATATGATATTTTGGATTTTTGTTTAATTTGTTATGGTGGTGTATTGAAGGGTTGAGATGTTTTAGTTGGTGGTCCCATGTTATGGAGATTTATCGTGACATTTAAGCATTCGTATCAAATACATCACACCAGCTGTCCACAATGTTCAATCCTACACGCTAACATAAACACACAACTCCTGGGATGAGAACAAAACACAAGAGGCCCAGGGGCATTGACACTCTGGTTGGCTGCATGCATATGACCATGTTAGATGTATGCCTAGAAGCCCAGTATCTGGGGCGACTAATCCTAATTTTGACATTTGAAGGCCAAAATGACTTTTGGTTAGCCAAGGACTGGAGTAAATTTACCCTAAACTGTACTGGCACCTAAGGCCCAAAGGTATCCCACATATGTTGTACTAGCTTTCTTGAGTCCCAAATTCAAGTCTGTTTTCTTCTACTTCCAACTGCTGTTGTCAAGTTGTGAGGGCATTTTGAGACAGAAGCACCGAATGACCCCCAAAATAACCTTGAACACTACAAGATAAAAGATATAACTGTGTTTCTGGTGTTCCCGAGTGTGTTAAATTTCATAATTCCCCAATGTCTAGCATGTTAAACATTGGAATTAGAACAAAAAATTTGGCAAAGATCCAAAATTTGAAATTCAACATTTTTAACAAGTGTAGTAGAGACCTTTGCTTGGAGTATACATGAATTTTACGGAGTAAATCCTGCATAGTTTTTGAGATGTCTTTAGAAGATATTACTGCCATCTCATTCCCCATGTTCAGTGATGTTGATGAAAAGGAAAAAAAAATCCATAAAAAATAAGACATTTCATTTTTCAAAAAAAAAAAAAGGGGAAAAAAAAAGCCTGGAGCTTTCTTGGATAGGTACATTTCCACATCAACCAGCTTGAAGGTGTCTGAGAACTGAGCAAACAAGTTTTTTGAGGGACAACACTGTGAAGGATGGATGTCAACACCCACGCCATGACATTAGCTCTGCTGTGCAGTAACACAAATAGAGTTACTAACACAAAGAACCTGCTTTGGATTTAGACTGAACTCTAGATTGAAAAAAAAACCAAAAACACACACACACAATGTGAGATGTTAACATTGGGTCAATTTAACGCGGTACCTGAATTTGCCATAGCCGCTTCTAACACGCTTTTTGAACTGGATTAATCCTACGATATCGGTGAAAATCATGTCAATGGGTAGTCGATCGCGGATCTGACATTGCGACTGCGCAGTGGGCAACTTATCTATGATTCTGAAAAGAAACACACAGACACACAAAAAAACATGTAACAGATGAACAGAAAGTTGACGGGCAGCGGTGCAGCGAGCCATGCAGAAATGAATGTCAGCTGTGATGAAATAAAAGACTGACATGGACGTAAGCCCACACTTGACACAAACAGTGCCTAAGGAAGTGAAAAAAAAGTGATTTAAAATCACACAGTAAAGATAATCAACATGATTTCAAAGTCTTTTTTCTCAAAGTCTTGTTCACATTTGCCCTCACCTAAGCCGCAGCCAGATAATTCACTCTAAATACATACTCATAGAACTGATTCAAGAACTAGCCAGAGGGCAGTAATCCCACTGGCCTGGGCTGGCGTTCTCAAAATACCTAATGCTTAGTGTAAGTTTTGACTTACCGGTAAGTCACTGATCTGAGGATTTTTGATCGGTTAAGAATCTCACATACTTAAGTTTTGACTTAATTCAATTATCTGAGCAATTTGATTGGTTAAGCAGCCAAAACTTAAGGTAAAACTTAGGCTTAAGTATTTTCAAGAATGCCGGCCCAGTTCACTATTACGATGGCTGAAGACCAGATCAGCCAAAATTAATCAGCTAACTTAACAGTTTCCAAAAAAACCTTCGGAACTCGAACTTCCCATATCAGAAAAGAGTGTATTTTTGTATTGCAAGGTGATTGGAAAAGTCATGAGCATTCTTTGGTCACTAATAAATACTTTCATCCAAAGAGTATTTTCCTTACAGCAGTTTTGTAAACCGCTGCTAATGATGTTGTGATGACACACATATTGTTTTCGCTGCAATATTTTTGTTTATTATTTATTTTTTGAAAAGGCTGCAGTGTGGGTATCACAGTGAGGCTTTGGAAATTTTAATATGTTTAAATTGGAATAACTGAGCTTGGACAATTTTGGATTTCCCCTAGATGTTTTGAACTGAATACAAGTCTTACAGTATCACTACCAATCGTCACTTTTAGCCAGGCCACACCAATTTTGTTCTTTGTTTTATGGATAAGTGGGGCCAAAATACTGGGCTGGAAGTAACATGAAAAAAAAAAAAAAGAAAAGGATTTTTTTTCTGTACAAAAGCATGACGACAAATTTCACAAGAGAAACACCACAAAAGATCCGTAAATGTTCACTAATTTCGGTCTATTCATTTTGATCTTGTTGCTGCTTGGCATTTTTCATCTCTTTCACATACATGTATATGTAGATATCATACTTTGATGAAATGGTAATAATATATTATTAATCATTAAAAAAATATTTTATGTGGTATTTTAGGGACATTTTGAAATCGCATTGCAACACAGAGCGTACATACATGTACATTGTGATTTGTACATGCATAATTATATCTAACGCAGTACTGCTAATTTTTTACTGTTAATACATGGGAGGGAGAGAGCTTAAATTTCTAACTCGTGAAGATCTGTGCATCCATGTCACATTCCTTTAAGATATCTGTAGATCGCCATTTTTCCACCTGACAGATTTACAAGCTTTACTTGACCTCTTTACAAGGCTGTACCACTTCTACAGAAAGCTTAAGTCCAGAGTCATAGTACTTATGAAAGACATTAATTAGCTAAAGCCTTGTTTTTTAAAGTTTATATATGTAGCTGTAAAATGCCATCATCCCTGAAGACATACACATCTTATTCCACCAAACTTGGAAGGCTCATATACAGCCCATGCATTTTTTGTTTTCTTTTTGTGTGTGTGTGTGTGTGGGGGGGGGGGGGTCGTAGATGAATAAGTCTATGAAATTTTAAATTATTCTTTAACTTAACCAGAATCTGCATAACCTGCAGTATGTTTCAATATGATGAACCTGTTTTCAGAAGAAAATGTACAAAAGAACAGCAAATATTATAAACGAAATTTCAAAGCATGCAAAAGCACCCAGTCAAAGCACATTGATGTTTAGTGCAACAGAGACATTGATCTGAGAGTGGTCACTGATGTTTGACTTCATTACTTCCAAGTAAGACAAACCAGTATCAAGAACATTAACTCCTTTTAATATCAGGGTCATTTGCTTATGTTTTTGTCAGTCCGTATGAACTATCTTGTTAACTGACTGGAATGGGGCAATTTCCAGTAAAATAACACTCAATACTAGCACTATAGTACTCATTTTGGTATTCATTTAAGTTTTTTTAAAGTATTTTTTATTTGACCTAAGTAGTCAGTTTCCTTATTTTTCTTCTTCCCTTTTTTTCTTTCTTTCCCTATTCGTCTAATTTTAATCGGAGATCAACTTTTATTTCTGCTTGATTTCTGCTTAGTATTTCATACACTATGATTTTTTAATGAATAATGGATGCACAAAATAATTGAGAAAATATGCAGGACCAGGCAAATAAAAAAAAAATTATAATTAACGCCCAACTGTTATCAATGGCATTGTCCAGATTGGATCAGCCTGGGCTCTAACTTGAAGTGTATGGCACATAGATAATCAAAAGGACTCTTGGGTATATGGTTCAGCTAGCTGTGCAAATTTACCAAGATCTGAAATCAATGCAATATAGTAAAACCTGTCTTGAAAGACCACCCCACTAGCCATGTAATTGTGGTCTCTCAAGACAGGTCGTGTTTGGTGACAGGGTCAATTACATTGAAATGTAGGACCTTCTGCCAGGAATATCTGGTCTTTCAAGACAGGTGGTCTGCCATGCCAGTGTTCTCTCAAGACAAGTTTCCCTGTTGTGTAATTTGTGGATCATGATAATCATTCTCATCATTGGTGAGTTATAATACATGTAATAAGATTATTTTTATTGAGCCAATTCATGAAACATCTCACAGGGCCTAAGGTTATAGAGTTGCTTACAACTTTCTTGAATTGCTATGAGTAAACACATATTTCATACCATTTACATGGTTAAACAATTCAGTGCAATTAATATTTAGGACACTACAAATGAGTTTCAAAAGTAGAATGTTATTATTTCGCTACACACTGCCAAAATTTTTGTGATTATGTCACACATCTTTTGAAAGACATCACACGGTTACATATGTCAAACCAGCTTTTACAGAAGTCATTAGACTAAAGCAGATATAGATTACATCTGATGAATGATAGCTTGTAAAATTAACACAATTACGAATTATAAAAAAGAAGGTTCCAGGAATGGCTGTACAGCACTACAATGAGTCATTCAGTCAGGCGTATTTGTGCAAGTTGTACAGTAAAATATTGAGTTATGTGTCAAATCACACGGGTTCGTGCAAATGACAGTATAGCCCTACCTGGGGGGAACAAAGTGCGACTGGTACATGTAGGTCAACACTAGAAGCGCGCAATAGAAATATCTTTTATACATGTATATTGATAAAAGATACCTATGATTCTCAATCAGTCCTTTATTGTAACGTTTCATCTGTTTTAAACCCACAAGGTCTGTAAATATCAGATCTACTGAAAATTGGCCATGATTTTGATGAATCACAGGACAGCTGCTGGTTTTCTGCCGCTGGGTTGGATACCTGAATGGAGTAGCCCTACAAGGAGGATCACACAGGGTATAGGAATTATTGTTATTACAGGGGAGAAAAGTGAACAATTCCTTAATGTTATTATAACAATTTATATGCATAGCCATACATGTATTATCACAAAGCCAGTGGCCCCTCTATTCAACAATACATCAATTAAGTATTTTTAGAAGAACTTTATTCTGTCTCAAACAAAAATGTTGTACATTTCAAGAAATAAGAGGTAACTTTAACAGTTTAAGGCCTTTTTCACCGAAACCATCTTTGATGGAAGATAGTCATGATAGTGACGATCGTAAAATAGAGGGATTACTGGAATTCACCGACATTTACTTGATGTTTAGTTTTGCACAAGTTAAGTACTTTGTTTTGTTGCTTTATTAACTATTAGCTTTACACGGTTTTCTATTTGTAGATAACACATTGGTAGTGCATGCGTGCGCAAACTGTAACATTTATAACTTGTGGTCACAATGAAATATGGAACTCGATCCTTTCCAACAATTTTAAAATTCAACAAAAGATAATGCCCATGGTATCCATGGTTACGTCGTGTCCTAACATATAGAGTGACAATATGATCCACTGAACTAACTCTAAATCTTTAGACGTCAAATTACATCAGCAAGTTAGTGTGTAACACGCTCAGCCTTAGGAACAAAAGTGTATCTTTGTGCCTATTGAAGTTATATCTGACTAAGGTAAAGTATTCACACACTTTATATGATCACATTTGAATTTTTGCAAGCCGCTATCACAGTGATAATTAGCACAAGTATATATACTTTACCAGTCAATTATCATTATTAGTCCATTCCTAAGATTAATCTGAATACCACATGTATCATCATCACATCATTTACAAAGCATTTTATTGGACAGAGAAATTCATTATCTTTTCTTTCACAATCCATTGTATAAACATGTCCATACACTTACACGAATACATGACGATTATTTCAGTATTTAGTTCCAAACAGGCATTCGTTTTTCAAAGAATTTGCATACAGACACTTTACGTTGTAGCTTCTGACATTAACATTGTTCAACATTTAAAGACACAGCGGTTCTTTGCATAGAGCTTGAAGCGTAAATTACTTACGTAGCGAGCTGCTCCACTTCACTGGTGATAGTTAAGTCATGTCCTAATACATAGAGTGACGTTATGATATCACTCCACTGGACTAACTCTCCTAGAGGTCCACCTGAAAACAACAACAAAATATTCAATATCACATTAAAGTAAACTGTAAAAACACTGAAGCTGTTAGAATGATGCATGCAAATGTAAAATGTAGAGGCAATAAGTGTAAAATCTGGTGCTATTATAATTTCCATTAGAGAGAAATTTTCATATGCACTGTATGGCACAAGTTGATGATCCTTCCTGTACTAACAGTAGTATTATCAGTAGTGGTACCAGTAGTAGTTGTGGTTATCATTGCATGCAGTTACCTTCTCATTAGTAATTATATGTTCCCATTTTCTAAAATCTTTCGCTGCTGGCCTCTGTTTCATAAAACTTTAAAGACGTCTTTACATAGGCTAGCAGTCCTATGTAAAGATGTCTTTTATGTTTTATGAAACAGAGCCCTGGAGAGAGTTGGGTGTACATTGTAATAGGATAGAATAGGCTATTCTATTCCAGCCTATCAGATCCAAGCATATGTGAATTATTAGATGACATGACAAACTGTGTAACAGTGGCAGAGAAATATTCCTGATAAGAAAATATTTTTGAACACAGTTACCACAAACTGACCCTAAAACCTTCAGTTCTGGTAGGCAATTACTCAAACTTTCAGTTGTGACACACAGACACCATGCTAGATCTCTATATAGATATCTACTGTAAATTCATTATATCGTTTGTGATGATTTATTTGGCGAATTTCACCACAGTCTTTAAATACCAAAAATAAATATCAGCAAACACAATTCATGTACCCGGTATGTAGAAAATTAACAAATCCCCAAGTTAACATGAATATTAATCCCCACAAACAATGGATTTTTTTCTCAATATGTAGTGCAAACACTAATCCCCCCAAATATTAATGAATTCACAGTGAGTCCCCTTTCTTAGTCACCTCACTGCATGTTGCGACATTTTTTTAGAAAATAGGCTGGCCCTGAAATAGAGGGTGGACCACTGTATAGAACTAGAAAGAATTTTATTTCTACATGGCCTTACCTTTGAAGCTGTTTTCGGCTATTTTGAACCCAGATTTTTTACTTAGAAGACCAAGATGAACCAGCACCTAGATAGTGGTAAAATAACACCTTCACCAATCAATACCTAAGGCACTACTTTGTACAAACAAAACAACTGCCCATACTTGGCTGAAACAAAAATTAAAATACAACACAAACACACCAAGTCAAAACCTATTCACACGTACTTATCACAGTTATCTTTCGTTCCGTTGAATCAAAAGCTTAACGCTTCACAAGTTGAGGACATTTACAAACCCGAATTCTGGTGCAAAGTAATAATGGCAGTTTGGCAAAATGTGGACGCAATTTTTCACAATGCTACTTGACTGTACTTGTACATGTATCAGTTGTTGTTGTTCTCTTGCGGCAGAATAGGGTCCAAACCTTTCTTCCGTACAGAGCTCCTCAATTGTGTTAATAATACATGCATACTAGGAAAGCTGTTGAAGGCGCAGGGTATTCAAACCACTTTAGGATGTAAAATTTGTCTTTCATAATTTGCAAGTTTGCATTGCTTGGAATTTCTGTTTTTTATGTTTTTTTTTTGTTTTTTTTAATTAAGACTGCCTTGCTGCATAGTATTAGCATTAACCATACCAAAAAATCATCTACAAAAAATATGTGTATATATCTATGTGTATATACATAAAAAGATCATGTGCATGTAAGTATATTCACCTTTTATTGTTGCACAGGAGCCTTGACCAAGGTCTTTAAAAAAATACCCCACACAGCAGGAACACCATTTCACCAAAACTTTGTCAAGAAGGGAACAATAGTTTCTAAATGCAGTGGTATCTAAAGCTAAAACTACCCTTTGAGAACCCTAGAAAGATTTCCACTCATTTTCTTCATTTTTTTACCCTTAAATGCCAGTTCAGCAACATGCCAGTGGCTGTCGTCCGACAACAACCCGAGGTGAATCAAGACCTTAAAGTAAACACCGCAGTTTTAATTTTCATGCTATCGGCAGCACAATCTGTAACCCTTCCCATTCCTTATGTTAAGATGATTAACAAGCCGCCCTTGTATTGAAGATGCCATTCAGCGTGCCAATATGGTTTGCAATACAATAGTGGAGTTGTTCACAAAAGAGTGTGGAAGACACAATCTCATGTCATCCCTAAGGCGGCTCTTTTGACAGCTCTTAAACTTGATTTTTTTATTTCAAGAAACCCCAGTCATGTGCTCGTGGCTAGAATATGTTACTTTGTTGGATAAAGATTCACCCACGTTCATGGCTCTTGATGAAAACAAAAGTGGGCTTGTCTGTGAAGGCAGCAAACATTTTCTATCTTTTTCTTTCAGTATTTACACATAGTACTGTATTAACAAGATTAGCATAATTAAATCAATACCCAGTGTTCTGATTTTAAAATATGCATAATTTTGGCTCAATTAGGTTTAACAATCCACCTTTAACTTAATGCTATCTGTAGCACATTAATTTGATGTTTGAACTATCACTGATATTAGGGTGCAGATAGCGAACTTTTCTAGTAATTATGGTCTTCCAAATACATTTGTAAATATTTACTGCCAATACGTCCTGCTCGGTTTAAACTGAATTTTTTTTTTCGAACTTATAAGCCGGTTTCTTTCTGTTGTCTTGTGATCGAGTATGTGGGAATTTTCTACCAACTCACGCGTTTCCTCTCGCGTTCCTTGAGATTCTGTTTCTGACTCAACGCATTAATTCCTGTCAGCCAGCCGCCCCACATCCGTGTGATCCGGGACCTGATCCAGGCGTAGTTCATCCTCTGTCCTGGATCCTCCAGTTTGGCCAGCAAGCCTTCCAGATTGAGGTTTATATTGGCTTTGGGATGTTCCCCATCATGATCAAGCCTGGTGCTGTTAAGGGACCGTCCAGGAAGCAACGGACACCAATGTTCCACCTGTTTTGAAAAAAAAAAATCATAAAAAGCCAAGTTAAAAACAAGGGTTTTTTATTTTCTGATGAAACATTCTACACACAGAGTCAAATAATGGTGGAAAAAGTTCCCAAATTTTCGGCAGAATCTCTCTGCCTTCGACAGGGGATGGTAACTAGTGGCCGTTGGTGTCACATGACCCTTCTGGATCATGTGACACCAAACTTTTTCCACCATTATTTGACTCTGTGTGTAGAATGTTTCTTCAGAAATTATGGTTCCAGAGTCAAAAAACATTCACTCCCCAAAAAGTTTTTTATTTATTTATTTTTTTTTTTTTTTTGGGGGGGGTGCCATTGATAGTATACACATACATCTGCCACAGTCACCTAAGGTTCCACTATTATCACTGATGTATACATTAACTCTTTTATTGTAACAGCATGCTCCGGAAGCTAGAAAATTTGATGATAATGGCTTTCAAATTTACATACATCCATATATGCTGTACCAGAATTTGGTGCTGCACCAAAATACAACTATTTTTCATTATTAACACACCCACATTTTTAAGGTTAGATACAATAAAATGTAACTGTAAGCTATTACTATTGCCACTGAATTTATGGAATGTGAATGTTATAATAAACAAAGAATAGTCGTGTGCATGTACCTCACTGAGGTAAACCCGGTATGAACAGTCTGTGCCATCTACGCCGTACTCAGCATAGCAAGGGTCAGACTTCCAATGATCTCTCATCCACTGAAATGAGAAAGAGCTGACTCACTGACAATAACCACTCAACATGTCAGATATTGAGTGTTTGGGATTATATGGGAACATCACTCTGGTCCACAATACATAAAGATTTACTGTGATATTGATGACACTAAAATATTTGTAGAGAGATAAAAGAGGTATTTGCTGGGGAAATACAAAAATTCTTGTGTGAGCTAATATGTTACTTTGATATTATATGTATGAAATGGGCGAGATGCATTGCTAAGATAATTGTGTACATTAATACTTGTTTAAATATGTCACCAAAAGTGGGGAATTATTCAGTCAGTACACATGTATTGACTTTTGGGTTTGACCTAAGCCAAACTCTGATAAATGTGCTGTTATTAGTTTCTTGTACATGTAGCTATTGATGGCTTGGCTAAAATAAACATACATACCGGTACATACATACCGGTACATACATACCGGTACATACATACCGGTACATACATACCGGTACATACATACCGGTACATACATACCGGTATGTATGTACCGGTATGTATG
>JAAUYG010212897.1_pt1 | contig 11639 bp, 10 predicted proteins | sample 7278091 | NCBI WGS metagenome assembly JAAUYG01 (sample SAMN14350201, study PRJNA611818) | marine sediment metagenome | isolation source: surface marine sediment (0.6m) | place: French Polynesia: Moorea | collected 2018-08 | reverse complement strand
TTGGAAACCGCATGGGACCTCCAGAATCATGCTAGCTGAGACCCGCCCTATGTAGAGTTTGGCCTATCATGGGCTGTGGGGTACGTGTCAGACACAAATTGCGATCCGGCCGGATATTCGGCTAGCTGGTAGCCCGTCTTTAAGACTGGCCCCGTGGTTCCTTGTTAACATATATTCTATATTCTTGTGGTATTTTTTTGCATGATTTCTTTTCAATATTCGCCTGACATGTATCACCGTTTGTGTAATTCTGCTTTCAGTTGTGATTGGGCTACTGTACCCATTCTTTGACCACAAGCTGGGCGAGACTCCACACTCCAAGCGGGAGTGGTCCAGTGTGATGAGATGTATTGCTGTGTTTGTGGGCATCAACCATGCCAGTGCTGTATCCTTTACAATATGGAGTAACTGGATTTGTTGTCTGGATTTCTGGATTTCACATCAAATTTGAATACTATTTCCCACTATGCAGTCAGGGCTTTGTCGCAGTTCTCATCAGCCTTGGTATACCTTGATCAAGTCGACCTACTGGTCCTGCTGCACATATACATGACTACATGTAGATTTTGAAAGTACATGTACCCATGTCACATCTTAGCAGAGTAGCTCCCATTTTAAGCGACATTTAGAGCCAAATTTCAACAGTTTTTGTCTTTATGTGCTGCAACTAGTCATTGTAATTTGTGACAGTTGTTCTGTTATTATAATACACTGTATATTCCAATTTCAGTTTGTTACAAATGTAAGCCCGCCAAGTTTGACACATGGACATTTTTGGCATGCTTAAATTTTCTTCTAAGGTTTTCACAATTCACATGCGAAAAGTTTGCTACCTTAATTGTGCTCAGAAAATTGACTTTGCCAACAACATGCAGCTGTCTCTCACCCTGGCAGCTATGTCTATTGGGCTGTGGTGGCTGTTTGACAGATCTCGGAGTGGCTTCGGTCTGGGGGTGGGCATCGCTATCCTGGCCACGGTTGTCACTCAACTTCTAGTCTACAATGGAGTTTACAGGTAAGTGTTAGATGCAGGAGCTGGCTGTATAAGACTACACTGCTGTTTCCTGGGCTGGGGAGATGTGAAGAATTAAAGTCCTACCTGTTAGCTTCAGGCATCATGGTTTTGGGGTTAAAATATTACTAGAATGGAGTTCTTTACATATAAACCATCCCTACGCTATCAAAGGCATTGTGGGGCAATCATGGAAAGAATTGGGGTGCCTACTGATTGCCTTACATGTAGGAAGTAATAGATGTTGGGGTTCATGGTCAGTGGTCAATCAACATGATCCAGGCTGAGCCAAATGGCCCAGGATTTAGTCAATGGCTCCTTCAAAAATTACCAGTGGGCCTTTGTATAATTGATAGCCCTACAAAATTAGAACACTGAGCCTTAGGTAACCACAGTCTGCAAATTATGAGCTACGTTTCCACCACCTTACTAAACCAAACTCGAATCATGATGATGGAGGAATGGGAAAAGATCATTTAGCATAGTGATCCAAGAAGCCTGCGCCAGGTAATGGGACCATTCATTGTGTATGCATGGTATTGTGACTAAATGGCTTACTTTAATCCTAACTATACATGAGATTCCACGATATTGCATGTGAAAAACTAAAACGTCTGTGTGGCAGGCCCCAGACCCTTCTAGCAAGGCTTAGCGCGTTCCACGCTAAAGCTTCAGGCTCTTTCTCAAATATTGAGGGGCCTTTGGTACCTTTTTCACACACCTAGATTGATACTGCATAGTGTGTGACAAAATTCATTTCACCCAATGCCCGACTTGTCTGACCCTTGTAATATCACTGTAACCCCGACTCCCCTGTTTTTCCAGATACACAGCCCCGGACTTCCTGTTTGTGCGATCGTGGCTCCCCTGCATTTTCTTCTCCGGGGGAATCACCATGGGGAATATTGGACGGCAGTTGGCCGTGGTAAGTAAGGAACTACCAGACACCAGGTCCTCTAGCTGGGGTCTTCCAATAATACCCACTTCCCTGTTTGGATACAAGATAACAATTTGTGGTTGGCTTTTGAGTCAAACTTGAGACTTTATCGACAAACCCCTCGTGTGTCCTGAACAATCTTCCAACGTATTCATAATGAAGAAGTAGAATAATAGTCAATGTAAGAAGTCAATAATCATCTTTCATAACTTTTGAGCCGCCTCTAGTGCGACATTACGGGTTTGCCTGGTGTAAGGTGGGGATCAGATTGTAAGGGCTGTAACATGGGAGCCTGTAGATCCACTTGACCGCTGTGACATTACTAGTTTTTGGCTGATAATGAATGACTACATCGTTACTGTTGTTTGTAAACAGTAGGTACAAGTAGGGTGTTAACTCTCTTGGCTTACTAGGTCGTCTTGGTGGAGGTTACTGACTGGACTACTGGCATAACACTGCCTCATAATAAGCCAATCAGCTGCTTTGTTATTGTGTAGAGTTTTGGGCGGGCTGGATATGTTTGGCCGACTACATGTGTGACAGGGTATTGTCATAGCTTAGAACTTTGACAGGCTATTGTTTCACTCATCATTGGTCATGAGTGTGGGGTGAATGATAGAAATACAATGTTGCTTTGTGGTACAGACTGATGGGGAGTGCTACTTAACTGACAATTCTGGTTATCCTTTTCTGGGTTAATGGCTACTCGACAGCAAAGACTATCAACCTTGGATTTATCTAACTTGGAATACTGTAAATTCATTAATGTTTGCGAGAGATTTATATGGCGAAATTCGCAACCATCTTTAAATCGCAAACATAAATACCCATAAACATAATTGTGCTTAGATAATTAACAATACCTGAAGTAACCGCAAATATTAATCCCCACAAACATGGTGTACCAAAAAGCAAACATTAATCCCCGCCAAGATTAATGAATTTACAGTATATTCTGCCCCAGACACGCAATATCAAGCAGAAATACAGTGGTCCCTCTCTTAGTGGCCACTCTCAACAGAGGTCACCCCCTATTAAGGCCACAGTTCTTTCCCGCTACTACTGTAAATGTATTGACTTCTCCCTCTCGCCAAAGGCCACCCCTCTAATGTGGCCACAATTTCTTGGCAAATAGGGTGGCCTTATTAGAGAGGGACTACTGTACATGAACTGGAATGTGTATGTTATGTCCAATACACATATGAAAAAAATATAATTTTGCAGGAAAAAATAAAATTGAAAGTGTGAATGTTTGTGACATGTTTTGCTCGTCTTTGTTTCAGTATGATTATGAGGAGTGTGAAGACAAAGGAAAGCCTCATAAAGACTGACAGCATGGGATACAACCCGTCTGGAGGATGGACAGTGTCTCTCTTTATCTTTACTCATCTGTGATAACGCTGTCTGCCAGTGACTGGGAACTACACACTGGCCAGCTCACCTATCTGACACTACACAGGGCACACACCGGGGCCTCGCTGTGATTGGCTGAGCCTGCCCGGCTATTGCTCTGATCTGGTAGTGCAACCACGACGACTCATACTGCATAATAGAGACAGAGGCAGTCGTCTAACTGGACTGACTGGACATAGTGGTGTGTGTATGTGAGATCCTGAGGATAACCGGTGTGATTTTAGATTGTTATTCCAGTGTGTCTGTAGGTGTGACAGTGCCAGTTTTACCAGTTCCCCTAGAGCTGTTTTGTTCTGTAAGATACCATGGAGTGTGTGTGAGAATACAGCGTGTACATGTGTGTACTAACATAGCATAGTATGGCAGGAAACAGTATAACAAAACACAAACTTCATGACATCTAACAGGAGCTCTAAGCCCCTCTTGTCTTTGATCTGTTTGACATGTTAATGCTTTCCCCATTGTGTGTATGTCCTATACTTGACTGCTGACGGTTGTTATATTGTGTTAGTTTTAATTTAGTATGGTGGGCATTATTATACCGGACGCTGGCCTGGGTGTGAGGCGAGTATTGTTACCGGAATGTTCTGTAGTCTTAACGGACAGTTTGACTTGTTCTGGCGTGGGTACTGCATATCCCAGTTTAATTTGATTGGAAGGTAACTACTGTAGGTGGCATAGAATGGAAGCATTAGTTTTAATCCACAATTTTCTGTGGTACTGTATAGACAAGAAAATGGCCCAGTTTATAGTGACATATTTTAGACAAGCATATAGCCTTAATGTGTGTTGGCATTATTACCATTTCTTGTACTGCTGTAGGCCAGGGACCGTGGTGGTAAAAGCAATCACCTGGCTTTGCTGGACACTATGTGTAAGAGTTAGCAAGGTCAGTATAGAATGTCGGCTGTATCGACCTGGGTATACTGGGATGTATGTAATATGTATGTGTAATCAGGTCAGGTGATCTTGTGACCAACTCCTGGCCCTAAAATTCTCTTGTAATACCCCACCCCATCCAGCTCTACCAGTCGCCATGACACAGTAGGCAGGTAGCTAGTGTAATTCCATTTGAAGGACTCCTGGATGCTTGCCCTCTATCCATGACCATGGTGTATGTTGCAGTAATGCTGCTGTTCACAAGTAGGAGTTTTGTTTTGTGTGTGGCTAATAAAGATTTATTGTTCCTGTGCTGTTGGTTTGGTAACCATTCTAAACAACTGTAAAGTGTGTGTATGTTTGAGGAGAGAGCATACTGTGTACAGTGATGTATTACTAACACTATATAACCAGCCTGTATGGAGTTCAATGCGGCCAGCCTTCCTGTACGCCCAGGTGCACTGTCAACAGGTTTATACGGTCACAGCACTCAGGTGATGTTCTCGCGCACAAATTGGGGCTTTAGCCCTATAAACAGACCTAGGGAAGTTGTAGTTGCTAGCTCAACACCGCATGATGATGGTAGACAACATGCTGGTCTAGCCGGGGTTAGTAGTGCCACTCTGTTACAGAGCACGTCACGTAGAGAAATGAATTTATGTTTAGTCCCAATTTCTTCTACCCAGGTTTTGCGTGAGAGATTCAGTGAAAGTTGTTTTAACTATTGGCGTTGCTGTCAGCATAGCGGAGGTTGACACGGCAGCCGGGAGCTCAGTAAGGCTAACAGGCGAGGTACGGTATGCCACACTGAGTTTGTTTTCATCATGTATGCATACACCATCATTACCAGTAATAAACCGCTGACAGTAGTTTTGTAGTTCTGTTGTCAACCATGCATACACAATGACAGTGTACATAATCTGTCAACAAACAGGCCTAACAAGTAAATAATATCAAAGTTTAATGGCACATCAACACCAAAAGGGTCATACCGTGCCAAAACGGGTGATAATGATTGCAACGTCAATTAAAGTCGTTACAGTCTAAGAACTGCACTGTGTGAGAGAGAGCATTCGCTATCAGGCCAAGTCTGAACAAAATGTCCGACAAGACCTGATACCCAGGGTGCGCCACGGAGGGTCATCAACTGAAGGTCGCTCTATTGATGTTTGCGTTTGTGCTATCACTGCCTACCAGATTTCTCGAAACGTGGATTACCGGGTATGTATGCTTTACCAAGCCATCATAAAATGAATGCACAAAAAATATCAGTAGTGGAACTATTAGCTTTCAGTTGCTTTCAGCAGTTCAGGTCATACCAACCAACCAACCAAACAACCAACCAACCAACCAAACAACCATTAACAAAACATTCAATGTGCGCAGTTTACCTATCGGGTTTTGACCTTTAATATGTGAAATGTTTGACTGCGAAATTTAGCATTTACGTGAACATAGGCAATTTTTGACAGATGAATGTTGACTGTTGGTGTTATTGGCTCCTATTGGGGTTAGATATTTAACTCATATTTAGAAACACACCTTGTCACGCCAAAACTGCACTGGTGCATAATGCATGTCAATAATGATATAGTGTCATAACGTGCGACGTTTTCCTTGCCAGTGGCCATTGGAATGTCTAAGCCTATTCTGAGTTGCAAACAACTCCTTGGTATACCACCACAATCAACTTAAACACTTCACAGTTCTGTATGACAGCCACGACCTCATGTGCTCCTGATGTCACTGTTTATCCGTTTTGCTATACAGCCAAACATTTTCAAGACACGAGGTTGCTAAAAATCGTATGTGCACCTAACAGCCTCAGTACGATACTGAAAACTTAACCGCCTGAGTACCCTGTATACACCATATAACCCCAAGACTCAATTGTTTGTCAGCTTTCTCTCTAACACCATGACTTTTCCAGATTCAAGGTTGCTGAAAATCATACATTCAGTGAATGACCTCAGAATGACCTTGATCACTAAACAGTCAAACGTATCCTGTATAGACAACATCCTTGCTCCAGCGATTCAATTCTGTGCATGTCCGTATTGCTCTACGATCAGCCACTTTCGAGATACAAGGTTGCTGAAAATCACACATCCAGCGAATTGCATCAGAATGACCTTGAGCAGTAAACATTCAACGTATCCTGTACAGACTACATACCCCTGAGGTCCAACTTTTTGTCCGTTTCACTCTACGCTCAGACGCTCTCGAGATATAACGTTCGAGAAAATGAGCACAGAATGACCTTAAAAACTTAAAGGTCAATGGTATTCGCTATTTACCAAATAAATATTTATCGGTATTACTGTACATGTCGAGGTACAATTGTACAAGGTTGCCGAAAATCTCAAATGCACCGAATGACCCCAGAATGACTTGCATACTTACCCCCGACCCCCAATTTTGGCTCGTTTTGCTCTACCACCAGATATTTTCAGACATTGCACATTTATATTCTGCATTGACTACAATGTCGCTCGTTGGAAATTGAATTTGGTGTGTATTTCCACATAATGTTTATGCCCATACAGTCCCATGTTAACACAAAGAAAACCCCCTCAAAATCCAAAATCTAAAAATTCACAATTCTTTGAACAACTTTGGTACCAAATATCCCCAAGAGTATACATAACTTTTAGCAGTCAATCTGTTATGTACTTTCAGGGGAAGTGTTTTTTTTTTTTTTGTTAAAATTTCCTCCCATAAGGTTCCATGCACGAAAACGAAAACAAAATCGTTAGAAAAAAACATTACAATTTTGAAAAAAAAAATGTTCTGATATAGTTGATATACACATTTTCACAAATTTGGCCTTAACCAGCTTGACGGGTCCAAGATTTTACGACATACGACAGACGTCATCACAGTTGCCCTATTAGCCATTAGCGTAAAGAAGGGTTAAAACCGAACCAAAAGGTGTCTACTACACCTTAATTAAAATACAACTGGTAATATGCAACAGGTGGCAGTTTCGTACACTACATGGCAACGAAGAACTAAAATACATTTGTGCTCTGATGTTAGGCACCCACTGTTGGTACCCATCACGTAAAGAATAAGGAACATGTTGACATGCACGAAAGAAGTAAAAGATGCAGTTTGTAATTTATAAGAATTAACAAGACTTTAGTGATTCAATATATGTCCTTTATTCTTAGATACATGGAGTTGCATAATCCTTGCATAAGTGGTTGGTGGTTGGACAGTTTAACTGCCGATTATACATACATGCATATTAGGAAGGTTAATAATTCCCTCCATCAATTTCTCAATTCCTAAAATATGAAAGGTATGCAAACTTAATGATCATTTCTTCACCGCAGTACCGCGTACTGTTTTCCACCTTTCCCCTTCTCTGCGAAGAAAATTGGGTTTATGTACAATAAAGGCTACACGGGGCAGACGTTGTTTTAAGGGAGTGCCGCGCTCCTAACTGGAGAAAGGAAGGCACGGGAAAGTGTTTTTCGCCAGGCGAAGGACCTTTTATTCGTGCTCGTTAGCAGAGAAAGGTCTAATCACTTCCGATGGTTCGGTGTCGGACTCCGGCCGAGTGTTAACATTGATATTCCGGCCGGCGCCCTGTTAATGCGTTTAGCCTGAGCCATTGAAATGGCACTGGTGACCGAACGAGCTGGTGGTGAATTAGAATTGTTTCTCTCAACGCAAGAACGGGGGTTGAAGCTGTGATAAGACAGGGCGGTAGGTAGCTACTCAGCTTCAGCGGTAAGATTTTGCCAGCTGAGTCCCCCACCAATTACACATGTATGTATTTAGCGGCTTTAAAATACACCACGTGTATTTTAGCGTGCTTTTATTATGTATAATCAAAATAATGTGAATCCAATGTGGTTCAAATACAACGCATGAATCTGCGTGAAAATCTACTAATGAAGTGACATCATGAGGGCCTTTTGAGTGTGTGACCAATGATATCATAATGTAATCCAAGCATAACGCCTTGTTTCGTCACGACGGCCATGTCCCAGTGAATGTAGTTACAAATCCACCAGCGCCGCACAAAACAGCACTCACCCTCACCCACTAGTGTCACTTTAGACATATCTGTATATGCTGTGATCGGGACAAAGCCAGTGGCCTTAACTCTAAATATCTTATCTCTACATGTACCAACACGGCAGCTATTAATGCTTGAACATTTGACAGACAAGTCAAGTTTAACTGGCATGTATATGGAGTTGCATGACCTTCATTTTGACCTGATACTAAGCCGATACCAGGTGTACCAGATGACCTGGTGCTTTGAAGGAGAAACACCCCAAAATCACAGCTTTCCACGATAGCCCAAATTCACTCCATTCCGACTTACTGTATTGGCTGGTGTTCATACAATTCCATCAAATGACGTACCACCCCTGCGTACATGTATGTCTGACGCAAAATTACTTCCGCTGTGTTCAAGATTGAAACTATTCTCTGCACCATTTACCTCTACCTCCCAAAGCCCAAATCTGTATTGATGTTACTTTGGGATCAGTGTTTTCGGGACACATTACAGGTTTTCCAATATGTACACCGAATGACCGCAGCTGAGGCGCGAGTCCTACATGTATCTTTTCCGTTTCTGTCAATGAGTAGATCTTAGTCAGCTACAGCTCTTATCACCGATGGCCGTACCCGTGCACTGACTCCAAGGTGAAGGTGGTGTTTTCAGGGGCCGTAGTTTCGAATCCATTTTGGGACACATATCCTTCAACCAATGAACTGCTTGGCTCAGTTTAGAGCTTGGGATCATATTTGTACAATAAGGGCCTAAAACTATTTCTTTTAATATATACACGCACCATGCACAAACACACGGGGCCTAGTTTCTGTCAGTGTCGCTCATCTACGAGCAGCACGTTTTGTGTTATAGGTAGACTTTGAAAGAAGTGCACGGGATGTCTCACAGTGTCCTTGATGTGTAATATCGTACTGTACACCCCCATCCCTGGGCCCTAATGTTGATACGTTTCACAGTATTAGCAAAGGTGTTTAAGTTATAAAAACAGTACAATGAATAACCCCCAAATGACCCAGATTTTTCCAGGGTCAAAAGGATATACACACCCACGAGAGCCCATTTTCATCTACATGTATATCGCTGTATCAGAAGCAGGTTTTGAGTTACAGGCCAATTTTTATCTCCCCAATGTCCTTAATGTGTCTAATATCAGACTACGTATCATATAGTACATATTGCACACTTCTATCAGTGAAGTACAATTTGGCCGGCATCTCTCTGTGAGCAGCTTGTTCCGACTTAAAGCATGTAAAGGTAAATTTTGAACAGGTGCCCGAATGGCTCCAAATTGATACTGGTGTACCTATGGCCACAGCACCCGTACACTAACTCTGTATGCACAGCCATATATCACTTGTTTGCTCGATGGCTAACCGTTTTTCCGATGTTGCACATTTATCAGTGTCCTGGGCACTGAATCGAAAGACAAATGTCAACGCAGAAGAGAAGAAATAATAAAAAAATCACAACTTTGCTAGGTGCACTCCCTCTCTATGACAAAACATTTAACATTTTTCTTTGTTAAGGTACGTTTGCCCCAGCCTTTTAGAGAGCATGCCGTTTGAATTGGTTTCTTCCATATATCCCATGTAGTATGGTGGATGTAATGGGGCATTGCGTGTTAGTAACGAATACGAAGCAAAATTCCTTGCCGCCGCCAAGTAGGACAGAGCACAGAGTATGTATGGGCTGCTCAGTGAGTATCCTTTCTCAAAACGTAATAACAATAGCAGCATTTGTTTAAGGTATACGGACGCATGTCAGGTGGTCGAAGGACGACGGACGCTGCGTGATGACAGTAGTAACTGATGTACATAACCTGAAGCAGATTTAAATATAACAGCAGAGCGTTCACCATATTGTTCACAATCTGTGCCTCTTGAAGGAAAAGCACTTTTGAATAGCAAGGATAACATCAAGGTATGTAGTAAAAGGGCAACAACCGTATGGAAATCAATGCAAATCTGGGATAAAGGCAGCAATAAATTCAGAAGACCGGCATATCATTTTGGGTAGGGGATTCAGTGTTCCTCGCTTGGTTGCAATTAATCAACAATATTGCCTGTGAAAATTAAGTGACCGCGAAATATGCCAAAAAATTTGACGTACTCATTTGTGACAAAATGTGCTGTAATGACTTAGTCCCAGCAGACCACATTGCCACGAAGTAGGAAAAGAAGCCTACGGTGGCGTAGTCCTACCGACTGTGAAAAAAAAAGAAAAATAAGTCCTGTGTAGTACTCCTACTCAATAGTTCCTATATATAAGTCCTATGTAGCACTTAGTAACTATTACATAGCAGATTTTCTTTCATAATGAGATAATAAATCCCACGTGGGACTTAGTAATTCCTACGCAGGAAATGCCATGTTCTATGTAGGAAATACTAAGCCGTACGTAGGAGATACTTCCGGAGCGATACTAAGGACACCGCTACTACTTAGGAGATATTGTTCTACGTAGAACCTTCTTTCTCTTTTTTTCCACAGATTAGTCCATAGAAGGATGTCCATGCGTTGAAAATAAATGCAACTATTTATTCTTCTTCATTATTATACTTGGTCCGCTCTAACTGATCATGAGCACTACACCAAGGTACTGACAGAAGGCAATATTGGTCCCATAGGGTTATATTCCTTCAAATTAAACACGATGTATCTCGATCCCCTCCTCTATTTCACTTGCTAATGTGTTGTAATGTCACTAAGCCTGGTTTTGACGTGGGCTACCTGTTTTAACACTGTGTGACCTTTTGGCGATGAGGTACCATACGGAACTTTGTCTATCCTTCAATATGAATAATACTTAGCATCCATCGCTGGTTAAACTGGAGGGATCTGGCGTCCGTTCTGGAAGGGCCCAGGTAGTCAATCTTATATAATAACTCACAGGCAATGATGTAGCGGGTAGGCGGAATGAAATGGTCTGTTCTTGCCCTTTCTCTATAAATGATGGCTGGATGAACTGGGCTTAGCAGCGTGCGTGCAATGGGGTGAAAATGAAAGTGTCCCGGATTTGACAAACTCACGAGCCGTCGATCTGAAGTTGAACGTTTTACCGCTCGGCTAGCATGCCAGTCTCTGCAAGTCCTGTGTATACGAATTTATAGCTTTGTCGTGAACTGTATTCCCCCATCAAACAAGAGGTCAAAATATGTTTGGGTGAATCGTATTTACGTTTAATAGTATTAGAAATCACATAGCCAATGGCACCCTCATCATTTCAACGCCTTAGCATTGACGCTGCCTTAAACCTAACTCTGTGCTTCTCATATTGCGAGGGGGGGGGGGGGGGGCATTACCACAAAATTAAAAAAATAAAACCAGAGCGGAAGGGGGGGGGGTAGGGCAAGAGTTTGGTCA
>JAAUYG010056092.1_pt1 | contig 11639 bp, 7 predicted proteins | sample 7278091 | NCBI WGS metagenome assembly JAAUYG01 (sample SAMN14350201, study PRJNA611818) | marine sediment metagenome | isolation source: surface marine sediment (0.6m) | place: French Polynesia: Moorea | collected 2018-08 | reverse complement strand
AGGCCTATTCAATACACAGAAATGGACCTGAGAAATAAGACCACCTCAGAATTCAGGACAGTTTTTCACAGTCCCGTGGGTGTCCCTAATTCCCAGGTTTCACTGTATATGTTGTTTTGCTTTTTGAACAGCGGTTCTATACTGAAAAGTAGAGACTACGTGATTGAACAGGACTCATCGTTTGGAATATGTATGGCACAATGCTGCGGTACTGTTGTAGGGGGTAGGTTACAATTTTGTTCATCTGACATATTTTGCCACACTTACATAAACGTATTTGTGCAAAAAATATCAAACTAGTACACTTGTACCAGGTGCAAAAGTGCTGGCCAGATTATGAAAGTTATAATTTAGCACATAGACTCTTTCAGCATGGTTTAGTGTGGTTATGAGTTAGTGTGGTGGCTCTTTAGGGCCATTTCCCCTATTCGTCGCATTGTCACATTTCCGCCCGCCACGTTGGCCTCAATGTCGCACCTTGTGTTGTTATTACTTCAGTTCGCATTTCTATTATGAAATTTGGGTCAGTTGGTTTCAGCATAAAACTATATGTCTGCTAAAACTGATTGTTGAAAAAAATGGATTTAGACTCTCCGCTTGAGTCCTTATCTTTTAGTACTGGGCAGTAATTATCTACTATCAAAGGTTTCTTGGTAATTTATAAATATTCATTTTCCCATCGCATACAACGTTAAGTTGTATTTTTTTAATTTAACATGTCAAAATTCTAAGAACTAACGGTTGTGTGGACTGTTAGAGGTTGGAAAAGAACGATTACTGGAGATGTGGGAGGAGTAGTAGGTTTTGAAAATCCAATGTTCTTAAACATTCAAAGTGCAAAGAATGGTCAGGTGCCGAAGTGACATTGAACCATCTAAAGGTCAAAATAATCTCTAAGACAATTGCCCCAGAGACACACAAATTTAATCTGCTTCGCTCTGATTAAGCCTTCTCGAGCTAATTGCAGTTTTTAAAATATCCCCATTGACCACAATGTGAAATTCTTAAACATTTAAAACAAATCCAGAGCAGTACAGTTATGGAATCAGCATGTATAATTTTTAAAAAATATTTTGGCTGAAAACAAATGGGAGCTGTGCTGTGGGAGAAGTAGCGTTTGAAATTTTCACTCCCATGTGGTCCCAAACGAAACCAAAATGTTAAAAACTTCTAAATCAATAGTTCAACAATCCGCCACGTTACATCACAGGGAACCATTGTAAATATTTTTAATAAAAAACTACTGTAGGAGAAGTAAGGTTTTGATATTTTGACTTCTAAACAGGTGGCGTGTTAACAAACACGAAGCACTACGTTAAGATGGTAAAAAAAAACGAAACATGCCAGTTGATGAAAATCGAAATTCGGAGGTAACGTAGAGGGCGACCATGCGTCTGTATGGCAATGCTACGGATAGGAAATCGTATGATTGGGGCACTGGAAAACTTGCACCAAGAAAAAGAACTAGTGCAAAGCACATTGTATTATGTTTCTTTTTTTCACTATTTAGAGCTTCATAGTTGCACACATCCAAGGCGTCCTTGATTCTTAATTCAGTCAATGCCACATACGTAATGGGCGACGTTAGGTCCTAAAGTCCCCCGAGTCTAGTTAACTTACTTTAGTCTATGAATAGGGGCGATTTAGGAAATATGTTCCGGAATAGAAGTTATTTTTTGCACCGAGGCAGACGTGATTGTTGGGAGGTAGATTAATAAAAATCATTTACAGGTACTAACATATTTTTTCTCACACAACCAGCTTCGATAATCAATTTTGATTATGTATGACCTACTCCGAAACTAATGCATTCGGGCCGCCAGAGCTCGTGTGGTGGCAACAAGACTGACTAGGCAGAATGAAACTAAATGTAGCCCTTGTCGCAGAACTGCAAAGTGTATCGCGACAGGACATATCGCGCCGACTCCTCGGGTATATTTTACGCTGTTGTAAATGATACCGGAGCTACCATTTTACGCTGTGTTCTTATCGAGACCCGATAGATAAAAATACTTTTGGCGAAACATAAAATTGTAGAGAGCTACTTCTGGTTATCGGGTGTATAGGATTGCCATTTGCTGCCCAGAACATAGTTCTAAATGCAGATCAGATTCTGGACGTATCTCTAGAGGCATGCTGAAAAATTTCATGGCCGGCCATAAGTTATAAGTCCAGGTGGGCCCATAATCGGTAACTGGAGAGGCCGTTGGCCAAGCGCTATTACAAATGCATCTCATTACCATATATGGCCCTACATTTTGCTTGCCATTTCGTGCATTTTCCACTGCATTGTGGTGATCACACGTACAAATAGATCTTGGCCTTAACCCTTGAGAGTGGACAGGGCCATCAGATTTATATCCTACAATGATAACTGCTAGCGACGTCTGTGTGTTGCTGTTTGCCATTGCAAGGAGATTATTTAAATAATTACATCATCACTTAGCCACAACTTATTGCATTTATGGCCCAGAAGTAATCCGCATATCTAACGTTTGTTTTCACTGATGTTCTGCCGTGGATCCTCTCTAGAGTTTAGATTTTGATTAAGGCAAGAGTAGTGTTGCTACACAGGGGTACACTTAGCGCCATCTCCGTTAAAGCTCTAACACAATAATCACAAAAAATAGTATATTCGGGCAATTATGACCCTGTTTCATACGCAAAAATAGCAATATATTTACAGTTGTAACCAAACTATAAGGACGATATTGCTGGCTTCGCAAATACATTTACTTCTGACAGAGGTAAATGTTCAAGATAAGGTAAATGTTCAGGTCAAGATAAGAAAAAAAACACCAAAAACGTAAGTACTCATGACGTCAAATTTGGGATTTTGTCACCAGTTTTAGGAGTTAGGAAATTGCCCCTGTAAATAAGGGAAAGGAAAACATGGGCATGTAAACATATCGGGTTTATCACCGCGGCCTCGAAATGCCTCGATTTATGATCGGTGTGGAAGATGCGAACATCTAGATGAAAATAAAAGGTTGAGACGAAAAAGAACATTCCAACATAAGCCGGAAGGCGATGTGGATCTTTCATGCGACCAAATTTGGTTTTCAGACATGCCCGGGACAGTCATCAGTGAAAGGTGGATCCGATAAAAAACAGCCATAGCGTACATTAAACACATGTATTTGTGCTGGGGATCAAATGGAAGATGTTCAGTAATACTAGTCAGAAGAAATCAGTGTCCCACAAACCAAATATGCTCATATGTCCAAAAACAAAAGCAGTAAATGGTTGTCTCTGACGCGTGTGGAACACAACTTGTTTTTTCAACCACTGCATGGGTACTTTAGGATAGATGGTATATCTGTCAGGATTAAGGAGCTTGCCTCATAGCTGACATACGGCTTAATACACGTACATCTTCCCCTTACATGTATAGGTAAGGTGAGTGGATTTCGGCATTAGACTCACTTTTTGCGCACATGTATTTTAGGCTGTTTATTCAAGATACGCCGGCAAGCCAAAGCTGCTCTAGAGCAAACGGCCCACCGATAAAACCTGTCATGTCATACAATGTAGCTATGCTCCCCCCCCCCACACACACGGAACTGTAAACGTGGCTTGTGAACCTAGTTCAAAGGTCACGTTGGAGTGTAAAGCATCATAGACAACTTTATATTATTTTTCTATAGTAGCCAGTGCGATTTTATTTTCGAATATTTCAAATTTACCTTCAATTGTATCATAACTCCATCCAACCCACCCTCAAATAAATAAGTAAAGTAAATAAATATAAAAAGTTATTTATTTTTTGTTTTAATTTATATATTTACAGTACATAACATTGAATACAAAAATATTTTAAGGGATTAAGGATTACACACAATAAATACTCCCCCTAGCAATAAAATGAACATTTCTCACAAATCACTTGAAAGCAAATGGGTACCAGATCCTATCCAAGCCATTCCAATACGTAACAATGTGATTTAGCCAAAACTACTTTTTTCTTCTCTGCCCTAAAATAATTGACATAGAGAGTCATGTTATGGCCCCTGAAGTCTTCCTTAAATCTGTAGGTTACATCGGATGCATCCGTTGCTGGGTTTGAAAAATAGTGTTAGGCAAAATTTTATTCTGCGCGCTTCAATTTAAGAGATTTTAAGCGTAGCCTGTTTGATCTGCCCGGATATGACAAAATTTTCTTACTCTTTCTTACTCTTTGCCTTATGCAATACCTTTGCACAGACTCAACTCTGTCAAAATTTCCTTTCTGCATTGGAGACCATACCTGAGTAGAACTTCCTAAAACTGATATTACATAGCAGGTATACAGATTCTTATAAAATTCATAGTCACGATTCGTAAACATATATTCAAATAGTGCTCTTTCTTTATTACGTTGTTACATCGCAGAGTGAATTGGATAATCACACCTAGATCACACGTTGATTCCACATGTTCAAATTCTGTACCAAACAGCCTGTACTGAAAAGAAAATCTGTTAGTTCCAATGGTTATATTTTTTTTTACTTTTGTCTAAATTTAGTTGCAGCTGCCGAGCTACTGACCATTTGGTAGCACTATTTATATCTTTCTGGAATAACACACAGTTCTCGAGATGTCCAGCGGTCCTGTGTAGTTTTGAATCATCTACATACATACTGGATAGTTAACATGCTGCAGGGCTGCATTGTAGCATAAGTACACTAAAGCTGGTAAATCCACACATTGTGATTCCTCCAGCTCATAGTATAGGGTAAGAAATTCCGGCCCTGTTACGGTTATACTCGTAAGATTAGACTAATTACTACACTGAAGATAAGATACTACACTGAAATAAAAAGTTAAACAAAAACATCGACTCTTCAGGCGAGGTGTTTATTATATTTGGAGGCCGATACACTATACCATATCTTATGTATTTCGAGTTTTTGATTAGAACAAAACACACTCCTACGATTAAAACTTAGAACGTTAAATGGAGGCTGTAGAGGGAGTGGTACTCCTAATGTCTATCCGCACCGCCTCTCACGTTACTGTCTATGGTTCTGCCCAGTTCTCGTGCCTCCTTTGCTGCCTGTCGACGTTGACAATCCTGTTCATGCTGTAAATGTGTCCAGTCTGGTCTGATAAAAAACATTTTTTAAACTGTCTCCATTAGGGTGACGACGCAGAGACCTGGCGCGGTCCAGAGTTGCCTTGTCGTTTCCATGAGTTACAAAACATAACTTCGAGTGGGCGTGGTCTCCCTTGCTGTCGACGAGGCGGAAAGTCCGCAAAACCTCAGGGAAACTTCTGGGATACAAGTTCAGATACAGCGGTTGTTTCTTGTTCCTCAGTGGCTGCAATAGCAATATTGAGCTCTTTCTCCTCCCTCTGTACATCTCGAAAACAAGAGCTGGTAGAGTGAACTGGACGAAAGCTTGGGTCCGCGGGCTTCTATAGCATTTGTCGTTGCCATTGAGTGGAATAAGCACCGCTACGTGACCTTGAGCGTATTCACATGGGTTACTGAATTTAATTTTATGTGAATATGGAAACCCGCGATAGGAGTTTTCGAAAAATCACAAGCTTTAGTTAACACGTCGTGCCGGTGTCTAGTGTCATGATCGTGGTCAACTAGAGTGTTAATAACCATCGACCAGTGAGTCTAGCTCTTGATTATTATTATTATTATTATTATTATTATTATTATTATTATTATTATTATTATTATTATTATTATTATTATTATTATTATTATTATCATTATTATTCTAAATGCCTTGCTCATGAAAGGCAGGCTTGAAAAAGGACGGTAGTGTTCATTCTTTATCCAGATCGTTCTTTTTCAGTAACGCGGTCTAATTAGAGAATTGTTGAATCTTTCAGGAATATGGCCTTGACCCAGAAGTAGTTTCGGTATGAATATTATTTTTGCAGCTGAATATTAAATTATGTCTGTTTGGTTTCAGAATGAAGAACTGCATGGCCTGTCTCGTTTCCGCTGCGGTCATTGTGTGCGCCGCTATCGTCCAGCTAGGTACAGCTGCACCCGTTGAAAACGTCATCAGCCGAGCCCCGACCAAGGACGAGCTGGTCTTCCTAGCCAAGATTCTCGCCCCACTCAAGGAGCTTGCCATGGAGGCCGAGGACCTCGAAGCCCTCGTAGAACGAGCTGCCAAGGACCAGGACTTCGCATTCGAGCTGGCCAAACGACAGGGCGCATGGGACATGGACTACGGCTACGGCGGCGGACGATTCGGAAAGCGACAGAGCCAGAAGAGGTACGACAGCTTCGGGATCGGCGGGAGATTCGGACGCAGCGTGGACTCGAAACTGTCGAACGAGGAGAGAAACCATTAATTGGACAAAAGACTCTGGTATTTGTACAAATTGATCTTTTCCTGAAAAGAGCACTGCTCTGCCATCATTTCAATTATTTTAGATTTCAAAGCCTGGATTTCGCCAGGAAGGGTTTTGGGACATCATTGACTCCTCGTGCTGTTTATTCATCAGTACTTAAGGGATTGCAAAATTTTGTATATCCACATGAAGCAAAGGCCTTCCCGTCGCTATACCTAGCATTCACATTTTTAGTTCTGGGATGCATATAATTGTAAGTAAAATAAATATCAATAATTTTGTTAAGTCTTGTTTTCTATCTGCTGTGGTCCATATAGGTAAACCATTATCTGCATGTATAGGGTGGTAACTCTGTCTTTAAAAGGCCCAGGGTTATGGTGTTCCGGACATACTGGTATGACCAAATCGTTTAGGTAGATGACTTTCTACATGCATAGGCATGCCTAGGCGATTTATAGAATGTTAGGGCAACTGCATGGTTGAAACATGCCCAGAAGGATAGGAATACAATAATAATAATGCAAAGTAGCAAATGGAACAACAATAATTATTTGTTCCATTCCATACTTTTCATTAGCATAACATCATCACCTGATCGATTGGGTCGTTTTCTGTAGTCAGTATAACATACGACCCCAAAGTGTGTGTGTGTGCGGGGGAGCGGCGGGGTGCCTGTGTAAAGAGCATTCTGGTGCTCTGGCCAATGAAAACACACAAAATATTTTAGGTTCAAATTAGTTTCTCAGGAACGTTAGTTAATCCTCTGTCATATTATGTTGTACCCATGTTATGTAATGTCAGTCGTACAACGTACAACCTATACATTTGACCTTCATCACACCAAATGAGTGCTAATGAAGACAATCTAAAAAAGCGGAAACCCATGTAACCGCAGCCAAAGTAACACCAAACATACAAAAACTAAAAGTTAGTCTGGGGAAAAGTGTTTAGTGTATTTTTTAAAAAAATTTTTAGCTCTGTTCGAATGTGTCAGTAGAGCTATTGTTGTGGCGCGGGCGTCTGTCATTGTAAGATGTGGTTTCTCGAAAACTGTCAAGTGAAATAACGCCAAATTTAGTGGACAGGTAGTTACCCACTATATCTTTAGACCATTCCATCCCCTCCCATTTTTTATTTTAATACTTTTTTGTGCTCGTTTTCGTTAACATGGGGTCCTATGGGAGTGAAAAGTTTAAACGCTACTCCCCCACAATTCTTAAACCAGCGCAATAAAACTTCGCGGAAGTTTGCTTATGCATAATTCACAAAAGCTACTTGTTTGTTTTTATTTTTTTAATTTTGACTTTCATACAAATTATTAAAAAATTTAAAATGTCTCAACATAGGACTATATGGGAGAGAATTTCCAAAACGACACTTACAGTTATGATTCTTTTTTTTTTTTTTTTTTTTTTTGGTCACAGTCCTCACATAAGTTGCAGCTCGAAATTTTGAAATTTTAAGCTTGAAAAATTGAACTTTAACAGTGTGGCCAGTGGGAATACAAATGTATGGAAACTTAAAAATATTTTCGAAATGGCTGGTTGGTAATACAGCAAACTAGTGTGAAATTTGGGACTCAGGGGTACTATTAGAACATATATGAGGCACCTTTGACCTTGTAGTGTTCAAGGTCATATTGGGTTATTCGATGCACTTGCGAATTTTCCAGAAAGGTGATTTCTCCAAGACTCCACTCCTTCTACAGTTATCATTCTTTCTCAACAAAACCTTTATATGTGTTCTCTGTGACAGTCCACACAAATGTTACTATTTGGGATTTTGAACTTGGTGGTCAAATTTATTTTTGAAAATATCATTGAAATTTAACGTAGTGGCCAATGGAGAAATAAAAAAGCCAATATCTGGGAAATGGGTACTTTCACTTCCTTTCACTCTACAACCAACCATTTTCGAGCCAACCAAGTGCACCGAATGGTCCCCAAATGACCTTGAGCACTAGCAAAAAGAAGTTTCAGGCTTCATAATACGGCATGGCACTTAGGAGGAATAAGCAGACTGGTTATATAATACATACCAGTGGCAGAATCAACTATGGATTAGATATCCATGTTGATAGTGATCCTGACAATAGTGCCATAGTTATAAATAACAGGAGACCTACTTCTTTTCACTTTTCCACTCGATTGAAGACGTTCCTCTTATGCAGTAAATGCTGAAGATTCTATGTTGCGTTGTCTTCTTACAGGGCAAGACCACCCGGCCTGGTCGTGTAACAAGAAAGATTGTCACAAAAGATTATCGAGAAGATGCCCGCACTCTTTAGGAGGCCAGCACTCGGCTTGAAAGTTGTTATTTTTCATATACAATAAATATTGGGGCAATAATACAGAATATACAATTTAAACGAACTGGGGGAATATTCGTTTTATTCACTGGACGTAATTGCACACCACTTAATACACCCAAGTGCAAATGTAAAAGCTATATACAATTGCTCCACCCTGTGCGGTGAATGTTACTTGAATAGGTTTTTATCGAATCTTCGTGTATTAAATATATTTAACTGTTGTACTTGGATAGGCGGAATATTGGCAATCTTATTGACACTTTATCCTTGCATCGAGCGTTTAAGGATTTCTCTCGACCATCTGAGCAGAAAACTGACTACTTATCACACACAGCCGTCAATGCCACACTTCCCGAACCGTGCTAAAAGACAATGTTTCCCATGGCAATTACTGGACCGATTAGTTCAATTCCGGGCTGTAAATTTCAAGAATCAAGCCCCGATATTTTAGGTACACATAGACAGTATTATTTGCTTTTAAATCCGAAGAATTGCTTGAACTTAGAATGCAACAGTACCATACAAAGTGGCAGGCATTCGCATATAGCGACAAACAAAAGATTGACAAATATCGCCAGTTCTGCAGGACCCAAGAAAATTTGCGAGTTGCTTTTCCTTTGTTGGTCAGTATGGTGGGAGTTACAAGCGTCGAATTCCTACTGACACCCAGACAAATATTCTACAGAACTCATTCATTTCAGACACATTACCAGAGCACCGAAACATAGCCAAGTGTTGTTTCAAAACTCATGATACATTCCACAACAGGCAATGTCTACTCCGTCTTTACACGTCTACATATGTATTTGCGAACCCTTTACAACATCAGCCAATTCAATTCCAATACCCTAGCAAGTTTTACAAAAAACATTCTAGACGCCAGAAAAAATGGTACTTGTAGTTACAAAAGACGGTATTGATTCATTTTGCAGGAATATTAGAGTGACCTTAGACATAGAAATCCGGCACAGAAACGAAATGTCACAATACTTTACTTGGAATATAATAGCGAGTGTCTGCCAGCGTTTTGCTAAACTCAATGCCATACTTTTGGAGACACTGTCATTTCGGTCTTTCTCGACGGGTTAGGTGTAATAACTGCATCTGGGTTAATTCCTCCCAGTTTCATGTTTTTTTTAATCAATTCATATGACAATAAAATGACACTGGCAAAGGCGAATACGAAGCTGATCACCTCTGCTGGCTACAGGTGGGAAGAGAGTATCATCTGGGTATCTTCGATAGACGCATAGGCATCATTTACAGTCATGGCCTTTTTCCCGTCTTCTGCCGACGACCACCCCCACGTGACATCCGGGGGGACCTTTCCGTTGGGTTCGCCACTGATGCCGGTCACTGCCACTTCTATTGGATCCGGCTTGGCTGCAGGTTTCTCGTACTTTGTTCCTTTACGGTCTCTGGATTTGGCGGGTCCCCATGTTGGAAGTGGCTTCCCGTTGTCCACCAACAGCTAAAAAATAGAGTGTAAATTGATTTGAAACAAGAGGCCTATGGGCACTGATTCTCTGTTTGGCCAGCTTAACATTGAAATGCATGGAGTAACCAAAATGACATTGAGGTGCCCGAAATATGGCACGTCACATATAGTGCATAAATTCTGCTGAGGCCCAAATATTTTTATCTTTTGCTTTATGATCAGTCGCTTCTGAGTTATAGACAGAGTTTTTAATGCACCAAATACGCTTGGTTGCGCTAAATTGAAAAGTACTTATTATGCACAGCATGTTAAAAGTAACGGCAAAGTTAAAGCTTAGATCAATTTGTAGTACTGGAGGTCCACACACATATATAAACAAAGCCGCTTGCGAATTCGACAAGCGGCGTCTTGATTAATTGCTTGATTGATTGACTAATTGATTGATCGGACGGCTGACTATCCGTCGATTGGTTGGGTCGATTAATTCGTTAATTCGTTCCTTCCTTATTCATTCATTCATTTGTCTTTTTCGGCGATTTTTTTTTTTATGTTATTTTTTCGGCCATCAGAGACAAACCTTTGCTCCTCCTCTGCTACACATATTATAAAGGAAGAATCCTGGAATGGGAGCCATGCAGATAACGACAATAGCCCAACCAATCAGCTGCCCCCACATCGGATATTCGTAATCTGCTACCCCTCCCAGATCGAGGGTCACTGGTTCGTACATCACAGCCAGAAAGATGGTTACCGCCTAGAACATCGCATCAACGTCAGCATAACGTTTCTTGTACAAAACGAATTTCATAATGCTCTCAGAAAACCTATCTAGATAGATGATCAATAAAGCAGAAATAATAAGCTATCGTCATAGTCGTCGTCTGTTTCGTCGTCGCCGTCGTCGTCGTTATAGTCACCATCATGGTTTGTGTAAATTTGTGAGATGAGGGATTTGCTTACAAGGAGTAGCAGAGGGGAAATAACCATCCACATGGCAGTCCACCAACACGCAGGCTTCGAGCCCAGCATTATCTCCACGTCTTTGGCAAACTTGTAGTATCCTGCAGGTGAACAAACAGAAACCTCCTGCATTCTAATGTGCTCTCAATTCTGGTCCATCCCAAATTTGCATTTGGTGAGCAATGGAAGAAGCCCATGGGCCTTGACACTCTGCTTGACCTTCTGCCAGATGAAGCCAAGTTAGGTCTATGGATAAATGTAGCTGAGGTGACCTATCCAAAAGTAATACGGTAGCTTCTATCTCCGCCTGTGTACCATACTTTCCACGAAGACTGAGGGTAAGCTATTTTGCAGATGTTCTAGATTCAAGGATTTTCCCTTAACATCGTGTGACAGATACAGTGTGTGTCACCCCTGTGTAACGTTATATGCGCAGTGGCTCCGCTAATACAGAATTATTATTTACGGTTGGTCGATTTTACCCGTGCTTTGATGGTAACTCAGTGGGGACGGACAGTCTCAGGTAAACTAGTCATTCCTCAACCGAATGTTGAAGTTTTTAAACAATGTTTTACTTACCAGGGACCTAGGCTGTGGAATAATTTACCAGATGATCTGAAGAACTGT
>JAAUYG010104620.1_pt1 | contig 11641 bp, 12 predicted proteins | sample 7278091 | NCBI WGS metagenome assembly JAAUYG01 (sample SAMN14350201, study PRJNA611818) | marine sediment metagenome | isolation source: surface marine sediment (0.6m) | place: French Polynesia: Moorea | collected 2018-08 | reverse complement strand
CACTGAGATATGGCTGGGGGGGGGGGAGGGGGGGGGGGTGTAAGATGGCTCAAAAATGCATTCCTGTATTGTTATAATGGGTATTTTTTGGCCAACCGGGATGCCCCATCGCGTTGCACAGCAACCGACTGTCTAGTTCTAAAGTAAAGGTGATGTTTTTCTTGTCAGGGGTGGTATGATGTGCCGTCTGTGGGAGGCCATCTCGGAGCATCGAAGGAAAATCTCGCAGAACAACAACGCCCCTACATAGCAATTACCGTTCCCTCTGGATGGGGCGGAGGAAGTGGATCCAGAGGTCGAGAAAAACTGCCGACTTCTCTAACGACTTTGAGCTAGCGTCTTTGCTGTGTGATATTAGATAGCCTGCCAGGGACATGAGCTCACTGCACACAATCCCATAATCAGCTTACTTCTAACCCGTCTGATAAAAAAGAAATATTTTTGTTTTACTATGTATTGTCATAGTATTTTGGGTCTTGTTACCAGTAGTTACGTTTCTTTATTTTAAGTCACTTTTTCCAAGTTTGTGTTTTCTGTTAAGCTGGACTTAGATGGTGGAAAGCACTGTTTATATCTCCTCCTGAAGGAGTTGTACAATGTACAAATGTACATACAAACGCCGTACAAATGTAAATATATAATGGGCAGCATGTATAATTAAGAAACTGTACTCTGAATCCTAACTTTAATAAGGCAATGTGATGATATCCATGTAAGGTCTGTGTTTACAACTGTGTGTGTTGAGCTTATGTGTTCATGTAAATTAAGAAACTTCCCGCAAACTTGTTCCTTGTTTAACATGTTCCAAAAAAAAACTCTGGGGCCAGTTTCAAGTAAAGTTTTGAAGTCAAGAAGCAAACCTAAATTCACGAATTGGCAACCATGCCATTGTCTTTTCCATACTTAGCATCAGTATCTGAGCTGTAGACCTTAGATTGCCTGTACAGGGAAGATGCTCAGCTTTAACTTGTTTCGCTCCATATGCCAAAGTTCTGACATAGGTAGTACATGTATACATGTACAAAGTCATTGTAGATTAGAATGCAAACGGACGTGCATTGTGTAACCATACGTCATAATTTTTATAGAAAAAAAAAACAGCCTCGGTACCACAAGTACAAGTATTCAGCATTACATGTATCTCATTATCTGGGTTGCTGAGATAACTGGTTGTGTACAAGTCAAGGGCACCATGTGTAAAAATGAATTTTAACCAGGAATCAGTATTGGGCCCATTTGCGCATTTAATGTGGCTTTGAGGGAGGAATGGATTATTAATTGAAAGTATTAATGTAACTCCACTCCATGTGATATTTTGGTACCATAATGATAACGCCTGTGAACTGTAGTAGGTGTAGCTTGTATATTTGATAGTTCAGTTACTAATATTTAGCCACCGCTGCTAGCCAAACTGTTCAAAGTACTGTTTAACTGGAATTATTTTTGATTAGAGTTTAGTATAACACTGGCTTGAGGCGTTTAGGTAAGGAATATTCCTTTGGTACTAACAAAAACCTAGAGTGGCTGCGTAAGTTGTGCCCCTTCGCTCACTGCCCCCAGTCATGGTAAAGCCGGTACTGGTAGAGTAACAGATGTACTTTGCGATGTAACTCCATATTCTTGCCACAAATCTTTGTCATCACGATTGCTGGTGGTTTAGTTTTGTCTGCAAAGCAGCAGGATCGTCTGAACAACTTGATGGCTTGTAACTACATGTATCAAACTTAAGGCCTGTCAGATTATCAACATGGTGACATTGCTGTAACAAAATAAATTTAATATATTGGGCTTTTATCTAGATTGCCCGAGTGTGTTATTTCACAATATAATTTTTTTTGCTACAGTCTAGGAACTGTGCCACTGCAAACAACAACTTTGGGTGTTTTTTTACACAGATGGCCAATTGAGTTGCTAGCCGGCAGAGTGTTAATTATTGCTGATATTTAACGTTGCCTCAGGTATGTGTGCATCAGTGGTGTGTACACGCTATACTGTGTTTTGGGCTAGTCAAAACTGGAAATCTACTGAAAATGTCGAAACCGATTAAATCTTATTATTTCTGTCCTGTGCAGTAGATTTTGCAGTGTGGTGCTCTACTTAGTTCCACTGCTTAAGGCACTTTGAATATCAGTGTCTCGATTATCCAGTACATCTGTTGTACATAGCTTCCTCTGCCTGGCATCTTCTTGAAGTGTGAAGGTCTAAAGATTCTTGGTATTAAAGACCTAACTTCTGAACTATAGCTAAGAAAGTTGTTTATACATGTATGTACCAGGATCTAGTATCCTTTGATATAAACATTATCCATTATATATAATTTGTACAAATTAAAGATTTTGCTATTAAGAAATACTTCACGCTATGACCAGTATGGTTTGTACAAAAAAATGGACTCGTTTTATCCAGTAATAGCTGCATGTGAGAAGAGAACAAAGTATTAAAGCATTTGTTTAGCTATTATTTGCAGCAAAGTTGTGTCAAGTACCAAATGCGGTAATTGACTCATACTGTAAAACTTCATACATACGTACATAGATATATATAGCTCAATTGCACATGTAAAAGTTCTTCTCCGTAATGACCCAAAGCTATTTACTTTTTACATTGCTTAAGAGTTTGCCATGAAAACAGGAAGCACAGACAATTTTGTAATTTGAAATTAGATACTGTGTGTTGTATTGTTTTAGTTATGTAGTTATGGTTGAGGATGTTCCCTGTATATAAGCAATGGTTACTGGACTATGTTTGAACCTCTAGTGTAAAGAGAATTTCTATTGGACATTACCTTGCTTATTAAACATCCAATAAGAAAATGTAATCTTTTGCATCATTTCGAGCAAAGTACACAATGTATATAAGCAGCTAAATGATACTAAGGAAAATCTGTTCCTATTTTAATAGCTGAACTTTAGAGAGCTTGTTTGGTGTTTTATAGCATGACAAAGTGTGTCTTTGGTGGATATCCATCCCACTTGATTGCCATCTGTCACCTGTTGTATTCAACAATATTTGCTGCTCTCTGCTGAGCTGTTTTACGAATGGATTCAAGAGGGTTTAGTCAATCATTTTCTCTCACTTCATTGTCATGTGAGACAGGGTATCCAGTTATAACTTTAGACAGAGGTACTGAAATCAGCATGGAAGCACAGTATGGCATGGATGACTGATATAATCTGTAGTCGAACAAATGCACATTGTTCATTGCAAGCAGGCTTGAAAAAGTTCATGTTGCCAGCTCTGTTTTTTTGTGGGTGTTCCACCAGTATCGCACACCCCTCGCCCAAATGATAAAAAGCACACATGTATCCTGATGTGCATGCTCTCCTCCTCTCAAGGTGTCTTCAAAGCAGTCCTTCCAAATTGCACCATGAGTTTTGCAAATGTCTCACTTGATCAAAAATCTAGCTTATTATGCATGCAGCCATGCAATCATTTAATGGTAGATGTACCTTATGTACTCACTATGCAATTTTTAAGTTTCAGGGCTCTGGTGGTAATGTGCACGGGGCTTTGAACAGTTTTGATTTTTTATTTTCGACCAATATTATATTAATGTACATTTATCGTACATGTTGCTATAAGGGACACTTTGTTACACAATGTTAAAAAAAAGTTGTGTTTTTTTTGTTAGAGAACATTTTCTTTGTTAATATTTTATTTGCAGCGTAGAATGTGCACAATTTTCCAAAAACAGTACTTTGTCATGTGTATCTGCAATGTGTGAATGAAACACTCATTATCATATCATTTGTGTGTGCGTTCCGCGTTGATTTTAGTGCATCCAGAATTTTACATATGACCTTGTGTCTTGCCTTCGGTGAGACCCACAGTCACGTTTTATGCAGAGTTGCAGCAGGATAATTCTGTTTCATTACTGTTGTATATCACTGGATAGAGGAGCTTTCCCTGAGAAATCACGTGACTTTTGCTGCAAGGTTGCCGCCTTCCTGTCTGTACAGCACATGGCAGGTTATAAACAAAGATCACCCTGTCCTTATGGTATGAGATTAAAATCAGCTCTGTTTCACAATCTTCTTCAGCTTGTGTCAAATACAATCATTGTGAAAGGATTTAGCCTAGACTATGCTTTAATTTATGAGGTACATGTAGATTCTGATGTAGATGTAATTCTATAGATTTACTATAATTTGCACCGATTTTTTTACAGTATCTAGGGCATTACATAATGTTTTAAATTTTAACTTGCCTCAACGTAGATAATGTTAAATAGAGGTTGATTTCATGGAAAAGGTTATTTGTGTCCGACTGAAGAGGGAAGCATTACACTTAGAGCATATTCATGAACATTTGTTTGAACAGCTTATTTGATAATTTTTTTGTGCCTTAAGTTCTAGCTTTATAGCATGTATTAGTATTACCTGGCTAGGTTAAAACTAGCCACAGTGAGGCACTGTGCATGAACTGTGTCTAAGGTTTATACCTACACTAACACCCGTCCTGTAACAAACTTGTGTAGTGTGCTTGTGACTGTATACTAACTAGTGTTTTCCCTGCATACTGGGTGCATCCGACAGGTTAGGTTTTAGTGTTGGCTGCAGTATTTACATGCACCATGCAGTTGCTAACAATGCACATTTAAACAACGAACTTGAAGACCTGTTAAGCAGTTGATAGATTTGTTTATGCATGTCAAGAAGTAATTGTGGATCATATCTGCAAATTTTAGTTTTAAATTTTAATTTGATAACTTGTTCTGGCAGTTTAAAACATTATAGTTTGTTAATGTATATATGTGAATAAACTTTTCGCAGCACTTGAATCTTTGTTAGATTATTTATTGGGATATATTTTGCACTCTAAAGATCATCAAACAATCATTGTATGTGATTATAACTTCTACTTCTTAACCTGCAGCTCTCTAGCTGGCAAGTTACCTCAGCCAGACAGCCTTAAAATGGCATTAACAATCACTAAATATCCATTTAAGGAACGTCCAACACTAAAAGCGCTTCTTACAGTGGACCCTGGTTCCCACCGCCACAAAAATTCACTCTCAGCTCTACTTAAATCATGCCAATGCGACCGACGCTAACAAAGGCTGTAAAGCAGAATACCGCGAGACGGCCCTAATAAACACTTCTTCTCTAGCTCACATAGGATACAGACCAAATGTGGAACAAAAAAAGGAACTTTCTAGAATCAACAAGTTTGTTCATTTCACAAGACTTGGATTACGTTTCTGTGAAAAGATACGCCCGGGCCACCTCCACAATGGTTGCTTATCCCACCTAACAAGCAATTTAAAGTGGGTTTAAAGTGTTGTACACCTTGCCGGTTTCGCCTCTCTTCTACAGATCCCCATACTGCGTGTTTATCTTGCTTGTGCCATTCACCCCCCCCCCCTGCCCAGAGCATGCAGAGTGTCTTATCCTTTCATGGAAAGCTTTCAGATCACTTTTTTTACGATAGTACTTTGGGGGGAGGGGGGCATCTCCCTTAACCAAGATAATCAATTCCTTAATACAGTTGCAAGGTAAAGAGGAGCACCTCTCCATGGTTGAACATGTCTTTGATGCATACAAGTCTGTCAATCAAAGTGTACTGGCTATCAACCACATCTCTCCTCGGGGATTTCTTGTAGTCCTCAAGCACGCAGGATTGCAAGGATGAACTGTCTGACAGACAAGCAGAGCACACCTCAGACTCGCACACTGTTTCTAACAGTAATGCCCATTTGTTAAAGCAGTACCAGTCAGGTGACGCACAAGGTGATTCATAGGACCAGAGCCAGGATCATCAACAAGTTGACCTGGGAGAGATATTTTCCATCTACACTGCATGCCCCGATGGGCTTACATAATCCTCCATGAGGTTCAGGTGAATCCGAAATACCACAGGTTACGACTAACAGGCCTGTCATCCAAGAAAACCTTGATGGAGTAGGAGATCATCAGCCCTCCCAGTTATGCACAGGAGGCAGGACACACTCAGTGCCGAAAGCTTCCTTTAAGGGTTAACCAGAAAACTTCCTTAGAACCTGTCTCTGGCCCCAACCGGGAGATTGTGCTTATGCATTTGAGGAAGATGCAGTATGCAGTCTCGTCATCAGCAACTTTGTTAATACTGTCCATGGTCTTTCAGAGCTCTCCTAGAGGCCCCAATGCTTAGCCCCTCCTTTGATATCTGAATCCTTTTGCTGTCGATGATATGTTCTTCTAGGGTACCCAATACAACAGCACCTGGCAGAGGACTGATGCCATTACCGAAGCACAGGAGCGTCTTTTCCCCAGGACTCTTTTGAGTCATGCTATGAGCAGCCTGGGTTATGTAGCTTTCAGGGGTCATCTATGTATAACAGCCACGAGGGCCCCATAGGCTCTTCCTCTCCTGCACATAGTGTCATTGACATGGAAGCTTCTTCTCAGCAGACACCTGTGTTTGGCATGCATACTCCCAGGATCCTGTACCCTGCCTGACCTGTTGAGATGGGTTCTTCGCTTTCTGGGCCTATCGGAGCTTCCGGTCAAGGGACCTTCTCCTCCTGCTTCCCCGTGGGTGGTTCCGCTGGATGAACCGCAGGGGATGTTGGGGGCAGCTCCAACCTTGGATGGAGCTGATAATCATGCAGATTGGTTGACCATTCCTCACAGTTTTGGATCCCACCTAACCTTTACCCAAGGTTATTTAAGGCACTGCCCCTCAATGACCAAGTAGGAGCCCTCAATCACTGGGCCCTCTCACTCAGCTCTAATATTTCAGAACATCACAAGGCCATCAAGGCCTTCTATCCGGTGTTCATTGGTACTTGGGGAACCATTTGGCATTCTACTGTCTTGGCCGATTTCCTCCGATCAGCTCTCAAGATTCGTCTTGCCCTGCTGCCATTTTTTTTCTTGGTTTTTTTTTTGTTTGTTTGTTTTTTTTTTTGCCGGGGGGGGGGGGTGTGCTTGGGGGGGGCTTCCAACAAGAACCAGAGAAAGCAGACAGAGAGGAGGAGCAACTCAAGAGAGCCCGCTCCTATGCTTCTAAGAGGGGTTCTCTGACCTAGTGCTGCCTGCCCAGACATGCAGGATCTCGATCTCACCCTCCACTGAGGGGAAGGGGAAGTTCCACCTCTCAGCAACCCCACCATTAGTGGGTAGCTCTCCATCCCCCGTATCCAAGTTGGTTTTAGTTCTGGGGAGAGGAGGGGGGGGGGGTTAGACATTCAGGATCCTAAGTAACAGATACCCAGGAGAATCCTGTACAACTCGGTCTTTTTCCAGTGGCAGGAAGGTTGACAGATTTTCTGGAGGCGTGGAAATGGATCTCTTCAGACAGTTGGATCATAGATATAATAGAGCATCACTACTCCCGTTATTTGTCACCCTGTAGAAACTCCACTTCCTGCTCTCGAAACGAAATGCATATCACTGAGGATGGAAGTCCAGTCCCTCCTTCACGAGGGAGCAATCGATGAGGTATTTCCAAGTGGCCAGGGGGGAGGGCAGGGCGTTCTACTCCTACTCCTTCGTGTCGACCAAGGAGACAGGCGACTTTTGCCCTATTCTGAAGCTGAAATGTCTGAATGCCTGCCTCTACATCGAGAAGTTAGAATGGAAACCCAGGCCTCCATTATAAGGGATCTTCATCCTGGGGCATGGGTGATTTTTCTCAATCTGAAGGATGCCTATCTTCATGTAGCAATCCATCCTTCACGCTGATGGTTCCTTAGGTTTGCATTGAGACAATACAGGAGTCTTTCATGTGTCTCAATAGGGTGTTCTCCCATTCGGCCCTGCCATGGCCCCTTGTTTTTTACGAAGCTGTTGGCCAAGGCAGCAACCCACCCTCACCTCAGGACTATGTTCACGTACCTGTACATAGACAATACCTTCTATGCTCAGGATTTGGAGATCAAGGCCTTGAATAGAAGGGGCATGAGCATCTGTCTTCATCTTCAACTGGGCTTTATTTTAAACTTAGCGAAGTCCTCCCTTGTTCCTTCCCAGGAGATGGCACACCTTGGTGTGTCCATAGACACATTAACTGGGTTGATCATACCCACTCTGAATAAGGTTCAAGAGATTTCCCACGTCGCTCAGTACCTGTTGAATGTTGATCATGTCCCAGCTCAGGACCTCCAACCGGTGGTCTGTCTCATGGTGGCTTGCCAGTTTGCCACGGCACAGCCACCATGTGTCTGTTTCAGCTCAGATCGATTTCATCTCACCTGTTAAGGAACTTCGACAGATTGTCTTGACAGTCTTTCCAAGCGGATCTCCTTGAACGTTCCAGAGGTGATGAAGGCTCTTAACTTCTGGCCAGGCCCCGTCAACAATGGGAAGGGAGTCCCTCTAGGTCATGTCACTATGGAGACAGCAGTCCTGGGACAATTGAAGCACTCGGGGAGTCAGAGTGCGACTCTTCTCCATGTCATTCTCATGGAAGCCACGGCTGTTTTCTCAGGCCCTTCAACTTTTCGAATGGAGCCTTCATTGTGGAGTCATTCTGGTTCAGTCAGACAACACTACAATCCTGTCGTATCTGAACTGGACGGGAGGGTACAGGTCCCAGTCACCTTGACCAGTTAACTCTTAAGATCACTGTGTGGTATCTGGTCAGTGGTATCTCTCTCCTCACAGTCCGTCTGTCAGGCATCGAAATCTCAATGCAGATATTAACCTGTCTCACCAGCTGACCCAACATCAGCTTCAGGTGGAGAAACCAATGGAATAGTCTCTCGAACAGTGAGTAACCAACCTTCTCTTTCAGATATTGTGGAATCCATTGGTAGACCTCTTCACAACAAGGGCCAATGTTAAAGTTATTGTATTTCAGAGTCGACTTCTAGAACCCTCAGCTTGTCAAGGCGATGTTTATCAAGTCGACTGGTGGAAAGGTCTACCATATATGTACGCACCATTTCCATTGTTCCACCAGGCTGTTCACAAGGTGAGGAGGGAGCAAGCTGAAGCAATAGCGGTTCTTCCTTGGTGGTCAAAGAGACAGTGGTTCCCGCTGGTCCTGACCTTACTGGTAGACATCCCAGTTCCACTAACAGAGCAGCACGATCTCATGCTAAATCCCCAGGGGGAGAGGCGCCCAGGCTAACCGACCCTACGGTTAGCTGCCTGGAGGCTGTCGGGGAGACTACAGGCAGCAGAAGTTTCTGAGGTAGATGCATGTACCATCTATGCTCGTAAGAGGCCATCTATGCAAGATCTGAATGATGCCAAGTAGCAGTATTTTTCATGCTGGTGTCCATACTGCATCGCTCGCTGGTCGGTCCTCCCTGGCTAGAACCGACGAGCTGGGCAGTGTGGCTGGTGTCATGAACAACAGATCAATCTCCTTCACCGATCTCCACGGAAAGTAGTATAAAGACTACTTGGAACATTTGGATGCCATGCCTCGGAGCATAATACGATTCTGGTGCATATGGATTATGGATGTTGAACTTTTACATTCAACATGCTTAATTAGATTATTCTCGGCAAGAAAGCCGATATTGTCCATGGCCAGTTTTTAAGTCCAGTTTGTTTTCATGCCTCTTGTTCATGGCAGTTGTGTTAGTCACTGGTCATGGTTTCCCATGCCAGGGGGGTTGCAGTAATTCCAGGGTAGCCCTCTTTGGCGACATCTCCTTGATTTTAGCTCCTCCTTTCTTGGCTGCATCCGAGTAACGAGTTTGCAGGGAACTCCGAGCAGCCAGGTGAGTGTTAATCACTACATGGGACTCTGCAGAGTAAGGAGTTTTTGGAGGAGTATAAGTAAAGAAACAATCAATTTTCATGACTGGCGAGAGTCCTTATATTGTTATAATCTGATGAGTCCAATTCCTTATAATAGCCCCCCCACCCCCGCCCTGCTCTCAGCTCCCGTATTAGCTAGCCTGTTGGACTTTTAATACAGATGGCCATGGCCAGTGGATTGTCTCAGGTTATTGCAAGTCTGCGAGTTATGCTTGGTTGGTAACATAGTCTTTGTTAGTGGCACCCCCTTTGCCCCGACTTGAGTAGAGCTGGAAGTGTGGTGGGAAACCAAGATACGTTGTAAGACTGAACAGTTTTTAGTTTTGAACATTTCTTAAACAGATTTTTAGTGAGTGTTAATACCGTTTTAGGGCTGCCAAACGTCATTCTGGCTTACAGCTTACAGTTGGAAGTTCAAACTGGCTATCTTGTAGTGGACCTTACAGCAAGAGTTCTGGTTCGATTTACAAGTATAGGTGATTAGTTCGTAAAACCTGCTTACATAGAGGATTTCCATTAAATTTCACCAGGTTTGAAATATAGCTCTCTTGTAGTAGGCAGGTCTCTGTCAGTTGTTGATGACTATGGATATTGCGCCGGGAAGTCATTTTGCTAGCAACAGTGATGGCTGTGGCTGATGATTCCATTACGGAAGTGGCAGTCTCGGCCACATTTGCTGTAGGTGTAGCTCGTTGGAATGTCTGCTGGGGTGCGTGCCTTCTGCTTGACTCAGGCTCTTTTCACTGGTTGTGGTACCTTTTCCTCTCCAAACTTTAGCTGCTAGTGGAGAATACTATGCTATTTGCTGAGGACGGCTGCTACCTCTTCCCAGTTCTCCGTGTTGATGTCCAGTGCTTTCATGTCTCGCTTGCAGACATCATTGTAGTGCGATTTGGGTTGACCGGTACTTCTCTTGCCAGAGGTGAGTTCACGATAGGGGATGTCTTTGGGGTGCGCCCATCCTCCATCCTTCGCACATGGCCGAGCCATCGAAGTCTGCATTGCCTGAGCAGTGTGAACAAGGAAGGAAGACCTGCATGCTCGAGTACCTGGGAGTTGCATTGGATCATAGCCCTCATGTCGACATGAAAGGATCTTGACGAAGCTGTGCTTTTTTGGAGGGCAACTAATCTTTGTGCTTTGGAAGAATGTCAAATAGCCTTTCCCTGCTGACCAGATCAAAAGCCTTAGTCAGGTTTATGAAGGCTATGTACATGATGTAGAGGAGCTTCTGTTGTTCTCTGCATTTCTCCTGAAGCTGACGGGGAGAGAATATGTCCACTGTACATGGAGCATTCTGCTCAGAAACCACATTGAGACTCGGGGTAGACAACCTCGGCAAGTTTCTGGAGATGCACTAGCACAATGTGGGTGTACAGTTTCCAAACAATACTCAAAAGCGATATGTCTCTGTAGTAACAGTCGCTTCTTTCACCCGTATTCTTGTAGAGGGTGACAATCATGGCATCCCTCATGTCTTGCAGTAGGGCCCCCTCTCTCCAGCACTGGCAAAGAATGTCATGGAGAGGCTGCATGTAGGGTGATCGGGGTGGGTGGGTGGGATGCCATCATTGCCAGGTCCTTTGCCACTTGCTAAGCTGTCAATTGCTTTGCTGAGTTCGGTAATAGATGGTTCAGCATCTATAGTTCCTCCATCACAGGCATGGGTTCGATGGCGTCCTGGGCAGATGCATCAACAGTGTTCTCTCTGGAGTATATAGCTCAGAGTAATGCTCCACCCAGCTGTCCATCTGCTTACAATGTCGGTGATCACTTACCCACTGGTAGACTGGGGGGGGGGGGGGGGCTGTTTTGCTCTGTGTTGGACCTAGAGCTTTTTTATGCTCTCGTACATTCCTCTGGTATTGCCTGAAACTGCTGCAGACTGGATGGAGTCACTGACTGACCTGTTGCCAGTATTCATTTGCACATTTCTTGCATGCTGT
>JAAUYG010150936.1_pt1 | contig 11642 bp, 7 predicted proteins | sample 7278091 | NCBI WGS metagenome assembly JAAUYG01 (sample SAMN14350201, study PRJNA611818) | marine sediment metagenome | isolation source: surface marine sediment (0.6m) | place: French Polynesia: Moorea | collected 2018-08 | reverse complement strand
TTCCGATTTTTGACGACCTTGTATCTCGGACGCGGGTGTGAAATCCTGGAAACCGCTGATCATAGAGCGAAACGGGCCAAAATTTGGGCCCTAGGGGTAAGTCTATAGTGTATATAGGGTACTTTTAACTGATAAGTGTTCAAGTTCTGTTTGGGGTAATTCGGTGCATTTCCGAATTTTGACGACCTTGTATCTCGGAAACACTAGTCGTAGGCCGAAACTGACCAAAATTCGGGCTTCCGAGGTAAGTATTTGTGTATATAAAAGTACTTTTGGCTGTGAAGTATTCAATTTCAGTTTGGGGTCATTCGGTAAATTTCTAATTTTCGGGGACCTTGTATCTCGAAAACCAGTGGTCGTATAGCGAAACAGACCAAAATTTCAACCACCCACGGAGGTAAGTCTTTCGTACATACAGAGTGCTTAACACTGTCAGGTGTTCAAGGTCAGTTTGGGGGCATTCGGCGCATTTTCAATTTTTGAAGACCTTGTGTCTACTTTTGACTTAAATCTTCAGGGATCTTTGTACTGCTAAGTTTATATCTTACCGGTATTCTTTTATCTAGCAGTGACCAAGCAGAGCCACAAATGTACCGCTGAATTTGATCGTGATATTAAAAAAAATGTCAAACAGGGGCGTTGTTCAAACATTCGTTGTTGAGCCTTTAGCTCTGCTTGACTGTGTCAGCAGAGCTCATGAAATCGAAATTCGTCCGTCGTCCGTCCCTTGTCCGTCCGTTTGTGGTATCGATTATCTCTGAAGTTATTGCATGGATTTCTTTCAAATTTTAATTGTAGCTTCCCCTGGGCCATATGCCCAGACGTTGTTTTTTTTTCTTTTCATTTTTGAGAAAAAAAAAAGATTTTTTTAACGAATATTTTTCGTTTTCGTTAACATGGGACCCTATGGGAGCGAAAATTTCAAAACGCTACTCCCACAAATCGCAGCCAAAAGTTTTAAAACTTGTCCTGAATATTCCTCCCAATGGTCCTCATATAATGACGTTGGGGATTTTTGAAATTTTGAGTTTGCGATTTTTAATGATTTTTTTTCAAAGGTCAAATCCAAGGTCACTCAGATTTCGAAGCCTAATATCTTGTGAAGGAGCAGAGTTAGGTCATATATTACTATTAAACATTAATAGGAAAGCACACGTGTCGAGTCAAATGACACTATCACATTTGACCTTGAGTGACCTTAAAAGGTCAAATCCAAGGTCACTCAGATTTCGAAGCCTAATATCTTGTGAAGGAGCAGAGTTAGGGCATAAGTTACTAATGAACATTAATAGGAAAGCATATATGGGAAGTCCAATGACATCATCACATATGACCTTGAGTGACCTGGGAAGGTCAAATTCAAGGTCACTCAGATTTCGATCGAAACCTTATATCTTGTAAAGGAGCTAGGCCATATGTTACTATGAAATAAGTCTGCAGAAAATTGTCATTTGTTACACCAGTTACATGTTTCAAGCAGAGCGCCAAGGTCCATGGACATCTTGTTTGGTTAGTTGAATGTGGGCATATAAGGCCTTTTACTTGCAGATTGCATTTTGTAGACGGGCAGACGTTTGGCCCTTCTGGTGTCATTGACTTCTTTTCTTACCTTTGGCCACAATTTCAACAGAAATTTCAATATAATCTCCCCAAGTTGACTCTAACGTAAAATTAATTAATTAATTTTACAGTAAATAGATCAGTTTTTGAAATAATGTATTCATAAGTAGACACAAAATCAGACATAGAGAAGCAAGATGAGAAAGCAACAAATTGCGCCTATTTTAGCCAACGCAGGGTTTAAGTGAATAAAATTTATGATTACAGAAATTCCAGCATTACTTATTAACAGAAATACAAGTAGTTTTTCTGTGGCGAATCACCGGTCGAAGGTACAATGTACACCTGTGAGAGAGCGTGTGTGTGAAAATCTTTTAGGGACAATTACATTGCTACAGATGTACCAACCACAACCAAAAGTTCAAAATAGAGAGTAAGCACAGGAAATCTTAGCACAGGCGTAGGTGGAGACAACACTTACAGACGTATTGAACTCAAAAGTAACTTTAGATTCCCAACTAACTTACACACTCTGCTCCGAGGAGTAGTTACAAAATGGGAGTTGGTATATTTGACACGTATAGTGGCATTTCTATTCTAATGGGTCCATGTCAGTGAATGGTGCAGTCCGGAAATGATTATTTATTCCGGGAGAGTGTGAAAAGCAAAAGTACAAAGACGTGTGCATCAGTATGTTTGTAGGGGTTGATGCCGAAGCATGTCTCGTAAATAACGCGAGCTGTTCCAATATTGATGAGGCAGCGTCCTGCTCTGGCAGACATAATCATGATAATCCCACGTAACTATAAAAACATCGTTTTGCATGGGCGAAAGTGTAATATGTCATTGGTGGCAAACAATGGCGCGCGCGGCAATTTGTTCGGTCGGAAACATCCATTATCCACCTGTCAACATTTATAAAAGCGCTAACCTGGCCCAGGAAAAGATAACCTTTGTTAGACTAAGTATATTCATCCACGTATGTGTTGCAAAATCACGTCCGTCGTGGCTATCGTCAGGCGCGACAGGCAAACAGTAGCGACCCATTGTGTTTGCACTTCGCGTTCCGGTGACACCACGGGCAAGCTTACAGAAACAGTTTAATTCTAGAAATGAACTTAGGTCACTAATCGCCGTGGGCTGGGTACCATTGTGAGTTTTCTTGGTTTAAGATCAGCTTCTGATCCATGATGATTCCAGAAATCGGAACCTGGTGAGTTCCTGCCGTCAGAAATGATGCCATACTTCCGGCGTTCGTCGGTTTTACATGCGGCGGTATCGTGGCATGATTTGACTACGATAACCTACGAGTGTACGGTTGAACCGATGGCCGACTACTTTAACACACACGCGCACACTAGAAATGGAGTAAGTGTGTGTTTGAGTATTTCACAAAATAAATACAAAATAGACAATCTATAATAATTGTGAATGTTAATGCGTTGCGAAATGAAATGACAATGACCGACACCACCTGTTTAGAAAGTACACATAATTATAATGCTACAGAATTAATCTGCTTTTAGGCTCTTATTTCTACACATATGGCGACTAGCGAAACAGGGTCAAGCAACAGCACCCCATGCTGGGTTACCAGAGCCATATGCGAGCGAGCACGCAAGGCTCTGGCTTCACTAGCCACAACACCCGTTTATTGGTCATCACCTTCCTTATATGGTAAAGCAACGGAGTACTTCTCAAAAATATAACTACCCTCTAGCATCGTCTATATAACGCATTGTGTAATACGCGCTGAGAAGTGCCCGAATTAACTCAATGAAAGAAGGCGAGTAATTAGGACTAGATGGCCATTGGTTGAATGTATAACCACTTCGCCATCAGAGTGACGACAGCGCGAAACAGTGGTATGACTGGTTTGGGTGGCCTACCGGAACTGCTTTTGATTGGCCGAGACATTTATCAAAATGAGACCAAAAAACGACTTTGGCCGCCACTGCAAGCACAGCTACTTCTAATGTGAGTAGTAGCTGTGCTTATAGGACAATGCAGCACCATGCAGTGAAATACAAAATGTTACAGCAACAGCAGTAGTGTTATAATTCTATCAACTTGAGGTTAGATAAACTATTTGGGCTGATAGTTCTAATTATTTTAATAGGCAGGCGTCGTAGATAGTGTAAGCGTGCTATCCAGAGCCTGACATTCCCGATAAATACTCCTTGTGTGTTTGCAAGCAGAGGTTTGTAGGCAGAGGTTATAGAAAGGAAATCCGTGAGTGACCCGTTCCTGTAACCAAAAGGTAAACTTCTATATTGCCTGAGTATCAAGGTTCGTGGGCGTCTTCGGTTCGTGACATGAACCGCCTTGTGGTATCGCCACTCTGGCAAACGTGACATTTTTTGTCACTGGAGTACGCGTGATCACTTTTTATGTGAGAACACAGAGAGCACAATGTGCGAAACAAGAACTGTCCGGAATTTGATGGTTATGTTACAGCTCTTTTGTCTGGCATGGGATTTCGGTAAGCTTTGAAGAATCATTACTTGCGGTGGCAGTGGCTGCATGCATTGTAGTATTAATAGTAGAAGTAGTAGTAGTAGTAGTAGTAGTAGTAGTAGTAGTAGTAGTAGTAGTAGTAGTAGTAGTAGTAGTAGTAGTAGTAGTAGTGATTGCAGAAGCAGCCCTAATAACATGTTGGTAGCCGCAACAACACAGTGCTGGTACATAGCAGTGGTGGTGCTGGTGGTTTTGTTGATTACACTCAGACATGTAATTGTTGCATTTGTGCCCATTTAAGGAACAAATTATCAACTATCACAGGTCAACGAGATGACCTGTGCACTGCCACAGATCGGTTTTGACAAGGGAATAGGATCAGGCAAAACAACGTCTCAGTCTAGAGACAAGTGTCTGAAAATTCCTCGATCTGAGGGAACAGTTATATGAGACCTAGAAGGCCCCCATCCTCGGCACATCGGCACTTATTTCACCGGACTGCTCTGGGAACGTTGTGCAAGCCAGCCAACTACTCTAGAGCTACAGAGGTGGAAGGACAAAACTTGACGACGAAGGCACACAGAAGCTGCTGAAGAAAAGAGAGTCCTGCTGTTGTTTATACCGGGTGTGTTATATCCTCGACTGTCCAAGAGACTGTCATTTGGCCAATCGGTAACATTCCCGATTGGAGATTGATGAGAGTTTTTAGTTCGACTCCAGTTCTGATGCAGTTCCATCTATTGTCTCACTGCCCCTATGACATTTGGTTTGGTTTTATAGGCAGGGGTGAGTTCAAATTCTTCAGACATAACGGAGGGCTTGGAAGAGCGTGGATATCTTTGAAGTAACCCTCGAGGTTCAGGACCCACTGTGACATGTCTAGTTGCTTTAGAATGCAACCCCAGGTCAGGGTAGCGCTTGCTAGAGGTAATAAGATGATATGTATTTTTTACCAACAGGGCTCTCCCTAAAGACGGATGAACAGAAGCTGTTGGATATCATCTTCACTGACGACTATGACCCTGTTGTCAGACCCGTCTATAACGTATCCCACGTGGTGCAAGTGACATTGCAGTTCACCATCACTAGACTCGACAATGTGGTAAGTCCATCCATATACACTATCCGCCAAAATAGTTGTTGGTATTCTTTGTATTTTCCTAGAACTCTCTCGACGAAAATTCCCCCGGGTGGCACAAAATTTAGAGCGACTTGAAGTACGTTCCTTATTGGAGAATGGACATTAGACATTCAAATCTCTAACCTCCAATAATGAAATGAACATAGGGTTAAATTATCGACATTCGGAATGTACTGACCCCACATAAATGCCATCCTTTATCTGATATAGGGACATATACAAAAATAGACTTTATATTGCAGTAGGTCCGTGTATAGACACTACACTTGATATGGTAGGGACATTAAGCACCAACTTTCCACCAGTAACAGTAGCACACACGTAGAATAAGTTAATACAGAATAACTCTCCAGCATTCCTGCATTTAGTTGAATACAAAACACCATTTCATCTACATGTATTTCTGAAGGATTGGATGGAATTGATGAACTTAAGTAGCTTAGCAGATCGTATTGCGTTTCACGTGTTGAGACACTGTCTGAAAACCAAGAAAAGAAAAAAGATACAGTAACTGATTCTGATTGCAGGATGCCAAGGAACAAGCTATGACAGTCACAGGTTGGACAGTCGCGGTATGTAATCGGCTTACATCTCTGTAAAAATAATAGTAAACCCTGAAAGCCAAGTTTTGTTGGCGAATAATACGAGTAAAGCAATGAAAGTAATGAAAATGAGATGTGATAAAATAACGAATAAATGTTCTTCGACCCCCTTTCGTATAACTACAGTGTTAACATTTTCCAAAATAGTGCATAAAATGACTATCCAGCTCTAATATTTGTATATCTGATATATTTGTAGACATGGAAAGACGAACGGCTGACGTGGAAGCCGGTTGACCACAATGACGTCACGACAGTAATTGTGAAACCACAAATGGTCTGGTTGCCTGATTTTGCTCTAATAAACAGGTGGGGTAGACAGTAACGTTGATATTAAAATCACAAATTAACCGATTTTATATGCATGCGGATATATAATACCAAACAAATGATTCGAATTCCAACGAACTCTTTAGTATTATGCGAAAATATTGTTCTGAAAGTTAACCTCTATTTCCTCTATTTCTACGTTCATCTAATATCGCTCAACTGGTAGCACGGTATAGCGGGCCGCTCGCAGTTTTAACAAAGTGTAGCAGCATGAATCCGCACACTGAGAGGACTCCACATGGGTAACAAACGAAGTGTGACACGGCCACTTTAAAAGTTGTAGAATCCGACGTGAGCCTTGATAAAAACTGTAGACAGTGACGTCAAAATCTTATAAAAATTGTAGATTCGATGTTGAAATTTTATAGAAAACGAGGTTCGACGTGAAAGTCATAAAGTATAATTATAATATGAATGTATATATAAATATTTATAAAAAGTGACGTGAGAAAGTATATTTCTTATAAAAAGTGACATGGACACAGAAAAAAAAACAATACAAACTGAGGTTACGGTTTATTTATTTATATAGTGCTGTTAAAACAGACAAGTCTTACCTACAGCGTTTAAAGAACATACATTCGCACATTTCTGCACATTTGACTGTGCAGAAATGTGCGATTTTAATATGTACGGTGGGGGAGGCATGTTCTCAAAAATACAAAAAGCTTGGGAGTTCTGGAGGGGGGGGGGGTAAAAATCCAGTCCGAGTAGTAGTGACTATACTACTCCATCATGGGGAGGGTACATGCCAATTCCTGATTTATCCAGAGGAGCGAAGGGTCTTTAAAAAGAGGCTTCTTGCCTCCCGTGGATTTCTTCCAGAACCGTATGGATTCGAAATGTCCTTCTACAAGATTCACACGGTTTCAAAACTTGTCAAGATATGAAGTATGACTGAAGAGGTCTTTGACTAGCTGTTTCTACTCCTCTGAATTCAATAGCCAGAAAATAAATGTGCGTGATGGGGATTTGGGACCGTGGTGAAACTTGGGAAGTTGCATAACACTGATACCGAGTTATTGTCAAATGTCAAGGTAGATCGTGAAACCTGCGACCTGCTAGTATACCGACCCACATTACAACACTGTGCATCACATTATTTTCGAGTTGCGAACCATTATATGTCTAAGATATTGCTATAGTTTGACCATTTGATGAAGGCACGGTGAAGGATAAACACAATCAAGAATAGCAGAGACCACAGAAGTAACGATTTGGGAAGGGGGGGGGGCAGAAAAACAAGATATAACTTTATATATTATAGATGAAACAATTATTTGGCAGCTTTAATGCTCAACTCTTTTCGTTAACTACAGCCAGTAGTGTACGTAAACTGTTCATTCACATTTTATCAGCTTTCTCCAGTGTTATCTGTGTCGGTAGCTCATGTACCTTCAACGTAATAAACGTATTTTCTGCCGCCAAGCAGCGTGTAATGTCATGTCTTCACCTAAATAAACACTGTAGGGAGCGGGTTAAGGACAGCACAGTTACCACAAACGAACTTATTTCCAGTGCCACGGGGAAACTTTACCGAGACGACCAATGGGAGATCTTCCATCCGCGTATACTCCACACCGGGGAGGTAAGACAGATAGTTGGGGGGCGGTTCAGCAGTAAATGCTTGATTAACATCGCATCCTACCCCTTCGACGAGCAGCGGTGTTCGCTCAACTTCGAGAACTGGATGTATACGACCCAAGAAGTGGAACTCCTCCCTGTTGAGAACCTCACACGGGAAGAGCTCCTTTCCAGTTATAGTCCGAGCGGAGAATGGGAAATGCTAAACGTGTGGCACGAGAGGAAAGTAATGGAGTACTGCTGCCCTCCTATATTCTTCTCCAGCGTCAACTTTGTATTGCATATGAAACGGAAGCCCTTGTACTACGTCATGAACGTTGTAGTCCCGGCCATCATGCTGTCATTGCTGGTGCTTTTGGTGCTGCGCCTCCCTCCGGAATCGGGCGAGAAGATCTCCATGGGAGTGACGTTGCTGCTGTCGTTCGCCGTGTATATCTTGATGGTATCGGAAAACGTGCCCAATACGTCAGAAGGGGTACCCCTAATTGGTGAGTTAAAACTAGGAGTTTTATTACAAAATGATATAAATAATATATCCAGATGGTATTATGAAAACAAAATTAAGTATGAATACTAGAAACACATGTGTAGCCATGTGTGATAAAGGTTGTATCAGTGCATAAAGATAACACCGCCCGAGATTTTAGACAGTAAATATAATGCTTGATCAAGTTGAAACTGCACTACACCTACATGTTGTAGCAACCTTGACAATGTCTCCAATCGGACATCCATATAAACGCCTTGGTTCCTAAACTATCCCAAAAGTTGGGCATCATTTATTAAGTACTTAAAGAAATATATTACTCAGTCTCAGTTAATTTACTTGTATAAAACGCCTTTTTAACCACCCATAGATCATTCTATAACAATATGGGGTTACGCCGTTGACAAGTATCTAAATAAAGTTGCAATTATTATGAAAACACCTGCCAGAATAATAACAGAATGTTGGTAGGTAACACGCAGTGGTGTTACTAAAAGAACTAGGAATAATGAATTTAAAAGAAAGCCTTGATTATTTTGTTATGATTATTATTTTGACTTGACCAATTTTTAAGTGTGTGAATGGCAGCGCCCGATCTCATTTATCTGATGTTTCGCCACCTGCAGCAACCATAAATACACGTGTAAATGGAATCGTTTTGAACATTCTTTTGAGTACAGTTCGCCGGCGCTCTGGAGCTCCGTACCCGATCATCTTAAAAAGGCACAAAGTATCGATGATTTTAAGAGTCTGTATAACTGAATATTTTAAATGTTCTTAGTTTTTTCATATGTTTACACCTTTTTTTGCTATGTATTTTTATAGCGTATTTTTCAACGTAGCCCTTGGGCAGAAAAGGACTGTTTTGCTTATAAGTCTACCCTGTATAAATAAATAAATACTAGGAAATTATCAAGCACGACAGGAACATACAATTCTGTAAATTTTGCCATTGTTTTGCTTTATTGTGCAATGAGCCGGAAGAGGAAATTTAAAATTTATACAGCACAGGCTAAAATATTTTTATATTTGTGGCAACGTAATGTATGGTATGATTCACAGAGGAGACGATTGCTAGCAACAATGCTTGTCAGTGATTTCCTATACATGCTATACTTTTGTTCCTATTGAGCACTGATGAAATGTGACATTCTACATTAGCTTACATTGGGTAATCATGAAAATCACTCATACCACTCCTGCACTCTAAGGCTCTGTAGCTTGATAGAAGTGTTTCAACGTCCCATAGAACACTGATGGGAAGTGTGGTTTCAAAATGTGGTGTAGGGTTTCACTTTTGGGAGATCTGTAACTTCCAAGGCTGTGGATCTCTCATATACATGTAATGAGCACAAAAGATTCGTCTAAAATATATGTGCACTGTGCAGTAATAGGATGTGAGATGTGGGGTTTGAAAACATATTCTTTGATATTCGAACTTTGATGGTCTGCGTGATCAAGGCAAATGTCCAAGCACATCGTCGAGGTCCGTGGGCCACATTTCAGTCTCATTTTTGTATAAGACTTATAAAGTAAAATGTCAGATATTAGGTTTAATATTCCATAGAAATGTAGGAGAGATGCCCATAGTCTGATAACAACAACGTCAGTCCGTCTGGTATATTCTCAAATCAAGTTGTTTCCAGGAATGCTTTGAGCACTCTACTAGACATTTGTGTGTGAACCCTAGTGCCTACTAAATTTTACGTATACTAGTTGGGAACTAAGTGGGCTCGATGTCGACATTATGGTTAATACATTGCACATATATTAATTCAATTATTTATTTTCAAAATTTACTTTATTCCCCGTAGATGTGATAATTAGAAAGTATAATTAACTGATGGTCTGCAATCGCTACTATTTGATCCCCTGCACCTACCACTCCTTTTCCTCGCTGATAAAGGTATCACTTGGCCTCAATGTTGTACCAGTTGTATTTTACTGACAGCCAGCACGTCTGACCCACCCGTTACTCGAATCTAATCCTACATCAACGGCTGCTTGTGTTAAGACGATAATTGTTACAGTTCTCAGTCAAAAGGTTAGGTAGCAGTTCCTTTGTGTGACGCCGGTTTTGTCATTCCAGTCATCTATCTGATGCTGTGTATGGTGATCACCGGCATGACGGTAGCCGTGACGGTGTTCGTACTCCGCCTCTACCACCAACACGATCGCCAGCCCCCAGCCTGTCTCAGTCAGGCTGCTCGACGTCTGGCTCGTCTGCTGCGAATTCAACTCCCGCGCAGGACATCGTCTGCGCATGTTGTACCCAACGAAACTTCTGCTGCTGGACGTTCCGGCGCAGGCTTTGCAGATTCCTCGAGAAATGGACATGGTCACGATAAATATGAAGATGTTAGGTTCTCAAATTTCACGGAGAATGGAGTTGGTCCCGACAAGCAGAAAGAGATTATCGCAGGGGGCAAATCAAGTAAAGAGGGTCTTACAACCATCAGAGTATTGTCGGTCGCCCGCGACGGAGATATCCAGGCAGAGTACAAATTTATCGCTTCCGTGACGGACGCTTTCTTTGCTTGGCTGTTCCTGGGTTTGCTGCTTCTCGGGACAGTGGCAATTTTTCTCGTAGCCCCGAATTTCATTGAGTGAAGAAGAGACAAATGTGCTAGTGATGCTGCGCCTTTAGGTTCGTATCAAGTGTATATGGAAGCAAGGCGTCTACCTTTTGTTGCGTCAAATTGGTTCTCGTGAAGTGTTGTAAATGTATAGACTTCATGTTGTCTTTTCCCAACGAAACAAAACAATAATTGATATTTATGCGAATGATTCCAACAGGAGCATCTGCTCCTTCACTTTCAAATGTTCATAGATGTACAAATGTATATAATTTTAATGGATATACAATGTCAAAATACAATAATGTTTCCTTGTTGCACCCTTTCTCAATTGACGATGTTGGAGCTTGGAATAATGCATCCATTCGGCAAAAAGACAGTAACATTCCAAGGTATGTCCAATATGTACGAATTTGTATGCAACAGTTGTGAAAAACAGAAAGTATACAGGATGTCTTTAGTATTTACATCCCGATATATAAAAATGTAGAGCGTAAAACTTCTGTCCAAAGAGCTTCTGACCATATCATCTTGCTCTTAATATAGCTAAATCCATACAACATAGTTATAAGACTTGTAAATAGAAAATATTCCAAAAACGTTACATGTTTATTAGTTTGTTTAGTACGGCTTGCCCCTGGCTATCTACTAGGTAGACTGGAGAGGGTGCAAGAAAGGGTGTAATGTCCACCATAAGCATAAAAACGATTACAAAATGTCCTTTCATGTCTAGCTACAGTAGAAATAAAAACAGTAAAACATCAATCAGTCTAAAAATTGTCTTAAGTTTTCAGACGGCTTTGAATACATTTATTTGATTATTATGTAGTGAGTCACAGGCGAACGGTTCTTAGATACTTTGACCCGAGTGTCCTGCGGTGTGAGTGTAGCTAGGCCGGATGGTG
>JAAUYG010087741.1_pt1 | contig 11643 bp, 8 predicted proteins | sample 7278091 | NCBI WGS metagenome assembly JAAUYG01 (sample SAMN14350201, study PRJNA611818) | marine sediment metagenome | isolation source: surface marine sediment (0.6m) | place: French Polynesia: Moorea | collected 2018-08 | reverse complement strand
ATATTGAGCTTGGGAACCAAATATTTGATGAGCCCCAGTGGTTTCCTCTACACCATTATGATGATAGTACCAGTATTGCCTCAACATCTCAAGAGGTGAGAGAGTATGCAGTGGTTGTAAGCATAGATTGATTATCCGAATCAAAATATCTTGATGATTCAATCCATTTGGGTGACTCTAGAAATTTATAAAATTAATCATCTGGATGTTTATATATGAATTGTCCAAACCATGCTTTGTTAAGCTGTCTTTGAATAAAACAAGAAGTTGCTTTAGAATCTATTATGTGCACAATATTGGTGGGATACAATACTTTATAAATGCAAAACAATTTGATTCCTTTAATGATACCGGTAAGTAATACATGTATAGAAACACCTTCAAGTTTTTAAAATTGATCACCAGTGTCGGAATCGAATTGTCACCATTGCCGTGGTAATTCAGTGCTTTGGGTAGCAATAGAGAAACTCATCTGAATTTGTAAAATTATTTATCTGGACTATTACATAAATTGTTCTATCATGCTTTGTGGGCCTATCTGAGAAAAACAACACCTGAGTAACACTGGTTTTAGACTCATTTGTTTGCACAAATTGTTCTTTTAGGAGAATACTAGTATAATAGTATACAAAATATGAAAATATATTTTTGCTCTGGGCTTTCACTTTGGCTTCTGATTACCTACAACTTTATGTTTGAATGTCTTGTAGCATTGGAAACCACAGCCATGATGTAGTGGAATGCTTTATCTTTTTTTTCAGGAGACCCGTCACGGCAAACACCACCTGTCCCCTCCAACGTCCATAACCAGAATGAGTGACAGTGACATGTCTGAGTTTGACAATGAAGACACACTGAGCAGCATCACTGGGACGTCCTCAGGAAAAGGTCAGAATAAAAGTCCGATTTATATGCCATATCGCTTATAATTTCATGACCAAATGAGCCTTTGAATGCCGTTCATGCTGTAGGGTTGGTCCAATTATACGCGAAAATTTTTATTAAAAATTTTTTTCTTCACATTTGAATATGTGAGTTTTTTCTCCATGGAGGATGATATTAAATATCTTGAAAAATATCTAAATGCCTTACAGCATAGAAAACCCTTGCCTCTAATCTATTAACTGTTGAGGTAGCTGGCTGTTATGCCTGCAATTCAGCTATGTGGATGCCGTAAAAGGCCAGGCAGGTGCCAGCTATAGATGAGTAATACATGTACTAATACTATACAGCATATATTAATGAGATCTGTGACAATGTCTTACACAGAGAAGTTACCAATTTCTGTGTCAAGCAAATCAAATTACATTAGTTCATTCATTGGTATTGGTGAAGAGTTACAGAAAACTGATTCCAGGATAACAATCAGATAAGAAGTCTATATTGTACTAGAATTGTTAACTAAAAGTGCAAACTTGTTTATTGGCTTAAATGTATTTTATGGCATCAACCTAGGATTATATTTTTGCGTGCATGTATTCTCCAGGTGGTGTGGCACGAGAACCCCGAACCCAGACCACTCGCTCACGTGTAACATCAGAGGGAGGCGGTCATGTGCCATTCAGCGAAAAGTGAGTCAAACTTAACCAATATGACATCAATAGCAGCTGGGTGCTAATTTAAAGCAAAGATTTTAAATTGTGTTCTTCGCAGCCTCAAAACCCGAGGAAAGTACCAACTATAAATATGCTTGTATAGTGAACACCCATGTATAATGTGCTGCCCTGGTTTACTGTTAGACCAGTACATGTGCATAAACCCCGGTAAAAAATGGTATGTTTACCTGTAATACTCTTCCCGGCATCTGCTTGTGGGAGCAACGATCAAACACCCAGCCTAGTAGTTGTTTGCTAAGACATATTCCCCCCTCTGAATAGGGAGTACATGTATTTCATCCCTACATAAATGATCGGTTTTGTTCGGAAGCAAAATGCCCTTGGTCATGTGTGATTTTCACCAATCACATTATTGCTTCATGAAGGTCAACCTTGAGCTGATTTCATTTTCGAGCCTTTTCTTTTCTTTCGGGTTCCTTCAAAAAATTTTCCTGCCAAGGAGTTGAAAATATTCCCTGTTAATTGTCATCTCACACCAGGCTTATCAAAGTCATTCTCTGATCATGCCAGGAATGTGATGACAGGTACTGCCTGTGTGATATATATATTACAGTGAGGCTATATTTATATACCGGTACCTGACCTGTATATATATCTTTCAGTGAGAGAGCGGCAGGTGAGCAAGGTAGCAACTTCTCTTCCGCACAGCCCGCAGATGTCACTCCAATAAGCTCACCATCACCTAAGAAAAGACAGTTGCCACAAATTCCTAAGAAAGCTCAACAGACCAGCAGGGAGAGAAGTGAGTATGGGCGATGTGTGTCTGTAGTTACTCCATCTTTGGACGTGTCTTTACAAATGTAAAAGTGATGCAAGTCCACTGTTGTGCATATCCCACAGATATGTGCCCTGGCTGGGAGTACAGGTCCAATGAACTTGTATTCCTGGGGGTGGTCAGGTCCAAACCTCTGTGGATGTAGATAAACGACCTGAACTCCTGGTGTCCAAGTTGTCTTTAACATAAAAGTCTCTTCCTATACTCATGCAGACAACCATCTCCAGAAGTAGATTTTCATGGGATTATGTGTCTGAATACTATCGCATATACATTGGTACTAATATGTACGACTGCACCAGCGCTGTAATAATGGGTGCAAACTTTTATCACGGTTTCAAGTTAAGAGTTGGGTTTCAAAAATGCATCTCCAAATTTATTCATACTTTCTCCCCCTGTATTAAATCATAGTAAACCAGAAATTTTAATCTTCCTGGTACATGCTGTTTTTAAATGGCTTAATTGGTACGTGTATTAGAGGTGCAATTGGCAGGCTGATTAATATTGATGCATCGGCAACATGAAGACAAAAAAAAACACACAAAAAAAATAATAAATAAATAAAAAAGCACCAGCAGCCGGGTGAGGGCAAATACCATTTACATTTCAACAGGTGACACCCATGCCTGCAGTCATTGTGGCAAGTCACTTTGAACAGCCAGATGCTTGCATAATATTGATTGATTATAATAATGGATGGTGAATACAGCAACTGCACAAGGGGTTGCACATTTTAGGATTTCTGGAAAAAGTTCAAAACTGTCGCTGTGTGGGGCTCTAAAAGGGGGCGGTGGTTGCGGATGCATTGATACACAGAAATGAGCATTGATGCTCTAACAGAATTTCTTGTGTTGACGATCTCCCAATGCATCGATTAATTGTACATGTACATGTGTGCTACTGCCTCCAGCTATATATGTGCTATTGTCTCTTCCTGCTGTAACAGTAACACAGGATTTAGAAGAGAGGACGAGAATGATCAAGATGCGAATGAATGCGTATCGAGCAGGTGGTGGGTCTTCCAATTTGCCGATGTCAGATTCAGAACTCAACCAGCGGGTGAGAACGCGACTGAAGGAGGCACGGCGCAGCGGCAGTGGGCCAGACCATGAGAAAGGCAAAACGGGCGACTCAAAATCAGGCCGTGGCCATCGGCACAATCGCCATACTCGCAGTGAGTAGTACCCCTCTATGTGGATAGGTTCCTAGGACAAGTATATTAAACCCATACACTAATCCTTAACTGTTTTGAAAAATCAAATAAAATGGGACAGAAATTCTTTGACATACAGAAATTTTTGCTATTGCGAAAGTTTAGGTTCTATTTCTTTGGGGTTTGGCTTTCCATGGGAAACAGGTTCTGTAATGGAGGAACAAGTATGTATACCTCTTGAAAAATGATTTGGCTTGGGCTACATCTTTCTTCACCATGTTGGAGCCTGACTAAACTGGGCCAAGCATCAAAACAAAGGCAAATGAGATTGAAAGATCAGGCTACATCAGACCACTTTTGAACTCGCAGCTCATTGGTCTGCAGCTTAACGCCCTGTACAATATATCATCCTTTCCAGCCAGGCCTCCTGCAAACAAATTGTAAGCAGCTCTGGTGACAAGTTGGCCACAAACTTCTATTGGGCCTCATATGTTGCACAAATTTCAAAAAATAAATTGCAACTGCAGAAGTCTCCGTAAGATGAATGGCTCAAACTAGCCTTATTTTGAAACTCTGTTGCGTAGGTCTATGGAATTCTTCTTGGGCTTTGGCTCACAAAGAATAGTACAATATAGACATCCTGTAATAGATGTAGATGGAAACTCATGTTGACACCAGCAAACATCGGGCGAAATGAGCTTTCGACCAGACTCCTTGAGTCTTCTTCAGAAAATTGAGGTTTCCGCGTCGTTGTCACAGTCTCCCGGCTATCATACGGGTCACTAGAGTCATGTGACAACAACAGCTGTCTGTAGACTGGGGGTGAGGGTGTGTTGGTCTCAATCTCAATTCCTTTAATAGACTTTCGACTGTATATTTATTGGCCACAGGAGTAGATTTATTCATAAAACCAGCAAACTTATATATGACATGTTGAGGCCTATGGGGAGGGGTTTTCGTTCAGTATACATATCTATCAAAATGGCATGTGTGTCTGATTTCTGTTTTAGCACCAGCGTTCAGTCCTGACTTAGCTGATGAAGTTCACAGTGATGCATCAGAGACCGCCAGTGAAATATCGGAAATTTCCCGTGTGAGCACGGGAAGTCTGCTCTCTACCCAGTCTGAACGACCACACCGCAAACTCAGGTAGGCAAGGACTGCACACAATCGGCAGTACAGTAGTCCCTCTATTTTATAACCCTCTATTTCAAGACCACCCTTGATTATAAGACCGCTTGATTTGGTCCCAAAGGACAAATTTCTGTGTTAAATGACCTTTATTTTAAGACCACCTGCAATATAAGGCCATATTTTCTTGGTCCCATGGGTGGTCTTAAAATAGAGGGACCACTGTACATCAGAATTACTGGACTTCTTGTCATACAGTGGTCTCCGTCTAATAAGGCAGACCTATTTTGCCAAGCAGTTGTGTCTTGCCATTAGAGAGGTGGCCATTGGCATAAGGAAAACCTAGCTTTTGTAAATGATGTCAGAATTACTGAGCCAGCCATCTCTGTCTACATGTAGATTCAAAACAAGAAAGTTATACTTTCACTAGCTGTGGGTATGCAGCCGATATCACTGTTAACATTTTTCTGCATTCGGGGTTTTAGTGTGGGGGGAGGCCCTGCTTCATGCTTCACCACTGAGCGCTGCTGGTTTTTTTTTTTAGGCTTTTTAATAATCTGTGGCTTTTTTAATGCAATTCCAGTGAGTTCCAGGCAAAGATGACTGGGCGATCAGGAAACAGCTACAGCCGTTCCAATAAAGCCCCTCTGAACCGCAGCCACAGCAGCGGGGATGTGGTACAGTACGAGAAGAATGACGGCAGTGTGTCTGACTCCGCAATGTCGTCAGCTCCGCCACAGACAGTCCACAGGAGACCCAGCCTGGGTTATAAAGTGAAAGCCCTGGTCGGCCTGTCACGGAAAAGCAACAGCACATCCCAATTGTCTGGCACAGGTAATAGCGGGACTACTAACTTTAGCAATTAGGAGGACCGTGGGCTGAGTGGTTAAGGCACTGGACTCTCAACCACAAGATCGTGGATTCGAGTCCCGCCATACACTTAGTCTTTGGTGCCTAGAGTCCCTGGGCAAGATTTGTACCTGAAATGTACTCCGGTTAACTCATCCGTAAAATGACAACCTACATGTAGCAATACACAGAGAAAGCTATTGAACATTGATCACCCATGGCACCTTATAGCATATATCCGGGTTGTATGCTCCGTTGAAATATTTTTTTCAGATTACAAAGCTCATTAGTACTTTATCTGCTTCACTTAATGAAATATTGGATTTAATTAGGATTTTTATTTTCATCAGTCATTGCAATATTGGATTAAATAAGGAATGTATTTTTCATCAATCATTGCAGATTCTGGCAAAAAAGGAAAAGTTCCCTCTTTCCAACGCAGTGAGGAAGTAGGAGCTGCTGCTGATCTTCGGAGTCGAATTATCAAACAGGGCAGTAAAGACTCGACCGATGGGACTGGGAGTATAGGCAGTGTCAGCAGTGACTCTGGCAGTGTGTAAGTAAAATGATAGGATTGGGAGTATTAAGCATTATCAGAGGTGACTCCGACAGTGTGTAAGTAACTGATGGGATTGGGTGTAGAGGCAGTGTCAGTAGCGACTCAATCTGGCAGTGTGTAAGTAACTGATGGGATTGGGAGTATTAAGCATTGTCAGAGGTGACTCCAACATGCCAATAGTGTGTAAGTAACTGATGGGATTGGGAGTAGAGGCAGTGTCAGCAGTGAGTCAGTCTGACAGTGTGTAAGTAACTGATGGAACTGAGACTAGAGGCTGTATCAGCAGTGACTACGGCAGTGTGTAAGCTAAACTAAATTTCTACAAGAAGAAATATAGTAGTACATGTACATGTAGTACTTAACTATTGTAGTAGCTATACTTCCTGTAATTGTGGCTGATAACACTGAAAAGTAGAAGACACTAATGTCATCGGTTCTCTGAAATGATCAGTATTACTGGTAAATTTATCAAACCAGACAGTCAATGTGTATACATATACTATATATGTAAGACCAAAGATTATAAAATTTACTTGGCTGGATCTGGAATAGGAAGAGCCTATACTGTAAATGTGGATGGAATAATCTTTCAATATACATGTACATGTGTGCCTTCTCGGTACATATATTAATGATTCTGTTTATAAAAAGCCAATAGCGTAATAGTTTTCTTCACTGTCTGGTACTACACTCACTCATGGTCTGATAGAATACAATGTGCTGGTAACATTTGTACTTGTCGTGTCTAAAGACTGCATGACTATATATATAACTTGGAATTTCAGAGCCTGGTTGCCATCCACTGTACGACTTGGGGAAGGCCAGTTTGGAGATTTTATTGAAGGTCTGGGCCCTGGCCAGTTGGTGGGGAGACAGGTACTAGGGTCGCTATGTCTGGGAGAGATACAACTCAGCATTGCCGATCGGAAAGGTCATCTTGAGGTGGAGGTTATACGCGCACGTGGCCTGATGGCCAAAGGAGGAGCCAAAATATTACCAGGTCAGTTTGATTCCTAATGCAGTTTAAAGCAATTTGCAATATTTAAATGTGCAAAGTTGAAATTGCTTCTGGTTGGAATATCACTTTCATTCAGGTGAAACTGAAACTACATGCAAGCAGAGTTTTAAGTACCTTAGTCTAATCCACTTGCCAGTACTTATGCCTGTATTTCATTTAATAACTCCCAAGCTTTTATACAGACAGTAGTCATTCAATAATGTGACAACACGCTAAATTTATAATTATGCTTTCCCACTACAGAGAACAAAGCAATATAAGACCACATTTTCTAATGGTGTTAAAACAGAGGGACTATAGTATTGCCGATGGCCTTATAGGTACACCCCATGACTATCAGTTGTGGTTGACAACATAGAAATTAGATGAATTTATGTAGATGTACATGATATCTATACCGTTTACAACGAGACAAATTGTGTTATCATTTTCAAGAAAGTATAATTATAGATTATTGTACATCCTGTATAATGCTTTCTCCAGCTCCCTATGTGAAGGTTTACCTAATGGAAGGAAAGAACTGCGTGGAGAAACAGAAAACGGCCATCGCTCGCCGTACACTGGATCCCTTATACCAGCAACAGCTGTACTTCACTGAGAACTATACCAGTAAAATACTACAGGTAAAGGACAAAAGCAGCACTGTGATACATGTAGCTGTCAAAAAAACGTAGGCTGGTCCAACCGCGGTCATCCAAATTGAATAAAATTTGAATTTCTGGATACCATTACTTTAATTGCATTACACCCTTCATAACACTGAAGTAAGGCCTGTAATTCAAGTACAAAATATGCAAGAATTTATGTAATGCATGAAAAATGTCAAAAAGATATATTTAGAATAAAATAAAAAAAGAAAATTGTATTTAAAATCAGTAATACAAGTCAACATAAAACATTGGCATACGATACACTGTTGACCGACAGTGAACTGATATATGAAGTGAAATGACTATCTCGTTTCATAATCGTTGCATTGTCGATCAATGGTGTATTTTGCGCTAATGTATGCCAATGGAAGAATATGAAATGAAGAGAGAAATGAAAAATGGTGCTTTGCATTACTCAATACTGTAAGGATGGTCAGTGTTCATTTGTGTTGGTTTCTGTCTGGGCTTATAAGCGCTCCTTATTACGGTAGCCACATAGCCAAATGCTAAAAGAATTCTAATGTGGCTAAAAGAATTGGCTTGATTTTAGCCACAGTGGCTAAAGCCTTCAATTTTATCCATTTACTGTATGCTGTTTACATGAATCAACAATACCGGTATATATGAGAGCTGTCAAGTTATTTGCATTAGTTTATAAAATGACTTTTAAGTACATGTATGGCATTGTATGCATCTTGATTTAGAGACTTTGGGTCTAAATTATTACTGTCAGTGCCTTTTACAGACATATTTTGTAGCTCAGCAAACTCATTTGTGGCTAAAAGAAAAGATATCATGCAGCCACAGTGGCTACCTAGGAAAATTCCCTAGCACTAGCCCAGGCTGTGCCATGATAAATAAATAACTTAATTTGGTGTCTTCTTTGTATATCTCAGGTAACAGTATGGGGAGACTACGGCAGAATGGAGAGGAAAGTTTTCATGGGTGTGGCCCAGATTCTCCTGGATGACCTGGATCTCTCCAACATGGTGATTGGCTGGTATAAACTGTTCACTAGCTCCTCATTGGTCAGTCATCATGCCCAGGCTGCGGGGGGCGGCAGCGGCCAGAGACGAAATTCTGGGTCCTCAATTGAAAGTGCTTACCAAAGTAGTTCTACGCGCTCCTAGCTAAAGCTTTCACTAGGCTCTTCTCGTTCTATTTACTGCATATAATTAGTAACATGTAGGTTGATATTTGCATGTACTTCTTAGTTCAGCCAGGATTTTAGCATGGCGTCGATCCTGGAGAGAGTAACCAAGCAGGCCTTCTACTGTGATCCGTGTATTCTGTGTTCTGGACAGCATTGTGTGCAAGGGAGGTGTGAATGTTGTGGCTAAATGTCCAGTACAGTGATGCTATAAAATTAATTAATTGCTACTATAGGGAATGCTGGAGTATTTACATGTACCTCCAAGCAAGCAACCATTACCAGGTAATGGTTGCTTGCTTGGATGTTCAAGCTTTGACACTGGTTTTTGGTATACGCAGCCACGATTACCGTACTCTTTTTTATATACTTCGTAATTGAGCAATGTAAGTAAATTTCTAAAATGAACTGCACAGATAATTAATGTGTATACATGTATTCAGTACTGAAAGTTTTGTAAATACAGTTAACTGAAGAAAAGAGTGTGATACATCAAGTATGCTGGTCTGACATGTCTTTCTGAACTATGGTATTCGCACAAATATTACATTCCACGACTGAACAACACCAACTATGTGTGTCATTTTCAGTCCATGAATGAGGATGCTACTGGTAAATTAACTGGTAATGAAACATATAGATATGGTGTCTTTTTGAGGATATGTTCTATTCTTTTTGCGGGATATCTTCTGTGAAGCTCCGAATCTTTGCAACACTGGAGTACATGTATTGCCATTGCATAGCTTCTGTTGCTTTCTTTGAAAGTGTCCTTAGAATACATGGCATAAAGTTGTGCGGTTTATCGTCATTCCTATCAGTCAGCCTGACATCCTAGTGTGATTCACACTTTTCTTAAAACATATAATGCGAGAAAAAAATTCCTGTTTGCTTTAAGATATGGTAAAGATGTTTTATTAAAATTTTAACATATATTTCAAAAACGGTGCAAATATTACCAGGTTTAGCATCTTGCCTCTGTTCAGAAGTTGAAGAGGTAGATCGGGTTCAGACATTGCCTGATGGGCCGGCTCACAGGTTCAAATGCACTACTTGTAAATAAAAAAAAAAATTTTAATTGTCAGTCCTTTTGTTAAGTTTCTGTATTTGAAACCTGCATTTGAAACTGTTATAGAAACCATTGGCCACACACAGCCCTACGGGAAGCAAATTTACCATGATTGCCGCTTTTGCAATTTGTAATACACATGGTCTGATTAGCCCCTATGTATTGTTAAGGTTTGATGTTTGTTTTTCATTGATAAATAAAATGGCTGTGTTGGAGCATAATTTTTAAAAAAGCTACAATATACAATGCTTACACAGGAGTTATGATCGTTGTTGTTTGAAGAGTAACATGTTGGAAAGGGACGACGTCTCTCTCCCAGTGTTGATTTTTATGGAAGCTTCAGTGTGTTTGTTTTCAGTAAGGTGAAACGCTTTATGTCACTTCCACCGAATTTGTAGCAACTTTCATTTGTAGCTTGTGTGACTGCCTCCAAATTTTTTTGTAGGTAGAAGTCTGGGTGCGTGGAAGCAGAGCGCAATTTGTGTGCTTAGAAATTTATACCAGTGAGAAACGCATTGTTGACCGCAACTGACTTAACCATTATCATAAGTTATGCACCGTATGCACATAGCACTTAGATGTATTGTCTCACAACAATTTGTGGGTATAGATGAATTGTGCGAATCACTATAGCCCTGTGTGAGGGAATGCCGTATTGTTAGGTGTTGACTATAGGTGTCACAGACATTGACTTGATTTTCTGCTGTGTTTTTGTTGTGCCCTGTGCTATTATAGCCTCATCTTGTATAGGATGTTCACCCTGCATATGTGTGCATGAGACTCCTTTGATTTTAACCTTGCTCAATTTATGTGTGCAATAGAGGTATGATGGGTAAGAATCAGCATAATGGTGTCTTGTCTTGTCTAATGTCTTGTCTTGTCTGGCTTTTATATTTAACATCGGTTTTTGTAATCAGGCTAAAGACACACAGAAGGTGGTGTGTGTGTGTCTGTGCATGTATGTTTTGGGGTATCTTGTCAGTACTTGCATGCCTGTAGGTCTCAATTCCAAATGTAGTTGTGTAATATTGCTTCGCTTAGTACCGTAATCTCAAATTTTCATAGTAGCACAGCATGGTTGGTTATGTATTTGTGTTCTCCTTACTGTGGCATTGGCATCACCTGTTCAATCGTTAGCAAAATACGCATAGACAAACTTCAAATTGCATTGTAATAAGATCATCATTTGTAAAATTTTTGCCTCAAAAAATATATAGTTTGGGGATATTATGAATTGAGTTTGTAAAACTTTAAATTAATATGTTGTTTTGGCACGCTTCCAGTAGTTTTTTGCACAATTCAACAATGTTCATTTCTAATTATGAAATATTGTTTCTGCTTTCTGCTGTTTTTGGAAACATCCTAATTTTCTTGGCTGTCTGTAGGACGAGTGTTTTAAATGTTCATTATTAGTGACTCATTTCCAAGATTATACATGCTTATGGGATACTAAACGCCTATTCAATAGATGCTACTTTTAGATCTGGCTCAGTCACCAAGAAAAATGCTGTGTCAATCAATGTCTATCTGTGTCCTAAAATCACCAAACAAATGCCATCAAGGAATTGAAGTAGAAGCGCTTAATGATAGATGTCATTAGAAAATATTTATGTAGCTCATCTAGTTCTCCTGTTGTGATTTCTCTTTGAATTTATTTGGTGTCTGCTGCTGTTATT
>JAAUYG010003999.1_pt1 | contig 11643 bp, 8 predicted proteins | sample 7278091 | NCBI WGS metagenome assembly JAAUYG01 (sample SAMN14350201, study PRJNA611818) | marine sediment metagenome | isolation source: surface marine sediment (0.6m) | place: French Polynesia: Moorea | collected 2018-08 | reverse complement strand
ACTACTACTACTACTACTACTACTACTACTACTACTACTACTACTACTACTACTACTACTACTACTACTAATACTACTAATAATAATACAATGTACGAAGAATAAGTAGAAGAAGAAGAAGAAGAAGAATGTGTAGCATTTATTAGCCCCCCCCCCCCCCCCGCGGATCTTTATACCCCTACTTGCAGCATTTTATACGGCGTATCTGTCGACTTTCGTCCACCGTGTAGAAATGCGGCACTACAGCGTTTATTGTGGTATTATTTCCACGACTACATCATATCCCTGGCTCTCCTGCATTACCTAATTACCACAATGAGGGGGACGTGGAAAGTAACGACTGCTCTTTTCAACATCAAATTTGTCCCGCACTGTGTGTGCCTCACAAATTGCATACATATGTATGGATGCTTGGTGTGAAGGTCACAGAATAATCTTATATGCTGTCCTCATTACACACCAAACGTTAATACAGTAATGGAACCAACAGGACTGTACATTACGTCCCGACCTCCAACGAGAAAGACCGCTTGGGATAGCGGAAAACCCCGCCCGCCTAAAAAATCTCTTATGTGACACTCAATTACCATCGAATATGCTACTAGTGAAAAACAGTAATACAGTAACGTACGGCTCTCCGGCCATTGAAAACCTAAGTCACCCTAAAATTGACATTTAAATGTCGTTCAAGTTAAATATGATGGCGTGGCTGGAATCTCCATATAGATGTATGACTTTTAGTTTTCAATATTAGCATATGCTGCAGTTCTACTCGTCCGAGATATAACCGTTTGAAATAGGAGAGAATCTTGAAGTTGACGATTCGAGAATATTCATAATGGTCAAATATAAGTTTTCAGTTGAACTCTCCATATATGACTTCCTATTAGTGTTCAATTATAAGATAGGGTTTCTGGGGCTAGCGGAATCTGTCTCTTTGTGTGAAGAGATGACTGATCGGGTTAAGGGGTGCAGAGAGCAGCCTCCCCGTGGCGCACCCTGGGTATCAGGTCTTGTCGGACATTTTGTTCAGACTTGGCCTGATAGCGAACGCTCTCACACAGTGCAGTTCTTAGACAGTGCAGTTCTCAGACTGTAGAACCATAACATTTTTTTCTAGTGGACTCTGTGATATCATCATCATCATCTAGTGGACTCTTTTTTGGCACTGTATGACCCTTTTGGTGTTGATGTGCCGTGAAACTTTGATATAATCAATCAATCAATCTGATCAGGGCAATTCGCCCTCGAAGATTCTGGTTCGATATGGACACGGAATACTGGGTGCTCTCGGAGACGTGAATTAAGGGGCTGCTTTTTCTGTCTTTAATTCCTGCAGCCTGATCAGCGTGGCGTCTACATCGAGATGGTATGGATGCTGGGAAGGTTCGCTCGGGATGAGCACCATGCTGTGCCTGGAATCTTGTCGTGGCATTTTGCGCCATACACAAGCAGCTATAGCGTATAGAGCAGGGTTGTCATGGGAGAGCTAACGCTAGACCTGACCCATTGTCTGAACGGTGTTACACATTCTGTGAGTCTGCCGAAGGCAGCACATGTTCCACACATCTGTCAGTCTGCCGAAGGCAGCACATGCTAACTAAAGTGACGGGCCTGATGTTGACCTCGTCGTCGATGGCAACTGTGGGGGGAAGTGTACTGTCATTATGTGAACTTGTCCAATGCGTAGTCTGTGTCCATTGAAGGAGATGTTGGGTTAAATGTAGGGTTCTATGGAGAGAGTTTGTGCATCACTTTTTTGTGCTGATTGTGAGCCAGCAATTGGTGCAGGCACCAGGGTACTTGTCAGCACTGTGTTGCATGTTCACTTCGGGGGCATCGTTGAGGTCGCATAATCAGCAAACAGGGAGTCGTTGATGGTAACTGTGAAACCTTGCTGTTGGCTTGGAGCGTCCTAAACTTGTTATGTTGAAGAGTGACCTATCATACTTGCACCTGATGCCGATGTCTACATCCGAGTTTCTGAAGCGATTCTGAAGCAGAATAATCGGGAAACGTACTGCTGAATAGGGTGTGGCCCAGAACACAGCCCATTTTCACTCCATTTTAGACTGGGAATGGTGCAAGGGTTTCTTCGTTATCATGTACTCTGGCCAGCATGCCACTATAAAGCTGACATAATTATGACGGCGATGAAATTTAGTATGTGTAGGCAACCCTACTTCATAATGATTACATAGGGTGAACAATGCTTCTGTGATGCATCAAGGTTGCATAAAGTGAAGAGATGCGCGACGTTGGCCTTACTCTTTCGTTCGAGACTGTCAGTGTCTAATGGCAAGATCAGAACAAGACATTGGTATCGGAAACGGATGCAGGACATGGCTATTAAAGTTAACTTTTGTCGTTTAACTTGTATTATACGACCCAGACCTCTCACCTGCAACCGCTTTTCTCTCCGTTGAATCATTTCAGTTTCATCACAGAATCCGCCCAGCGCCCAACCAATGGACGTTGACTCTCTGCTTGGCAAGAGTGGTAGGTGCTATCGTATATGAAAAATGTTCCCTCATGCCAATTTTAAATAAATGCATTGAATGTTAAACAAATGCATTGGATGCCTGCTCCATCAAACAACCTAGACCACTCCAAGGTCACATGTACGGTATGTACCCCATATAATTGTGAATTTTAATCTAGGATTAGCCTGTTCTAATATATTTAAAAATTGTCATTTTGCATTGGCCACCATGTTCAATCTTTTCTTTCATAATTTTTAATGATTTCAAATTTCAAGGAGTAACACTTGTGTGGACTGTTGTTGAGGAAAATCTACAAAACGTTCGGTTGAAAAAGAATCACAACAGTAGAAGGAATATCAGTTTTAATATTATAGTTTCGCAAAATAAAATTAGACCACCGAATGATAGCAAACTGACATTGAGCAGTACAAGAGCAAAGACACTTTTTATGTTACACTAGTTCCATCGAGTCTCCAAATTTCACTCCTTTCCTCTCGATGATGGGCCTTCCAGATAATTGGAATACTTGGGTTTGTCTTTGACTCTAAGACCAAGATTAAATTTTGGTCAAAATTAAAATTTCAAAAAATTTCAAGCAACATTTATGGTTACCACCTCTAGAAGCCTGAAAACCTTTGGCCGCAAAAACGTTTGCACTGTAGAAGAAGTAGCTTTTTGGAGCCTTTTCTCCCATGTGGTCCCACGTTAATGAAATCGAAATTCGGCAAGATTAGATAACGAAAATTTTAAATAATTCCAGCTATATTTAGTGGGGACAACCTACAGCACAAGTAAAAATTTGGTTTTAAAAAATGTGGAAGATGTGGCCTTATTTATTTATATATCTATTTATTTATTTATTTTGTTTTGCTAAAAAGAGGTCCCGATGTTAACAAAACTGACAAAAATGTTTATAAATAAAACAATGGGCGGATGACGACTGACCACGGACACCCACGATACGACAATGGCTCTGCTGACACTGTCAACCTGACCTGGAAATGCGCGACTTTGAACTTGATCTTTCAGGGTCACTCCAATTAACATGCTATTGGACTCTTTTGTTGGACATATATGTCTTCCTATTTTCTAATATTATCCACATTTCTATCTCTCACCGTTTATCATTACAGTCAATTGGATTTTTGTCTTTTATCTGTGGACATAAAATTTTGGACTCACCGTTCTCACCCTGATTTTTTAGCTCTGCTTGACTATGTCAGCAGAGTTCAAGACAATCGAAATTCGTCCTTCCGTCCGGCTGTGTCACAATTATTTCTGAATCTAACAAGCCCATCTCTCTCAATTTTAGTTGTTGCTTTCCCTGGGCCATCCGATGGGACATTATCTGAATTTTTAAAAAAATCAATATTTTTCAGGAATTATGTTTTTTCACGAATTATGTTTTATGATTTTTTTTAGCAAGGGACTCTATGAGAGCACACGTCTCAATACGCCAGCCGTGCTACAAATCGTAGAAATGTTTGAAGCTTCTCATGTATTTTATTCTAAGTGTTCCTGACAAAATTTACCTTTGGGTATTTTTTAATATTTAAAAATTTGATTTTTAACGAGAACGGAATGAGAAGTTAAAAACGGTACTCCATTGCACCCAAAAGCTTCCAAACTTATCTTGAAATTTCCTCACAATGTTGTTCATAAATTTGCGTAGGGGAGACTTTAGAAATTTTGACTTTAGAAATTTTCATATGGAAAACCAAAAATCCTAAATGACCTGCAAAACGAGAGGATTCGTAGAGCGAAACGGAATGAAATTTGGGCCCAGTATTCAGTGACTTAACAGTGTATGTGGGGGTTCCTTGACATTATAGAGTTCAAAGTAACCTCTAGTAATAAGAGTCATTTGATGCATTTTCCAAAATTCGATTTTCCAAACGCTGCATCTTCCGCACTTATGTTTCTTTTTCAACCAAGCTCTTTCCAGCTGTTCCTTTTGGTAGTCCGTATAAAAATAGCTTCTTAGAATATTGAATATTTAGAATTTAAAGAAGAAAATAAGAAAAAAAATGAAATGCAACATTGTGGCCAATGAAAATTAGAAATGCAAAATATCTTAGAAATGACTAAGCGCAGAGCAAAACAGAGTGAAATTTGGGACTCGGAGGAACTTGCAATTTTTCAGAGAATGCGATTTTCAAAACGCTGCTTCTTCTACACACATCATTCTTTTTCAACCAATTTTTTATACAAAAAGTTATTTCTTGGAATTTACACATGTGAAAACTAAATTGAAGAAATTTTAAAAATTGAAATTGTGGCCTAATCATGGTAATATGACATATACTGCAAATATCTTAAAGATACCTTATCATAGAGCAACAGGGAGTGAAAGTGGGACTCATAGGGAATAGTGGGAAACTTTCTTTGACGTTGTAGTGACCAATGTCATTCTGGGGTCATTCAGTGCACTTGTCTCAAAATCCCCTGTAACTCTAAAATGTCTGGCCATAGAGCAAAACAGACTAAACTTTAGAATCTGGTTGATATATGTGGTACATATATGAGGTGTTTTTGACCTTGTAGTTTAAGTTTATTTTGGGTCATCAAGTGCATTTACTTGGCATCAAGAAATTTCTGTTCAAATTTATGTGTTATCCGCTCCTGTCATCAAATAGCTCCAAGATGCACTCACCTTGTTTTTTAGAATAGAATCATACCTTCTATGGGTTAGAAGGGGGAAAGCTCCCACCAAAACCAAAGTTTCAGTTATGATTTTTTACATACAGGCAGACAGACACAGACACGCAGGGCTATCATCAGCAGAAGAAACCCACAGAGCAGAGCTGGCTGGGTATAATAAAGACACTCTATCAGGTACATGAGATCATCACCCACTGCGAACACTGTACAAGACACAAGATGTCAATTCACCGCTAGTGAAGTCTACAGACACATTTAAGGAAGTTAAAAATGCTACGTTACAATACTGGATCAGCAGTAACAGCATATATCTTCTTGTCATCCATTTCCAGCGCGTCGAGACATGGAAATTCAACTCTTCTTCACAGTAGCATATTTCACACGCTGCTAAGCCAACAGGACTATGAACGATCAGATCCTCCTAGGGAATACGAGACGACAGTGGTCAAATTGGGTATCTACATTAATATGTTTCATGGCATCAATGAAAAGACACAAGAATTTTCTATTTCATTTTATTTGCGCCAGTTCTGGTCAGATCCAAGACTACGGTTTGATCACATCCGGTCAGCTCCATCGAAAATAAACCTAGGACAAGATTCTTGGAACAAACTCTGGATCCCAGACATATTCTTTCCAAACCTGAAGAATGGAGAGTATGTGGATATTACGGTTTCCAATCGTCTAATGCAGCTTCATGTAACAGGTGATATTTTTTACGTAGCTGCAATGAAAGCCATTTTCACCTGTCCTATGAAGTTCCATAATTATCCGTTTGATACTCAATTATGTACAATAAGGCTGCAAAGTTTCAGTCACTTGGCTGATGTTGTAAAGCTTGAATGGTCAGACGCATCCGTGGGTATAAGCCCCGAAGTAGAACTGTTTAGCCATACCATTTCGGAGCTTAGCGAAATAGATTGCTCCAAAAATTTCAGCTTTGGGGTATTCCCCTATTTGTGCGCTAACTTTACGTTCCAACGGCGGTACGGACATTTAATAACACAGATGTATTTTCCATCTATTTTGATGATCATCCTATCCTGGATTCCATTCTGGATCGAGAGCAGTATTGACATTTTAGTTGGACTAATGATTGTTCTGGCTTTGCTTATGCAGACGTCAACCAGTGACCTGCCACAAATCAGCTACATTACTGCTGTGGGAATATGGTTCTTGGTGTGTGTTATATATGTGTTTATTGCTCTTGTTTTGTACACAATTGGTCAGATGCTCAAGGAACATCAAGACAATAGGGTAAGAAAATTTAGGCTTTGGTGCCGAATACTGTTGCCTGTATCCTTTTGTTTCTTTACTATGTCATATTTTCTTGTTTATGCCACAATAATTGTCTGAAACTGTATAAAATATTAGAAACGGTCATTTCGAACATCTTGCACAAGAAATGAGCTGAAAGGTATGATAAACTTATAAACTGTCAACTTCAAACATTGACAGATCATGCTAGTGCTCAGAGAGCAGGTTAAAGTATTAAAACACATGAAGGATAAATATTTCTGGGTAAGAATTATTTGTGAGAGTAAATGTAGGTGCACACTGCTAAAGAAAGAAAAGTCGGGCTGTCAGTAGTGCAAGTAAAATCTCAAGCAGGTACAGCAGATATTTCCTATCCATGCTTTAAGTAGTGTATGTAAGAGTCCATGTGTACGTACATGTAAATAAAACATCCAAAATATATTTATATATGTTTCACTGTCTAAATGTATATATTGGACAAATAGGGTCCAAAGTTGGATCCCATTTGTGATAATGCCCACTCCCACCAAAAAGACTGATAATAAGATTTAAATACCATAGAGAATATTTCCCCCGTCTTGAGCTTGTACCTTTATTAATGTTAGTCTTTAAATTTTTGTGGAAACAGTAAAGAGAACGCTGCCCAACTGCGAATGAATTGTCCGTAAATATACATGAAGTGTACAAGTATGTGTCATATGAAACTACATGTGTGTTTTGAATGTGTGTTCTGAAGTAACATGTATTGACAATGTACATGTACTTTTGGCACGGTTCAGATAAACAAAAAAACAAAAACAAACAGACCTGAGGTTCAACATATGCGTGTCACATGTCAGATAGTGTATATAAATTCACAACCTTTCTTTTCTGAAAGTACTGTAATATTGAATGACACGTGACCTTAGAGGATATTCCTCTTCATGGCCATCGATGTGAAACAAACCAAGCTTGATATGTACATTACATAGTTCTTGAATATTTGCATGCTGCCCAAATGGTCATTGAAGAAAATATAACGTATACTATGGAGTGCCATATTTCACAGTTTAATGTTTAAAGGTGGTTGTGTCTATATATTTCACAGTTTAATGTTTAATGGTGGTTGTATATATATATTTTACAGTTTAATGTTTAATGGTGGTTGTGTATATATATATATATATTTCACAGTTTAACGTTTAATGCTGGATGTGTATAATGTACCAGAAAGTGTACATGGCGATAGTGATACTATGAAGTGTCATTACAGATGTAGAAAACGGTTTGATAATCTGTTCGTGTTGTTACACGGCTCTATGTCTGCCGGACGGCATATATTTAATTACCTGTATTTTAGATGTTTAGCAAAGTTTAGCAAACATGCACTTTTGGGCATTGGAGATAATGTTGCAATAGACTATAAGATTTGGTGTCAAGTTCGCTATCAATTGATTAACCTGATGACATGCTCCAAACAATAATCTGAAAAATAATCAAACATAGGTAACACAGCAGCTAATGTCCTGTATGTGATGGGCATTGTCAGTGTTACTACTATATATTGTTAAAGGTGTAAAATATCACATTTGTCCTCATTCTGAACCGTGTGGCACATGTATGTACGTACATGACGTAGTAATAATTAACGACTTTAATTCCGGATGGATCCCTATATGGACCACAAAGTGGCAGGGTTTGTTGACAAAGTAAGTAATTAGTAGTAAAGACTCTAGTGTTATTGATTACCTGTTCGTCCAATCAATTCATCGAGTATAGTTAAGTATCATCGACCTATCAGACCATGTACCAGTTCACCACATCACCACATTCCCTCGCCTCATACATTGTCAAATGACAGAGATAACTCTGTAAGAAGGTGGGGAAATCAAATGACTGACATAACTCTAAGAAGGTGGGAAAATGATCACAATTTTCATTTCCGGTCAAGTGGTTTAAATATTATAGAAAAATATTCTAGAAAAATACTTTTTTAAAACAAGTTTTGCCACTAACCGTTACATGTAGTATTAAAGATGGAAACCTTTCGCATAACATTTATTGTTAATGTTTCTGAACTTCTAAATTATTTGTGAATGTGGTCATACGTACCTTACAGTCTGTGGTTGTAATATATTTTTCTCTCAATATTTATATAACTGCACAAAAACTTGGGCTTTCAGTCAAGGACCTGGCACACCAAAGATTCTGTGCCTACTTGATATTCACACACGCATTTTAGACAGTCATCTTGTGTTCAGCAGTTTGGTAGTTTATTACGTAATTGCATGTGACACCAAGGCACATGTACCCACCTTGAAATTCCACATAGAAAAAAAAGAAATAAAATAAAAAAAATAAGCTGACAGATGCTTAGATGTTTCAGGAGCTGTTGATCACAGTTTGATATTTGCAGTAAACCAGCTCCCATGTTCGAAAACTTGGATAACCCAAGACCTTCTTGTAGCAAGTGCTTAGTTAATCCTTGAACAACTACTGAAACACAGTTGATCTCGCAGATACAGGACCCTTAGGCTGTGTGCTATTTGGGTAGGGCGATATGATGGTGCTTTAGATCGGGGGATTCAAAATCTCCAATTTGATGGACCTTAAAGCAGTGGTGTGTGGGTTATGCATTTTGGCCGTAAATTTTGTTGTTGCTCGTGTTTTTATTTTATGTTTTTCTTTTGAATTTGATTATGATGTATTAGCTCTCCTTGACTGTAGCTATTACCCTGATGTGGACATCTCTTACCATCCATCGTCGTCCGTAAAACTTTTGATCAGACACCTCCAAGCGAATTATTGCCAAATTTTGTGCAAATGTAAGTATCCACACTAGGTCCAAATGTCTTCGAGGTATTAGTAACATATGTATTTGGGGTACATTTGAGGTTGAAGCTTTCAGGTTATTTGATGTCATTCTTTGCACTTATGATTTTTTTTCCAAATTAATATACGATTTTCAAAATGCTGCACCATCTGCAGTTTTGATTCTTTTTCAGCCAATCTTTTTTACAGGTGTTCTCTTGAACATTACACGTAAAATAATATTATTTACTGGAATTTTGAGATTGAAAATTAATACACATGAAAAAGATTGAAACCTGATGTTATGGGAAATGGTAAAATGAAACAAATATAATATAATAGAAATGGTAAATTGTAGAGATAATTGTGCTGAAATTTGGGACCGGGGGTACGAGACCAACGTAAATGGGATACCTTTGACCGTGTCATTTGGTGCAGTGGCGATTTTTCTTAATTGTGATTTTCAAAGCAGCACTCCTTCTGTAGTTATGATTCATTTTCAACCGAAGTTTTTAAAGATGTTCCCTGTAATAGAAAGTTTCTTCTTGGAATTTTCATAGAAAATAAACAACATTGTGCCAACATAACACATGGGAAAATGAAAAATGCAAATATCTTGGAAATGACTAATTATGTAGTAAAATGAACTAAAATTTGAGACCTGTCAGCAGCAGTAAACTAAAACATGGCATTCCTTTCACCTTCATTTTTGTGTCACTGGGTACACTTTGGAAACTGGTGTGTTTAAACGTCTACTCTATTCTACAGTTATGAATCTTTTCGACCAAGTCTTTTACTGATATTGCTTGTGACAGTGCAGACAAAAGTTACTTATTGAACTTGTCCAAAATTAAAAATTTAAAAGGAATTGGAAAAGGACTGAAGACTCACATTAGTATGACATATTTGATATACCTTCGACGGTTGAATGCCATTTACGAATCATTTGATGCACTTTTCTCTAGATGGCCTTAGGGCAAAAGCAGCTGGCCATAAATAAAATGGCCTGAAATTTTGACTCAGCGTAGTGAAACAGATATTGGGGAGGTTGGTTTGATCTTGGGTAATTTCGCCTTGCAACTGTTCATGGTCATTCAGAGGGTTATGCGGTGACGCTTTCACAAAATGGAGTATAGCTCGAATATGGCTGGTCAGAAAGTCGAGTGGGATTAAAATCTTGGACTTTTTAATGTCATTCTGTGGAGTTGTCTCAAAACTGTATGATAGCACTATAGTTTTTATATTCACTGCTTTCATCAATTTAGGTCATCAAAGTTAATGGACCTTTTTCCCACATATGGAAAGAGAATTTTCGAAATGCTACTCTTATAGTTATGGTTCTTTTTTTCAATCAAACTTTTTAACATTTTTTCTAAATGTTGCCTATGAGTCCTCACAAAAGTTACTGCATATGTATTTATGTATTTTTATCTATTTATATATTTATTTATTGAGAAATAATTGAATTTTGTTAGGTAACAGAAAATAAAAACGTAAATATACAAACATTGGTAAAACATGTATAGGGTATGTTAACCATTTCGTATTAAGCTCACTTTCATATTTCATTCAGTGCACTAGTGTTGAAAGTGGTCTTCTCTTTAATAACAACCGATGAGCAAAGCAGGTGGATATTTTGGACTTAGGCGCAGTACATGTATAGGATGCATTTTAACGTTATGGTGGACAGTACCAAATTTGCATCAAAAGTGCTATACTAGAAAATTTGTTTGGTATATTCAATAATACCTACGACCTTTAGACAACTTATATATTCTGATTTATTTTTATTTTACTCTTCTTTTTTAGCTCTAATTGACTGTATCAGCAAAGATGTTATCATTGCCTATCATCATCCTTATATTTTTAATACGCATTTTTTCAGAAACTGTGAAGAGAATTAATGCTAAATGTTGTGGAAAGGCAGATATCCACCATCTTTCCAGATCTTGGTTTCAATTTTGTTTTTCGCTCTACTTGACTGTGTCAGCAGAGCCTCATGTATTGGCATGGTCTGTGCCTCCGTCATCCATCATTGTGCGTTGCCGGCCACAAAACGCAAACCAAACGTCAATGCAATGCAATTAGTGTCAAATGCTGTGGAAAAGTAACTATCCGCCACAACTCCAAGCATTTCTTTTTACTTTTGTGAGTTCTTACATTTTAATTATTTTACTAGCGCGTGCAGAAATGTTACTTCTTGGAGCTTTGAAATTTTGACTTTCACAAGGGAACTGTAACATGGGACCGTATTGGATGACATTTTTAAAATGCTCCTTTGCCTTCAAGTATAATTCTTATTCTAAAAGTTTTTCTAACTGCTCCCTGTTCAATTGTGAAAGTGTTGCGTGAAAAAGTAGAGGTGTGGAGAAATAAAGACAGCCAATCTTGTCTTTTTCACGGAAACTGAAAGTTTGTCTCTACTTTTTAATGAAAGTGTAAAACACGTATT
>JAAUYG010038783.1_pt1 | contig 11644 bp, 6 predicted proteins | sample 7278091 | NCBI WGS metagenome assembly JAAUYG01 (sample SAMN14350201, study PRJNA611818) | marine sediment metagenome | isolation source: surface marine sediment (0.6m) | place: French Polynesia: Moorea | collected 2018-08 | reverse complement strand
AGATGAGTCGAGTCACTCAAGTCGTGTTGAGTCAAGTCATTCCAGACGAGTCGAGTCACTTGAGTTGAGTCGAGGCAAGTCACTGGAGTCAGGTTGAGTCAAGTTGACTCGAGTCACTCGAGTTGCGTCACTCGAGTTGACCCAAGTCACTCGAGTCGAGTAACTCGAGTTGAGTCACTCGAATTGAGTCACTGAAGTTTAGTCGAATCACTCGAGTCGAGTCGAGTCACTCTGGTTGAGTCGAGTCACTCGAGTCAAGTCAAGTCAATCGTGTTGGGTTGAGTCAAGTTGAGTCGAGTCACTCGAGTTGGGTCGAGTCAAGTCACTCGAGTAAGTCAGGTCACTCGTGTTGGGTCGAGTCAAGTTGAGTTGATCTTGAGTGACCTTGAAAGATCAAAGTCAAGGTCGCACAGATTTTGAAGTCTTACCGGTACATGTATACTCATTCTCGTAAAGGAGGCTGATGATAACTCATCCCAGCTACACGGTGACATCTATAAAGCTACATGTATGTTGGTTTTTGTCTGGCAGAATGTCAAGCAGAGCGTCGAGGCCCATGGTCATCTTGTGGGATCATTCAGTGCGCTTGTCTCAAAATGGCCCGTAACTCCAAATCGGCTGGCCGAAGAGAGCGAAACTGATTGAAATTTGGAACCCGGGGGTAGTAGTAGCACGCAATATGTGGTACCTTTGACTTCGTACTGTTCAAGGTCATTTTGGGTCATTTGGTGCAATTGTCTCAAAAAGGTCTGTACCTATAAAACGGCATGGCGCAGGGTAAAACTGGTTAAAATTTGTGACCAAGGGGTACTGGTAGAACATATATGGGGTGCCTTTACCTTGTAATAGTCAGCGTCTCTTCAGGATCGTTCGATGCTCTTTCTCAAAATGGGCTGTAACTCGAAAACAGCGTGCGGATTGAAATTTGGGATTCGGTGGTTCTAGTAGAACCTATATGGCGTACCTTTGACCTGTCATTTCGGGGACATTCAGTGATGTGGGGTACCTGTGTCTTCGGTGTCACACATTAGTCTGTAACTCGCAAAGGGTTGGTCATGCAGCGAAACGGAGTGAAAATTGAAATCAGGAGCACTAGCAGATCAAATGCAAGGCATATATGACCTTATAGTGTTCAAGATGTTCAAGGTCATTTTTGGGGTCATTCCGTTCGCTTATTTCAAATTGACCCGTAATTTGAAAACGGCTGGCCATAGAGTGGCGTAGAGGATTGAAATCAGGGACTCCGGGATACTAGTAGAACATAAATTGGGTACCTTTGATCGTGTTCAATGTTATTTTGGGAGTCATTATGGGGTCATTCGATGCACGTACCGGTTTCTCAAATGGACTGTAACGTGAAATGGGCTGGGCATAGAGGGAAATATATTAAAATTTGGGAGCCGAATGGGAGGGGGGTGCTAACAGAACATAATGTGGGGTAGCTGTGTCTTCGTAGTGTTCAATATCAGTTTGGTGTCATTTGGTACACTTGTCTCAAAGTGGCTTGCACCTCAAATATGGCTTATCAAAGAGGGAAACGGGTTTAAATTAAATTCGTTGTCTCAAAATTGATGTGATGATACCTTTGTATAAGATTTTCAATGGCTACACTGACTGTTGTCGTGAAGCACATGGTCAAGGTTTATGGGCCTCTTGTTAACAATATGGGGGTTGTTGAAGTTGTCCTTATGGGTTTAAATTAGGCACAAAAGTTTCATATTGATTCATCGAGCACCTGAAGACCTAGACTATAGGTGAAGTAAACGATTTACAGCGCTGATACTGAAGGAGAACGAAAATGCATAGAAATGTACCTTGCAACAGATGCGAGCGGATGACAAATTTGCGCATGAGGTTAAATTATGGTCCGTAACGTGTATTTACTCACGCTGGTTTTCACATTTCACGCCTGAGATTACGGGCTTCAGCTGCCATGAGTAAAACGATGCCCTTTAACGACCGTGAAAATGATGGAAACAAAGACGGGGCTACAGGAATGACTTGACACGTCATCAGTACCGCCTGACTCGTAGGAGAACCCTAATTTGGCCAGGCACGAAATGACCGAGCGCGTGGCGATTTCCGGTTCCGTTGAGGATACCGCAACTCTACCGCATCCATATAGTTTTGTTGTAAACTTCGCCCGATTGAGCAAATCGCCGAACAAATTCCCTCAACCCGATCGTTATTTGTCCCTCATTTCCATATCATTAGATTTCGATGGCGTAAAGCAGCAACCGTAGCTCGTTCTGTGCAGTACGTGCCCTTGGCTCGTTAACCCGAGGCCTTCAAGATTAGGCGTCGGCCATTGTTGGAGTCTGCGATTCGGTTAGCAGGCCTTCATTGATTTATATTGCTTCAAATTTGTTTAAAGCGGCATTACACTCTTATTTGCCCCTTTCATTTGAATGAATTTCCTACATCTCTCTCCGTCGATTCCCGCGTATTCCCCGGGCTTAAAGGCGCCGAATTTAGGGCGTTTGAAGGAAGAGCGCCTTGAGCCGGCTAGATCGTAATGGCAATTCTTCTTCGCTTAATCGCAATCAAAGCCGACAGGAATAGGAAATTTACAAGGTTTGCTCCCCGATGCCGCTCCCTAGCAAACAGAACACGACGCCGGAATAGAAAGAAGGGCCCAGGAGCGCCTTTAATCAACGACCTCACTCCCCCAACTCCCTCATCCCCCTACCACAATCCCGCTACTCATTGGCGTCCCTCGCCTCCCGAACGAGCCCCTTAACTCCCCTTTCTCCATATGTGGCCCCCGGTCCAAATTAGATTTGTGGAATCATTGCGGGATGATCCAATTAAAACGGCTTTGCAATTTCATGCGTTGGGATATCATTGTGCACCTTTACTCAATGAAATTAATTTAAAGTGTCGTTTGGGCCGCACGTGATCTGGCGGAAACAGACGACTCGACGATCGAAATCTTTTGTGCTGCCCGGAGAAAGCGGCAAAGCCTGGAATGTTCCTTCTATACAAAAAGAATCTACAGAGAAAGCAGACAGATAGCTATAACGGTAATAGACCTCGTGGGAGAAGGGGGGGATGCTACTTGTATTCTTGTTTATGCAACTCATATGAATTTCAGATTGGTGAAATAAGGGCAGGGATCCAATGCAACCGCTAGTTAAATTAGTTACATAGCCTTCAGTTTCCTACATTTGTATATGTTGAAGGAATAATTAGACGGGCGCGGGCTTATAGTATAGCCTATGTGTCGATGAATAATTAATGTGTCCTTGTGAATATTTGTGTATCAACATCTGCTGCACTTAAAGACGATCAAAATATCCGTATAGTAATCGACAAAGGCGTTGAAATTATCCGAACCAATACGAAGGCCTTATATGCCAATACCTATCAGATTGGCTGAACTGTTAGCAAACCGTATTCTGTATTTCTAAGCGCAGAATGCGACAAACTATGAACAAGATTAATGGATGGATTATGAGCTCTTTTTGGAAGTTTATGATTGACGACCGGGATGCGTTTTGGTCACGTGCACGTGAAGGCGTGCTTGAGCCACCATGGGGACATATAGACTTTCCTCTATAGATCACAACCACGACACCACCACGCTTCTTCAACCAATCCCTTTTCGTGGACTTTTCTTACACTCCTGGCCCTCCCCCTCGCACACCCCAAACCCTCCTCCTAAAACCCCGGCACATCATCCTCCGGATCCTAACATCTCCATGGCAACGCGTTCAGGGGGTGACAGAAATGCCTTGTTTCATAATTGGCCGCCTTTGTGCTTAATATGTATTCCATGCATCATAGAGCCATCTATAATAATGGCCGTGACAGCTTTACGACCGCCAGGCGTACCGCCTTTAAACACCTTTATTCCACGCCTCTGCTTGAAGGAAGCCATGACAAGTGCCTTTAATGTGCTCAAGGCAGGCCCTTTCAACCGCCTTTTCCCCCAGATTCGGTTCAATCCCGCTCCTAGGCTCCTTGGTTGAGAGATTTGGTAGACGTCAGCGGTCGCAGTGGTTTAAATCCTACCCAGAGAGTCATAGAGGAGCAATAGAGACCAAATTAATTTGAAAGTATAATTTTCCAGCGTCATTATTATTTTCGCCCGCGAAATGTCGTCTGCTCATTAGCGTTCTCGCGTCGTCTGATTTGGATTCGCTGGAAAAAGGAAGAAGGCTCATCCCTGACCGGAAGCTTGTTTTATGTGCGCTCCACTTGCGAAGAAAAATGCGGTAGCGAGGAAGTTTTTAAAGGCGTGGACTTCAGCATGAAAAAGTCGCATTGTGCCTGTGTTCGATCTCTGTCCTAGTCTCTGCGTGCAAAGCAGTCAAAGTACTTTATCATTATACCCAATGATTAATCATGACCAACTAAATCTTTTCTAAATCATAAATACGATAACAAAAACTACCGAAACTGTAACAGAATGGAAATAAAGTTACGTTGTGGCATGTGTAGACTATAAATAAATATATCTTTATTCGTACTCGAAGTACACTGGTAACATTTAATATCACATTCGCATGTATCTCATACATCATTTTTGATATAAACTTTGATTTCTCGTGGGCATTAAACCGTGACGGGTTTCGAACCCGCTCCACGGGGGCATACATGTCACTCTGCCCGGCGCTCTAACCACTCGGCCACCGGGCAGGGACAGGTGTGTAAGTTTGCACACTAAAAATGGCTAGTTTTATTCAATACGATTTAGGGCCTACAATGTACTTTGAATGTGATATATCGCACGACACACACATTTACCACAATGCGTTGAAAGACATAATTCCCCACATTGTCATTTACTATGTATGTTCAGTATATAGATCACCCAAATATGTATTTATAATTAAAGCCATATTATATTGCCCCTGTTGCTAAACCCATAGACGATGAACCTTAAAAGAACTCCTGCAGATTATATGAACTAAATCGACAGTTAATCTCAAAGTTGATAAACCAGCTGAAGTTAGTAGATGAAAATTATGTGCTGATTGACATAAAATAAACAACTATCTACTGCATGTGAGGTTACCAGCGCATCCCTTTATATTGTGTGGATTTGAGAAAAGCAATAAGACGAAACAGGTTTATCAAACCTGCTGACAACTTACTATGGAAATGAACACAACCACCGTCATTAATGCGGATACCTTTTGTGCAATCTTACTGCGGCTAAACGGAGAAGCTAACCCAATTAAGAAGAACCGATTGTCTAAAACATCAACTCGCTCGAATGAATACATTAAAACATTTTGTGTTGCATAAAATTAAGCGTTATGCAAGATTGTGACACAATTGACACCATTTTAGAAATTACGCCGCAAAAGCGTCCTGCCACACATCTGGCATTCACTCGGAGGTTAAACGGTGTGAAATTTGACGCTATGTGCATCTAGCTTTAAACAAACTGCACGAAAAGAACATGGACTACCGCTATAAATATGTCTTTATTTGCCGAATACTGCCACTTTTCTTTTGTCGCTGACAGTCAAACATATCTTCCATGTTATTTTTGTTGAAACAAAAACGTCAAATTTGGTCAAAACACGCCGAAATGGTCCTATACCATTTACACTTTACCTCGTAGTACGAGTATATATGTTTTGAAATTTTGTAAACTGCATTAGTTAATAATAAAACAATTGTTTTTCACTGACACTTTATGTTAACTACAATATTGGATAAAACATATGGAAATGTGCGAAAAGTGATTTCATACCATATGATATGATGGCTGTTTTAAAGAATAAAGCTCTTCTTCTGTCGTTCCAAGTTAAATAATTTTGATACCAACCCATTTGAGGGCGAGTTCAGCCATTTGTACTGCGGGAATGTTACATTTAAAAGTAACGTTACCACTATACGGTCAGAAAGAACTCGAGTGCGTTTTTACCCAGGCGTAACAGATGCAACCCGATTTATAAATACGACTACCTGCAGCACATCACCCAGTGCCATGTGGGGCCAAAAGGATTGTTTTTCCTGCAGTAGTTTCCTCGCTCTTGTCATTTACCCTAGAGTCACCCGACGTCACAAAAGGGTGGGCAGGGCCCGCCCGTGTCCGCCAGCCAATCAGCACGCCCCATGCAAATCAACAGGTCGCGACCCCTGGCGACCAAGGGGGGAGGAAGGCCGTCCCTGGGCTTGTGTCGTCTGCTTTTTATTGACGCCACTTTCATCGTCAGCCACTGTTTCTGCTCCAGATGGAGAGAGCGACGTTTCACCTGGTCTGAAGACACGAGTGACAGGAGAGATAGACACAGGCGTACCTCGTTATGAAAATGCAGGCTTTCAGCTGCAGACGGAGAAAGTAGCTGCCTCCTCCTGTTCGGAATCGTCTGCCACTGTTTATGTATCTTGTCTCCTAGAGGAAAAGCGCCCGCCCAATCCGGTTGCCGCTCCCGCCAGCTGATAGCCATCGCATCATCCCACTGAAGACAGAGCACACGGGCAAGACAGAGAACCGGGGAGGATATAAAGTCAGTTACACAAAGGTTAGGCCCCATTAATGCTCTTTTCCTTCACCTTGGCCACACTGCGCACAAAGAGGAACTGTTGACAATTTTTGGAAAGGACACGATTTTGTAACAACAGCATTGAATTCCAGTATTGCAAATATTTTCTTCTTCACATGTATCGTTACATAGATTAAAGTATCTTGAGAAAAACAATTGAAAAAGGAAATTTGTTGCACAGCCGAAGGTGAGTGTGTGAGGAAAATGTGAAGAAATTAATAACATATATTCTAAATAATCAGCAAAGGATATCCGCGTACTTGACTATTGCTCTCGTTATCAGTGTATTTGTTTGCTAAGCTACATGAGTACATATTGCCTGTCGAGTAATGTATACAATGTTCACAAGGTACCGCATAGAGACTCTTCAATTGGGTAGGTTTTCCGCCCCCTTACCAGCACTCATCCGAGGCATAATAGGCGGGAAGGAGAGGTCTCAGTCTCTCTTGTTACCCTCTAGTCACCTCAATCGCTTGCTGTATCATTATTAAAAGTTCGTAACATTCATTTACAGAGCCCGGAAGGTCCACTGCTGACAGGTTTCGTGCGGAACCGTCGTTTTCGGCCGAGGACACCACTGAGTTGGAAGTCCCGATAGAGAGCTTGGAGCGACTGGCAATCGCCTCGAGGGGTTTCACGAAGAGACCGGGAGTTACGGAGGAGTGCCGCCGGACGCCGTTGAAGCACGTGGACTGGCGAACGCTGAACGCAGACGACATCAGAACAATTGCTGTTTTGATACAACTGTTGACGCTACCAAACTTGCCTGGCCTTTCAAATACATTTGTTTTGACTGCGCGTGGATTAATAAAGCATAAACAACACCTGCAGCCTGGGACCGTTTAAAATTCAAACTTAACCGAATTGCTTTCGGAGGATACATTCTAAGTTGACTATTGATGAGTTCTACAGGACACATTTTTAAAACAAAAAACAGCAAAAAAGCTATTTTATAGATACACCATTAGGGAATGGCCTCTCTTTTGGGCATGAGCCCATCGCACGTGGATACGGGATCACGTCAGAGCGCCTTTGTGCTTAGCAACCCTCCTTTGGCCGCCCTGCACAGCATGACGGAGATGAAAGTGCCCCAGAGCTCGGGAATCCTAACCCAACCCTCGCCCTACCAGGCCGCCGAGGCCTTCAAGACAATGGCCGCTGGACTGGGCTCCACGGCCGGGGTCGGACTCCCCGGCTCCACCCCGCACGGGATCAATGACATCTTAGGCCGGCCCATTGCCTCCTTCATGCCCCGGGGGCTGCCGGGCATCACCCCTGCCACCGCGGCCGCGAACATGTACCTCAACTCCCGCTTCCCTAAGCCCCTGGGGGAGTTAGGGGGTGGAGGTCGGCCACCCCTCTACTGGACTGCCGGGATGCTGGGCGGGCCGGCCTGGAGACAAGGTGAGTCGTCCGTGCAATCAGGACCAACAAAGATGTCATTATAACAAGGCAGGCATCATACTTCTTGCATGTACTTCTATAATCTGCTATCTGAAGGTAGCCTTCGTCTGTGGTAATTACTAATTAACAAATCACCGGGGTTCTTACTAGTACGCCTCTATATCGTGATGGTGTCCATTAGATTGTTTTCTTAAAGCACGTGTGTTTTACATGTGATACTTTCGCAATATAATGTTTTCAGCAAAAATATGTAACAGACAGTGACTGTGGTGTGCCTTTCTATAAAATATAATGAAGAAACACTTTTGGTAATAATGGTCAATGTTTAATATTATAGGTCCAGTAATTTCTACCTACATATACATGTAAGTTATTATCATGAGTGACTGTACTCATAAAGACTCGGCTATGAAAGTTTTTTACTCGACAGTAAGGTACTTAGCCTTGCTTTGTGTGGTCACGGGTAAAAAGTCCGGCCCAAAGTGACATCGTCGAGATTAGGCCTAAATGATTAAGTTATTAAAATTGATACTGCAAGAACAAACATTTCAACTCATATACATGTACTTAGTGATGTTGATAATATAATACATGTAGGGTGTGCCACATATTATTTCCTCTGCACTTGTCTTTATGGATCGTGCTCATGAAGTAAATGTATAAGCCAACCTGTACATACCGATATACTAGTATCCGAAAGCAGTATTTAATACTGAAATGCACGTTCGATGTGACAAATAATACATGCGCCAAGTACCCTTTATTTTTCGGCACGCAGCAACCTACAGTCGTTCTATACATAGGCATAAGGCAAAACCGAGAACATATTTATTTTCTGTAACCTTTCGCCGGCATACAAAATTTTTGGAAATGTGACAGTTTCTGTTCATTGGTTTCCTTTAAAGAGGCACACGTATTATTGCTATCAGGTGAACCACAAACGGCTCAGTGTTAAACCCGATTTCCTGAAATATTTGAAACCAGGAAACGCGGTATATAACATTCACCGATCGCCTTGGGAAATTATGCAGTATTTTCAGTGCATAAGATTGAAGACATTTTACTAGTTTCTAAAGAACCGTCGAAAATATGGGCCATATCAAAAATCACATGGAAATACTTCGAAGATGTTTATAATTGCCTTAATGTGAAGGTTAATAAAACCATTTTACAAGAGAGGGCGCCATCTGCCTGTAAATGTGGGTTCAGTGACACATTGATTCTAGCACATTTAATATCCATGCAACCTTCTCATTAAAAATCTCCGAAAATTTCATCATAAACTATTACTATCAGTAGGATAAGTGTTTGAGAGCTGTTAAAAGGCGAGTGGTAACAAGTGATATTACTCTGTGGGGAAGGGTGCCACAGACTCGCTGAGGGAACCTCGTGCGCCACCACTTCTGCCACCAACACGTGAACGATCTCTGCCGCTGGTGGCATCACCAGGGGAAAACACCTGATGCCGATGTTTGCCCTCCCGTATAAAACTCTCCAAGCTTGTGAGTGCAATGAGCAGTCGCCATCAAGCCATAGTGCCCCTTGTTAAGTTATAAACGCGACACCCCGACGTTCGTTAAACACTTACGCCAGCGCATGGCAAAAGCGCAAGCGCGCCTCTTCCCTCTGAGGACCGATCATTGAGAGCGGCTGTAATTGACGGTATAGAGGCAGGCAGTTCAATCTTATTTCATTGTTGCCTACGCATGTGACTCTTGTCGATGCCATAAGCGACAGAGGTTTCTCTTGAAAACTGCATGGGCCACCAGAGTGTTGTCAGCCAGTGGTGACCAACAATTCTGCCCCCCCCCCAAAAAAAAATGGTTATAAATTGTGGACGTCAGCGGAGAACATAAATGACAGATTGACAGAGACTGCATTTGACGGTTATAACGACGCAGGTCACCGGAAACTGACATTGGTCGTTTTAATTGGGCTGGAAATTAATGAAGCAGTGTTAATGGTGTTACATCACTCGACTTGTGCTATCGCATACTCATATTACTTCATCGCACGCCAGAACGAAGAAAATTACCATATAATGTACCAATTTTAAACAGCGGCTATATGAAACTGCAGAATAAAGTTAGGAGTGCTGAAGTGTTTTGCATTTATCAACTGTTGCATCTGCTCATGTGGTAAAGATATATAGATTCAAATTCGAAGGTACAAAGCAGTAATATTTAAATAGCCAAAGCTGTGTGTCTTAATATCTTCAGTCGATGAGAACCTTAAGCCAAACTTATGGTATTTTTTATTCTGTCTAACTTCGAATGGCATCGTTTGCTGCGTGGCTGTTGTTTTTTTTTGTTTTTTTTTTTTTGGCTATTACGAACGGAAGTCAGATATCCCATAGCTACTGTGTAAGAATTTTAATTTTTGCACATATATTAACAATTTGTATAAATGCTTTATCATATTTTTGGTGAATACTCCTTATTCTGTAGATTTTACTTTTTTTAAATCCTGGCATGTGTTTTGCTTGAACATTTTCTATAATTGTAAGCATGCAAAAAAAAAATTGTTCCTTTTGAGACTATTCCGGTTCTAAAATTTAATTAAGTACTAGAATGCGGTGCCGTAAAGTAGTTAAAGTCATCCTGCGGCCATCTTTCGCCTACAATCAAAATACTTTTGTTTGCGCATGAATTGGAAAAGGGCTTTTCCAGAGAAACAATATATGTTGTGGCAATCAAGCGTTTGGCCATACATACAGGGATCCCCGTGTGTTTGTGTCCGTTAAACCAGAGGGCAAAGAAAAGGAGCTAACCGCCTTGAAAGTAGCCTTTCACGCTCACAAAGGGAGTATAGCATTGCTACTGCGACGGTATCAAGAGACACCAGCGTCAATTTGTCACCTATTTCTAAGCTTGTTACCAAACTCCACAGTGATTTAAGCAGCAGTTCACAATACACCAATTGCCCCCTCTCGCTGGGATCGCCTTTGGCCATTGTTGGTGGCGTTTTGAAATGTAAATTCCGTTTCCCGTGGTTGCACAATATTGCGCGGCGTCAAACTTAACAGCAGCGTGTCGGCAACAGGCTGCAGTAGCGATCCACTACGGAGGTTACGACACGCCGTGATTTCTTCCGGGCCATTAGGAGCAATTTATCTCGATTGTTCGATACGTCCATCCCTTCGTGGTCCCCTCCCATTCGCAGATGGCCTCTATCTTGCTCGCCAAGTCCACCGAGGATGTTACATCACGGAAGGCGGACAGCCAGAGCTTCAAGTCTGCCTAGAGGTCTCAGAATGTGCGGTCTTTCTCTTGTCTGGATTCTGAATCAGAAATTTATATGTGGAGTTACATGTAGATGGAGGGCTCTTGAAATTTAGCATTTCGGGTGAAAGGCAGACACAGAATAAGGTGACCCCCATTCAGGGATGGAATTGTCGAAAGTTCTTAAGTCTTAGCCATTTCACATCATTGGGGCCAGATTTCTAAGTAAATTGTTAGTCTCTGAAAATGAAGATCAAGATCACTTCATGTTAGGATTAAACATTCTGTGTGTACGTGTATTAAATTCGTGACGGTGTCCATGATCTTAAAAATATACCTTGACATGCAGCTATGATGTCGGATTTCATCTCTCTCCCTCTCTCTCTCTCTCTCTCTCTCTCTCTCTCTCAATTTTTCTCAGAGATTCCCCTTTTTTGTTAATAAAGTCTATAAGACTATGGTAAGATCGGTGTGATGGCATTGATAGATCGGTAGAGAGTCGTGTAGGGACAGAGT
>JAAUYG010027190.1_pt1 | contig 11644 bp, 7 predicted proteins | sample 7278091 | NCBI WGS metagenome assembly JAAUYG01 (sample SAMN14350201, study PRJNA611818) | marine sediment metagenome | isolation source: surface marine sediment (0.6m) | place: French Polynesia: Moorea | collected 2018-08 | reverse complement strand
CAACCACTCATGGTCATATCACCGACTGCAAGTTGGATTCGGTGGTGTATGCAGGTGTATGCGTGTGCGTTAATGTGGACCTGTCTTGTTTGGGCCGAACGATCTACGCCCAACAGTTTTTAGGTGCTATGCCACCGATTCAAATCCGCCACAGGTGAGCAGAAATGAATCACTCAGACCATTTATACTGACTCCGAGCCGGCCAGTCTGTTGCCTAACTCATTAGTGCCAAGTGCCAAGCTGAGAAGCGCAAACCTCCCAGTTTTTACGTCTTTGGTGTAACGCGGTCAGGGATCGAACTCCCGCATCCCGAGCGGACGCTCTAACCACTGTGCTACTCAGGGGCGAAAAGACAATGGTTATCATGGTGATTAGTGAACTTAAGTCTATTTCTAAATTGAAGAGTTTTCCTGAAAGTTTGGCCATTTATCAATGGATATATTGTGAGTGCACAAAATACGTGTTCACATACATGCATAGATTCACATGATTTCATATGTTGTTTTCTGATCATGCACATGTTAAATTTCGTATTACTGCTCGTCACATAATCGTTATTACTGTAATAGAATTGCGTGGCATATTGCAAAACCAGAACACAGGACAATGTGAAAGCAACAAATATTGGTAATCGTTATATGATCCCATACATACTCTGCCTTTCAGTGCGTGATTGATAGATTTCATTAAAATTATGAACAGTTTTTAACCTGTGAAGGTTTATTATTAATAATGAGTGAGTGTGGCATGTATTTTTTGACCTGCCTATTAGCTTCTACAGGTGGGCATCTGAGTGCAGTCGCCCAGTTTAGGGAAGTCAGTCCCTGAATCAAAACAATCAATGTGCTGTCAATTATAGTGTTGCAGGTTTGCTTTAATAGGCAAAAGACAACATCATCAGTGCTTTTTTTTTTTGGTTCTTTTTTTTTTCCACAGAATGATAGAGCTACAGTTTGTTGGAAAAGCCAGCAGCTAGTGATTTCAACATGAAATCTCCGATCTGCATCACAACACACAACAGAGATCTGACAACTTGGCAGTTCTCTGTCATGTCTATATACCATTAAACATGTTTAAAATGCAATTGTTACAAATACAAATGAAGCGAGAAAGTTTTGTTTTCCCCAGACAGGATCAATGTCACACACAATTTTCCCATGATGTCACCGATGTCATGTCTGTCATCCAAACATAACATTGTGTAATTACCGAAGTTTCTTCTGCTGTTAAGTTTTTTGTGGCTTCGTAAGTAATTAAAACTTTTGCCAGGACTATAAAGCAGTACAATTTTTATGCTTTTCTGTTTATAATATTTACTAGTTTTATGAAACATTTAAATCCTCTATCTTGCTGCCCCTGATTCATGGGATTTCGGTTTTGAATAAAACTGACAAAGATTGATCATCCGTGATTAGTAAAAGTTCATTCTAAGTGTTCAAAGTGCTGCAGATATGTGTGTGAATGTGTGCAATGTGTGGATTAAAAAAGGTTTAAGCCTAAGCAGGAGATTGAACACCCGGCGCCGGTCAGGTTTGAATGCGCACCTCTGATGACAGGTTCTTCTAACCACTGCTTCCCTTTAATCAGGTTGTTCAACAAAAATTCTATCATGCCCCAGACGTAACTATGATTTATCGTCCTCCAATGCCCCAATTTGCTCCCAGAAAATTCAGAAATCAATGACGAAATTGCAGCGAGCAGCAGATCATCTGATGAATTTCCGAGATCGAGTGCCAGGCCATGGCTACGTCAGGGGAGTATCAGCTGCAGGATGGAGGGGGATTCTGGGTGGAAAAGGGACCCGGGAATGGAGGGATCCGTTAGTATCCGAGTCCAGGTCAGAGCCACTGCAGACGTCTAAGTCTTACACCGGCCCTGATGGAATAGCGTGTCTGCATTGCAAGGCTCCACATTTTGGTCTCACTTGGGAATCATGCTTTATACTCTCTAGTGATCTGTAGGTGGCTTAGTAAGACGATAGGCGTTTACTAACCTGGCAAGAATACCATTGTTTAAACTTTTATATATATGTACATCTAGATTCAATTAAAAAAATGTCTTTGGCTTTATTGAATTTGGACCAGCCTAATGACACTGCATTATATATAGGAGCAGACCTTGTACAGTAGAACTTAATTGCCTTGAAAGACCACCCCAATTTGGCCATAAAAATATGGTCTCTCAGGACAGGTTGTCTTTGGTGCTCGGTTCATTTACACTGAAATATAGGCATTTCTGCCCAAAACTGGTGGTCCTTCAAGACAGGTGGTCTCTCATGGTAGTGGTCTCTCAAGACAGGTTTCACTGTACAGGTATACCGGTAGTCATGCCGAGGTAGTCATGCCAAGCTTGCGGGTTCAGTTGGCAGTCGTAACATGATTATTGACAGATTGTAGGCATAATTTATCTGGCATGTCTCGGAGGGTTCAAGGGCACCTATAAAAGTAAAAGGCACCCAAATTAACTTGGTGGTTTGATTTATGGAATATGATCTTTTTCCGTGCTAATAAAGATCAAAGAGTTAACATTTTAAATTCACGTTAATAAATTTCATCCCGGAGTGACTCGCTAAATTAATGCCTAGCATCTTGAGGCATAATGTAGCAAGAAAAAAAGGCATGGGTATGTTGCAGGACTTTGTGGAAACATATGGATCCTTGTCAATATAATAGAAATAAAGGGCAGTTAGGGCAGTTTCACTCAAAACTTAAATATTAGACTGTTGACATGGTTATAAATAGCCTAGTCTAATGTAACATTAAGACATGTCACACTGGGACATAACACCATTTGTTGCTTTTTTGTCAGGTGGTCCAAAAGTAATTTGCTGAGTAAGCACTATGAATACTATATGAACCACTTACCATATATGTGACAGGCCCGTCTTCAAAATGCTGGACTCCTAATAAGGCTAAGTGCTACAGTAATCGGGGGAAAAAGGGATACCATGGTTACAGAGCTACAATATTTGTGCATAAAGGAGTCTCAAAGGACTTGAGATAATATTTGTTTTTTTTTTTCTTTCTTTCTTTTTTAAGCTACCTACTTAAGCAGCAATCAAAATGTCTAAAAGTTTAACTTGATAACTCTCTTATGACTTGGACATTTGTGTAATAATCTGTGTAACTTTAGAGATATATGCCTGTGTGCCTGCCGAAATTTGCTGATATTTGCATAATCATTATGCATGCTATAGATTTAGAGCTGCATTATGCACCACCTGAGCCTTAATCATGTTAATTACCACACATAATCCTGCTGGGTTTCTTAATGATCTACCCTGTCAATAAAGACCACCTGTCTTGAGAGACATTATTATGTAGAAAAGGTGTAAGGTCTTTCAACATGTTCATAGCAGGCTTGCATGCTCTTTGGCCATATCGTTGAACTATTAGCCTCAGAGCGGTCTTAAAGTCGATAGCTTGTTCATGTTATTATGTAGTTTTTCTCTGAATCAGGTCCCCAACATTGGCAGTCCCTGTGTCCATGACCTGGCCTGTGACAGTCGGGACTTGATAGCCGCAGGAACACGGTGACAAACTTGAGCCTTTACTGCTTCGGCTGCAGCATGTTTGAGTTAATCTCGTTGAGATTGTTTGAATTGGATCTGATCTCCCTGATCTTGGAAAAATTGGCTGGTGGTCCGTCGTTCACTCTTCACAGCTGTACAGTTTGTCTCTGGATCCCATGTCGGCCAGTGTCCAGTGGCATATAATTTTTCGCAGTCTGCTCAGGACGGTCTTCCATTAGTCCGCGTTAACTCTGGATTAAACTGGACCCCTGGGAACGATGCACCAATCAATAGCTCAGGCAGAGCCCCCACAGCACTTACGCTACCTTCAAGTCGCCCGAGTTTGGCGAACGGAAAATGATCATAGGAATGGCTGCTGAGGACGGATTGGACCGAAAAAAAAAATCGAACATTCCGGGTTTGGCTGTTATACCCGTCTTGCTATAATACGGACACTGGGAGTTTCTGGGACATCGGCAACCAGGAGTTATAATGCAGTTATTTCCCGCTGACTCGAGATGAGCAAAGCTACACAGTGTGGCAACATTTCCAAGTGGCCGAGCAGAGGGGGAGCTAACCTCATCATGTGCTCGCTGCATCCTGAGAGCTTGGCATAGCCTTGAGCAGACGTCTAAATAGACTGTCAGTCAATAACACACCCGAACGGGATATATACACAGCCAGAGACTGGCCTGAAATGGACCCCAGCGAATAAAATATGGGAAATATGGCATCAAATTTTTCTTGGCTTTAAATAACTTATTGGGTGAACCGGTTTGAACTTTATCGTTGTGGGTTGTGAAAGAATTCAACATGTCTAGCACACCAGTACAAACTACATGTACTATTAAGAGTTAACTGTCCTTCAAATACAGGGAAGATACCTACAGCATGTACCAGTTAAATATTTATTGACACTCTTGTGTAGCAACTTAAAAAAAACTATTTAAACATGCATAACATATAGTGCAAAAGTTCACTGCCATTATAAAGTAAATTTTAATAGCCTTAGAACTACTAAAAAACACGGAAGAAGTTGGGAAGAATTTCTATATTTATACAACATGCAAAAGTAAGATATAAAGTTTTACTCTTCATATTTATTTATTTATTTATTTATTTATTTATTTATTTATTTATTTATTATGTTTGTTTTAAGTTGTATTGGTTAGCATTTTTTTTTCTTGCATAACACTTGATTTAACATGTAGGGCTTTTTTTTAACATAGGCCAGCTTTTATTCAGCTTGATGCAGCAGTCTGCTATCATGTATTGCATGCAAATATATTGGGGAAAATTGGTTATACCCGTAATATCATAAAGAGCACATTTGTCGTTGGTCTAATCTGTAGCCCTGACAGAACGATCAGATGGTGGCATTCTCTACGGCTATCCCTATATCGCCAGCAGCCGCGCTCCCGATGATGAACTTCATGGAAAACTGGGAGTGTGAACTGCCCGGCAAGTAGGAAATTGCTTCCTTTGCTGCCATCGCTAGACCAAACAGAGAGATTTTGTTATCAGAGTCCCGTCCAGGGTGCGTCCCTGTTAGCTCCTGGAGACCCCGTCTGGCTTGTTTATGATGTCTCCACGGTATTATGAGGCCAAGGCCCGAACACGAGTTTCAGGAGGCCATCCTAAATCACATTATATGTAGTCAACTGTCCGGACCAATAATGACGGGTCATCTCTCTCTCGCCCGCCCGCCCGCTCCAACCCGAAATTTGAAATATGCAAAATGTTCGGTCGAGGCAGCAAAACCTGTCATCGGTGTTGAGGGGGTGAATTCCCATCGATTGTGCATGCATGTGTCGTGGGGCGAGGTTACGTCGTGTGTAGCTGTGAACTGTAAGCCACTCAGTGAGGCAGCAGTGAGGGGGAAGGGAAAGAAGCTCGTGTGACAGTGTGTGAGCTCCGCTGCTACCCGAGGCGACACAATATAGTTTTTTGGCAGTCCTGGCTGCACCCAGTCTGAGAGCAGCTGTCAGATCCTGCCTGCTGGCTGGCTGCCCTGGAGCATGTGGAGGTGAGGGTTCCAGTCTCTCCACACGCGCGGGAACGATTCAAAGAAGGAAAACAGCCAAGGTGGTCAGCGGCCAATGACTGGGAACGGACGATGGGGAGGGATCGGGGCAGGCGGTTGCCGCCGGTGACAGCAGCGACAGACAGCGGGAGAGGCAGTAACGTGTATAGCTACTCTCTCCACGTGGACTTGTCTCAGTCTCAGACTCTGTCTGTCTGTGTGTGTGAGTGCCGGCAGGGACTCCAAGATGGATGGTACCGCACTTCACCGGCCACTGCTGCTGCCTCTTAATGAAACAACCTTCAAGCACCTCACACAAGAACCTGATTACGGCAGATATAGTCTTATTGTCCTTCGTCTGAGATGAGACTCTGGCTGCAGACAATTAGCAGTCCCTGGATAGTTGAATATCTGGATCTTGCTGGAGCCTTGTCCATGTTGTCTGGATCTCAAAGCAGAAATTGGCACTGCAGGATCTAAAGTGTTGCATTGCTAAAACTCCAGCGAGGAATAACCCGATAAAGTATAGAAAGCTTCTTGTCTATAAGTGATTGTTTTTGGACACTATATGACATATCGCAAGTGATGGTTGAAAGACTGGATTAGTGTAATAACATTCTGGATCAAGCTTGGTGCACAAACATTGTGTATGCTGTGGCTGTTGCTTTGCCTGTGTACACTGGACCACTTATAATTGTTAGGAAACTCACCAGTATGTGGACAACACAATAGTGAACTCGTCTATCCTCCGCGTTGGCCCGTTATATTACGTTACATGACCCTGCTTGCTGATGTAATGCAGCAATTTATAATCTTGCGGCGGTTGCCGTGACGCCGGCAGCATGGCCTGACTCTATGGTGACACCTGCCACAGCTTCAGCAACACTGACATAATCTCGTCAGCAGCCTGACGCTAAGCCATGTGAAATCCCCGCCACCTTGACTCCTATGTACGACTTCCTGTAGCCGTGGGAACGATTTCGCGTGACAACGGGAGAAAATCCCCAGTTCAATCTCTGTCTTATCTGCAGGCATTTGCATAAATTAGGATTCCGTTTAGGGAACTATATATCTTGGCCGACTTAGTGAAGCAGACGTTGGTTGAGCCACGGAACCTGACTGCACACTGTTGTATTCCCTCTGCGGGTTGAGGATTATTGGGGATTGTCTGTGTAAACCTTGTATTTTTACTAGGTCTAAATGTGGAGAACAGAATTGTGTGGGTTTTAGAAGGCAGGGCAAATAGTAGGTACCAGTGTATAACATTCTAATACACAGAATGCACCAAAGATTGCTGCGGTCATCTCAGTGAATTTACCTAAATTGTAACCATTGTCCACTTGGTGGAACTACTACTATAAGATCGGATTGAAAGTTTTTTTCTGAAAGTGTCCCAAGCTTCAGCGACTGCTGATTAATAGACTGCACTATGGCTGAAACAGTTCATGAGGCGTCATATGCATATTGATCAAATTTGGGAGAACATCTACTTTGTGATCTGTCCGCCAGGCGACCACTTGTGTACAGGATCAGTCATTTCAATTGGATATGAGCCTTTAATCTGTTTCTGGATCATAGCTGTGTTACTTCAAAGACATCATGAGTGCTAAAGAGTCATCCGAGCAGCATCTCGACCTGCCACATTTGGCACGCCTGACTTCCATGGATTCTGACAGTGACATGGAGGGTAGCCATGGTAACAAGGCTGACGTGCCACAGGCTCATAGCAATCCCGCTGTCGTTCCGGATACCCCAGACTCACACAAAGGTAGCTTGTCTGGATCATTATGTAATGGTTTAAGCATACAGTATATTACCCAGTGCCACATCCTTTCCTGAACCATAGTCCAAGTATGACTTACCATATAATGTCCTAATAGAACAAGTGCAGTGCACATGGTGCATGAGTGCAAGGGCTTTAAGGTGCGCATCTATTAATTTTGACAAAGTTTGTTGTCCGGTACCTGCAGTATGCATATTTACAGTAAGCAGGAACCACATGGACCTTTGTTTACAAGGAAGTGGTGATTTGCGCATGCGTGGCAGCCAAACTGACCGGAATATCGCTCAAATTTTAGTGTTTCTTGATAATCTCTTTAATGTTTTATCAGACATTTGGTGTGAATTTGATATGGTTTGTTGCTGGAGGGGTTTGCGTGTCTATTTAGGGCTGTACTTCTGTAAGGACAATTATACCATTACGGTATATATGCAAATTTTTGTTTTCTCAAATCTCCCCATTTTACCACGGTATATTCATATTGTAATAAGCACGATAAGACTTGCATAAAATTTAAATTTTTAAGATCCGACCCCATAAATAACATACGGTACATTCAACCTTTTCCAACCTTCTCTGCAATGATGAGCCAGGTGGGGTTTTGTTCCTATTTATGTATGTTGAAGTCGGGTCTTCTGCTGCACCTGAAGAGCAACAGTTCAAGTGTACATTTGTCTGGATTTGTATCACCCTGTGCTGGGATTAACTTTAATTCCTTTGCCTTATTATGATCTTCATTGAGGGGGCTTTGAATATGCCTGGCATTGTCATCACTAGGAAAACGATACCCGTGTTTCGAAACAAGAAACTGGTATGGCAGTGAATGTCTTTGGGACTCTGGAAACATAATTTCTGATCACACATTTTACGCACTCTACGAGTCAGATTATGGTGGAATGAAGGCAGAGAGATTCTGCCGAAAAATTCGTGAATTTTTCCACCATAAATCTGACTGTGTGTAGAATGTGTGATCAGAAAAGAAATTGTATATGAAATATAATCTGCTACTGTACAATGCTGTACCTCGTCAGAGGTGTGGTGTTTCACATGTACAAAGTGTACATAGGAAATGGCAAAAAAAACTAAAGAAACGATATATTTATATAATCACTGATAATGGCTGCTTTTAACGTTATTAATGTGACAAAATATTCAATCATAATTACTCTGGTTATGGTGTTATACATTGAAATTGTATACATTACACATTTGTATCATGTGCTTCATTGTATGACCCAGAAAGCCTCTATATTCTTAGTCACATGCACATATCACAACCATTTGCTGACATAAACATGACAAAAACTGTGATCACCCACTACCGGTAATTATTGACAATGCAGCTATACACAGCATGTTGGCAACATTCCAGACATTTTACCTGAGTTTCGTTGCAAAATAATTCTGGTTGTATCAGGGATGGACCTTAAGGATTGTCTGACTGCCCGGGACAACTGAAAGTACCTGTCGAACAACTGAACTTCCCACCCCACATTTCCTATAGGACAAGTAGAATTTGAACCCTCTTTTATGCTAAAAGCAGTTGTAGGAACAGAAAATTCTGCCAGTGAGTACCAGACAAAAATATGGGTAGATGAATTTTTAGTTCAGACAAGTGAAAATTACCCTCATTTGTCCTACAGGACAAGTATCAAAATAAATTAATGTCCAACTCTGTGTATATCATTTAGAATTTTTTTTTTCATATACCGGTAATAAATATCCTTGTTTTTGTGTTGTGAGTGTTTGCATGTGCTGCATAATGTCAGTGTGAATGAGACAGGCATAGCTTAATGTCGTCTTTGACAATAATTGTAAGACTGGCAATATTTGACAAGCAGCGCATCATGCATATGGCACTGTGAGATTGAGTATAGCTTGTGTGCAATTTTTTTCTACAGTTGTCTGAGCTTGCGATGATCCACTTTTTTTTGCACCGTGTATGCTTAATGCATGTACATTATACATGTATACTACAACATTCTGCTGAAATTCAGTCCAGCTATCTTTGAACACTTCGCTAAATGTTACTGTGTTGCTCATGGTGCTTTTCATCTTGAAGATTTTCGTTTTGCGGAAGCTTTCAACTATTCACCACATCATTACAATGGTTCCTTTTGGTTTAATAATACATTATATTTTTACCCTGGCTTGGATAGTGATATACATGTACATTCTGCTACTGGTATATCTCCTTGCAGCTTCTGTTTTGTAAAGCGCATTTTCCATTTCATGCAAAACAATGCAAAACATTAGCAGCTGGGTGGAGTTGTGGAGAATCCTTAAGTCTCTTAACTTTTGACTTAAGCCAATCTGAGTGATGTGATACGACTTAAGTCCAAACTTAAACTTTATTATTTTCGAGAACTCCAGCCCAAGTAGATCAATAAACACATGCATGTAACGCTGGCCATATGCTGCATGAGTGCATGCCTCTCACTTCTAGGATGCGTCTCACTTCTATAAGCCGTTACACATGTGGGTTGACAATATCTATGCGAAACAAAATAAAAAAAACACATACAAGCACATGAATAATGAAAATATATTTTATCCTAATCATGTACCACTACATGATGGTCTCACTCAACGGCAGATCAGCGTTCAGTGAAATAGGCGGAACACCATGATTATTGCAGTGTCGGAATCGATACCGGCACTGTATTAATTTCAGTAAACACCTATGTTCTCATAAACACACAGTAATAATTGTGTCGATAGCCTAATACCGCGTAAACCAAGACGGCATTGGACATTCAGTTTGCACTTTTCTTTGTCCCCGAGTGAAACATTTAAAATTTTGTAAAAGGCACTGTGCAACTAATGGAGTGACTATGGAATTGCACCTTTTGTTGTAAAAACAGTTTGCGTTTATCAATCGAAACTAAATTTTGTGATACGACTGGACGCTTTCATTTGATGAGAAGTTGTTGTGTATTGGCACTGTGTTTTGATTAACCGCATCAATTGTCAGCGTTAATGCAAACTTATGTAGCCACTACATGTTCTTCGGATTCTGATCTCCGTCACATGTTCCAGATGACGCTTAGTAAAGTTCACGTTGATCGGAACCGTTGCCCATTATACAAAGGCACTTTCATTTTCATTTCAAATAAAGTACTGCATGAATGGGTGTACATTGGGTATGTCTTAAATATTTTAGTCCTGATGTAACAGAGCCAGCGTGGCAATGGTGGGATATCTGTAAATCCCATGGGTAACTCCAGCCTAGAGCTGCATTAAAGGAGAGTTCAGTCACCCAAGTTAGCCCATTCCCTAATGATAACTCTGTTGTTCTCTCTGTTGTTTCCTCATCAGGTGAGAACAGCCTCCCGAAGGAGAGCGATCAGTTGATGCTGGCCCAGATGGAAGATGGCGTGGACAAAACAATGGCCTTGTACGAGGTATGACAGAAATGCCTCGGTATACATTATCTGGGCTAGCGCTACCTATGCCACATAGCCGAATGCCAAAAGAATTACCACATACCTAAAAGAATTGGTATGCTTTTAGCCACAGTGGCTAAAGCCTTAATTTTCCCTTAAACAATACATGTAGTTTACACAAATCACAGTATCAGTGTACATGTATATGATAACTGTCACTTAAACATTGTTAAAGGTCATATTTGAATGGTTAGCATAATTGTAATCATATACATGCATGCATCTTAATTTAGAATCTTTGGATCCAAATTTGATACTGTTGATGCGTCGGATTTATAAATCTGTTCTGGCTCAATGAACTCATCTGTGGCTAAAATAAAGGATTACCTTCAGACAATAAATGTTAGACACAGTGGCTAACCAGAAAAAATTTCCTAGTTACGCCCAGAAATTTGTTCAGTAGTCTCCTCTCCAATAAGGCCACCCTATTGGCCCAATAATGGAGAGTAGGGGTACCTTAAAGCCATTGGTGGGAAAATGTCCTGAAGATACCCGAAGGAAGCCAAGAGGTGCTACAACATAGTGTACAGCTGAGAGTCCCTTCATGATTGGTAGAAGCTTTCATACAGCCAGATTTGATTGGCTATAAACATGTCAAAGTACTCATTATGAGTCAGGGGCAGTTGGCTTCAGAATAAAACCAAATGATCCTGGTGCGATTTTGTAGTGCAACATACTTCCTGTTGTTGCTATATTTGTGTGATTGTAGAGCAGTAACTAAGCCTTTGGTAATCATAGTAAAGGGTGAACTAAACTTATTTACAGTACTGTAGTACATGTACCGGGTAGAAGCATTATAGATTTGGGCCATATTAGAGGGGCCGGCCTCTGTTGAGAGTGGTCGCAAAGAAAAGGACCACTGTATATATACCAGGCATCTGCCT
>JAAUYG010005660.1_pt1 | contig 11644 bp, 6 predicted proteins | sample 7278091 | NCBI WGS metagenome assembly JAAUYG01 (sample SAMN14350201, study PRJNA611818) | marine sediment metagenome | isolation source: surface marine sediment (0.6m) | place: French Polynesia: Moorea | collected 2018-08 | reverse complement strand
TAGCGGTAGAGACGCCAACAGTCAGTCTGAGGAAGTTCACTGAACAGAGTGGACGAAAGTCTCACAAGGAGAACCAAACTACTGTTTGTGACAAATGAACTCTCTCGTTTATCATCTGTGGCATTTCATGGCCCAGCTAGCATCTGGGCGATGCAGTTTAGTTCAGAAGATCTGCTTACCCGGTACTGTAGTAACAGCAATCACTGCTAAATGTTTATGCTGTTCGGATTGACCTTTGAACTCTGTGAGTACTGTGGCTACATGTAACGAGCTGTTGTCGCAGGAGTGGATATGGATGTCCGTATATTTTTGTACATATAAAGCAGGCTGCAGAATGTGGCTGTGTATACACTGTATGCTACCTCGTTGCTGGCTCAGTCGTCTTTATTCTCAATATATGTCTACTTCACCATGGTCCCTGCTTAAAGTCATCAAATAATAACTAGCGGAACACTCTCATAATCAAGACGATGGCTTACTACTATTGCAAACAGTTGCAGATCGGGTATTCCTGCCATCTTGTACCATGTGTACAATCCTCAGATAAAGACAAAACTGCATGTATGAACACTGTATGTTTTATTGACCACTCGAAGCAGCAGCCCAGATGTGTAAATATTACTAAACTTTAAAAAAAAAAAAAGAAAAGCCCCAGTAAGTTGCTGTCCATTTTGCAATCCCTCCCCATAAATTATCACATTCATACTACCAGGACCCAGAGAGAACCCTAACACTACTACTGTCATGGGTCAGTATTCTAAAACACGGAGAAAAAACATAAAATAAAAAAACATTGCGGCTATATTAAATTATGCAACAGTAACGTGTTTATATGTATAAAAATATCATGGTATCATGGCTCTATTCACAACACCTAAGAGGCAACAAGTGCCTAGGCACTCGCAACATGAGCTAGTCGATACGGTGTAACACAAATGTGGAGTTGTTCTGTTAGAAAGTGTGCTTAATACGTAAGGCACCATGAGGTGAACCGTCTTTACAAATTGCACAGAACACTGGGAGATTGTTCAGACCCCAAGCATTGCCAATAGGTGTTTTCAAAACTATTATGCCAATGTTAACATGCTAAATTAGTCATTTTCCTTCCCTGAGAATTTAACAAGAAGGCGAGGCGACAAGGATGTAATCTCCAAGGGGTGCACACAGATTCCAGGGCCTGTAAATAAATCATTTAAAAGTCATACACTGTATGAAAATGCCCAGCGATGTCAATATCGGTTGTCAAATGAGGCTGAAGCAGTCGACGTGTCAAACAGAAGATTTCACACCTCACCAAGAGGACCTTACTGTCTGCAAAAACTGTTACCAAGCCATACACAGGAGTTTTCCTGACAGGAAATGCTTACCACTCACACCTGTTCAGATCTAAGATTTCTAGCACAGACCCCTTACGTTTCTAACCAAGCATAACGATGTCGTATTGGCAATCCAGAAGGAGCTACCTATTAGCATTGCCATCTGCTGAAAGCATGAAAGTGCAAGTCATGCCAATAGTAACACTGCACTGCTTGAAGATAAAGTCAGAACTGCCACTGTAGATGCCTTGAAGAATATTTGCAACATTATCAATCTGGGTGTGATGCAGATGGACTCAGATCATCAAGTCGATTGCCTGATAGCAGCTGCATTTCTCCCAGAACAGAACCGACCCAATTACTGGTACCAGTGTACAAGCGACACAAACTCCCCTTGATCACTGTAGAAAGTCTTCACAACAATCAACTGCATGCTTCACAAACGAATGCTGAGAGCTGAGCAAGTACCAAGGCCAATCAAGCTAAAAATACCCAAATAACAGGACCATAACATGAGCCATTTCAACAAAGTGGCAAAGATTCACTTGCTTTGCAAAATATCCATTAACAAACCTTCCATATACACACATATTATCTATCACAGGAAATAATTACTATTATTTACAGCCAATATTCACATGAATGCTGCTTTTTACCCACCCCTCCCCGTCCTTTATATACATATGGCAAGAGCTGGCAATCTTAGCACGGTTGCCAGTCTGAAATACTGCCTCGCTGGCAACGTTAATCCCTGCCAAACACCACTCGACACTGCAGACTGGGACAAGGTCACTAATAGGAAGGCAGACAGGGACAGAACACATGACAGACGAAACATGATCAACAACATGTCTGCAGACATAAATCGTATTATATTAGATGGGGTTAAAAATATTTTTAGTCACTAGTTTATAAATACTCCAGAACAAGCTTGACTGGATGATCTGGTTAGAAAGCATGTTGGCAAGCATGGGCAGGCTCTGTACAAAATTCAAGCATGTCCCCGAGTCCTCTCAACCTTAGTCTATAGGTTAGCAATAATCTCAATATACACAGCATATAGGGTCAACGGACCTGCATTTGTCATGGTGTAAAAGGGCCACCATCTGTGGCGGTTGATGAGTGGATCAGTTGGGATGGGAAAATGGCACCAATGGTAGTCCATGCATCATAAGACTGTGGAGTGAAGTTGGGCATTTTTACAATAGACATCATTCCAGGTGAGATTCTGAGTTAGTGTACAAAGCCAGGCAGTCTGGATGTCTGGTGCTACAGCATACGCTTTAGCATGCTAAAAATTTAAATATTATATGAGATTCCAGATTACTGCATGTGAAATTATAGCACCAAACAACTGGACTCCCCAGCTTGGCAAGTCGGTCACATGACATGGCCATGTGGTCCAAGCAGCAGAAGATTATTATCGCGGTACTACTAAACTGTTAGTAAATTAATCACAGAGAGAATGCATTGGCTACAAACGCGTTTATTATTTCAACCCAAACTTTGAATTTGCCAGTTAATAATAAGAAAAGTACAAAACCAACCGAATGCTGTAACAGGAGTATAGTAGTTAGAGGTCTTACCGTTACTGACCAGGGCATGCACATGACAGACCGAGCCCTGGGCCAAACTAGGTTATTATTACTCCACAACTAGCAGTTAAAATCTAAAGACTGCAACCCTTGCCCACTATGCTCTAGATAATGGGTCAGTAGTACACCTGGCAAACACCTCCATTTCCACAAGATGCATTGTAGTAATGATTAGCAAGGCTTATCTAGCCAATCGTATTAGGATTAAAAAAATATTTTCGTGGATGTGAACTTTCAGCTGCAAGCTAGATTAAGTGCAAGTCGTATAATGCTAACTCCCGGCACTTAACCAACAGACTGCAAATACAGTGTATGTGTGAACACAAAATAATACGGTCGTTGGAAGCAAGTATACACTTGTGACATTGTGATGCTACATTATAATATTAAGGTTAACATGAGTAAGTATGGGAAAAATTGGCAGTCATGCAAGTCAACAGGGACTACTTTTATGGTATTAGCTTGTCTAATAAAAGTCAAAATTCATGGGACTTCTGCCACTGCAGAAAATTGTCAAAGACATTCAGGACCACTAGTACAGCATTGCAGCTCTGAGGCTCCAAACTGCAATGGGAAATAACGGGGTGGGGAAAGAAAGTGAAAATGGTTCAGATCTTTTCAAATAGACAAAATTTACAACAGCTTCCAAAAACTGCCGTAAAAAATTAAGAGTTCAATGAGATTCATAATTACTACTCATGGTCACCTGGTGGAGCTAACTACATCCTGTTGCTAGCTCCACCTAGTGAGCCACACCTACATCAAACGCAATGAATTTCTCATGATTGGTGTTAGTAGTGTTTAGATGAGCACACCATATTATGCCAGATTGATATACAGACTACAGGCTAGTGGCATCCCGTAACTTAACCTGCTCCCTCCGCAACATTTCATGAAGAATCAAGTGATATACGTTATCTATCATCTTATAAAATGCAGGTACAAAATACATGGCAGAGAAAAATACAAAAATAGGTCTTCTCGGTGGGTGTGTTGCCCCAAACTGGATTGAACCTGGTACACATAATACCACTTTATCTGTGTATGACCCAAACAGGCCAATACTGGTCAATGTCTAGTGGCCCCAACACCACAGACCCATTATAATAGGGACAATAAGGCACCTCGACTCTTCCTACTAGCTTAACCATTTTGGTCACTGTTGTAAACATAGTACACGTGTACGAGAAATCTCTACGATATGGATGAAAGATTAAACTTTGGTAGCACTGCTTACACAGGCGATGGAAAGGATTAAAGTGGATGATACCAGATACAGTAGTGGTTATAATTCGCCCTAAAATGTATAAATCAGCCTTAAGATTTTGTTTTTAAATCACTAAATCTGTGTACCAAGTATTCCACAAAGCCAAATAAAAAATTCACCCACATGATGCGTAATGATTACTGGGAGAAGATCTGCGTTTTGATTTTACAGCATTCACAACTTCAGCGACATGTAAAAATATATATATGTACACAAAGGTTAACACCTGACAAATAATAATACGAGATACTCGTATGCATACAAAAAAGAAACAATATATCCGTGTAAACTGGTGACATTTGATAGCTGGAAGACCTGCCTTTTGATTTTTGCACCTCTTAACTGGCACCTTGTAACAACAGTAACACTGGTAACGGCTAACGAGGCACAGTTAACAGAGTGACGCTTTGCCAGGAAGATCACACACTCCCTCTGTCAATCTTTATAGAGCACACGATTCCGTTTACACAAAGCCGAACAGGAAATGCAGGCACCACACTTTACATATTATGAAAACACTGTACAATGTACAACACCAAGAACTCAATCAGTGACCCTAGGGAAGATGTCCATTGGATAGAAGAGCCTGTAGCTCTTCCATGCATCACAACCTGTCCCCCTACAAAAAGGACACTTTGTAGCACCACTTGTCTTTAAGGCACAAAAACTGAGCTCTTTGCTCATTTGCAGCATTAATATTACTTTACACAAACAAAAATCTCTTTCCGCCGTTTTTTATCAGGCAATCTCTTCTCTCGATACAAAAGTGTTCCCTTTTCCATAATGCCTTGCAGCTAATCCATACAAGCCTTATAGATCTCAAGGTAAATGAGTATTGAGTTATTCTGCATAGATATGTTCAAAACATGGCAACTTGATGCTGAGTCAAATGTTACATAAATACATCAACATGGCTATATACTAGATATCTACACGCTCTCTAGGCCACAATAACTAATAGGCAGTCAAATTGTCAGAGTATACAAAGGCGGTTATCCCTTCCAGTTGTGCACCATGTTGAGCATCACTGGATCCACTCCAGTAGTAGTTCCGGTATTATAACCCCCCCCCTCCCAATCCAGGCTAAATCCTTAATTAATATGCCCAATCGGTGTAGACTTCCAACTGAGGTGTGAACTCCCCAACCCAAGCTCCGTCGTGAGCAACATTCAGCTGTACTCTGGCCCGCTGTCAAGGTGTAGCTTAACTTGTGAAAAAGTCGATGTGGACAATCTTTATCACAATGGGACTCACGTTTCACATTCTGCTTCACATAATACAAGCTACATGCCAAGCTGCCAACTAATTCTATGAATATAAAGATCTCTCTCTCTCTCGCCCTTAAAAAAAGTTAAAATAAAGAAAAGTTGTATATTGATATTGTTTGAGTATTTCGACTTCAATATCAAAACATGCAGGCAGGCAGCTGTGTTGATGCGTCCCACCCCAAAAGCTGCAGTATTTTGTAACATTATTGCAGCATGCAAATGTGGTAACACGACAATATACAAACATAATCTAGATCTAGATATATGTACAGATAATCAGCTTCCCCTCTGTATCAGCCCTCAGTTCACGCTACCCAGATTAGTAGTATACCTAGTAGCAGTTAACACCACAGTACACGCAACCATGGCAGGCCGCGACTCGTTGTAAAAACAGCTCTCCAGGTGGCAGCAGCAGCAGTGACAGCGGCAGGCAGTTAATGGATTTGATCCGTCTACGATGTTAGTGTTTATTGAAGTAGGCAGCAAGGAGTCTATATCATCCGTGTGGTAATACTGATACAGAGATGGCGAGTGACGTTAAGGCGTTTTGGTGCATGACACATTTATCCCCTTGTAAGCCATGATGTGTCCAAGGACAGACACCGTGTAATCGGGGGGGGAAGAGTTAGTGCCTAGGGGCTGGTGGCTGGGTTACCAGTGGGGAAAACAAAGAAAGAGAAGATACCGTTAGTCTATTGCCATAATAGTGTAACAAAATCCAGGTATCAACATCATTCAAAACTTTGTACGCAATAAATACAATGTTCTGGACTTAGACATTACTAAGATGCCACCCAACGGATTAAAGCTGGTGCACAAGAAGGGAGATTTCCAGACTAGACACATGAGACAGGGAGCATCTCAAAATGTAGGTTTCAGTCCTCACAGCGGAGTACATTATGTTTGAAAAGTCATCCAAATAGAAAAGGTTGCAATTCACTTGCAATATTTTCTTCCTTTTCTTTTCCTTGTTTTTTTTATGCTAAGTTCCCTTTAGACAAAGGTTATGGTTCCTGTTCCAATTCGGAACAAGCTAGCTTTCAGAATGGCCCCAAAGCCCCTGCCATCTGGGAAACGATCTGCGAAAACTGGAGACAGTGACGTTATATAGTACAAATATGAGTCAGTAGCTTTGAGTATGCATGCACTTAGCTATAATCCAAGCACAAAAACTTGGCATTCTAAATTTGAGAAAGAAGAGACCAACTTAACCTACAGGTTGGCCAGTGTAACTGAGTGAGCGCTGGAGGTCGTATAGTACAGAAGTTTAGCAGGCACCACCTTAATGCGTCGGAGGTTAGTAATGTCAAAGTTAGTAATTAATTAGCTACATACACTGAAAATTGATTAACAGGATCATTAACCTTACTTGCCCAATCATTTTACTCCTGAGCCCAAAAGAGAACACAAGGTTAGTTTACGGACAACCCAGACCCAATCTTGTTCCAAGTTACACATAAAATATACAGAACACAAAAAAAAAAGTAAAATCGAATGAAAGCAAAAACTGCGGTTACGTGATCAAAAAGGAAAAGAAAAAGAAATCAGATCATAAATATGGAATGTATTAAATAAAAAAGCGTTTCTTTGTTTTTCAAAATTTATTTTTTTTTCATGTAATCGGCATATCTAAATCGCGATGTACAAATTATCATGGATCCATATCAAACAAAATATATGTATAAAACAACATCATGATTCATCAACAACAGGACAAAATACTGCGTATAAAACCTGTCTGTCTATAAACACCAAGTATACATAGTTCATAAAAAGACTCGGAGGGTCCCGATATACAACTAACATATTCCACCATTACCACGACCAGCAGGGAAATATAAACACATACCGTTCACAGTATTTACACAGCTGTATATTGCTCATCTATGAGGTATATAGGTTCTGAGCACAAACCCATTGTACAGATTTATTATTTTATTGCAAATACCTAATTTATACCTTTCGATATTCTAACTTTGGGAGTTGTAAAATGCGCCCAAAGGGCCCTGGCCACAGGGATCAAGTGTTCAGACATTTATATATTACGTAATAGTAAGATATCATAGGCAAGAAACACAAACAGTAACGAAGTACGATCTCGCTCGCAAAATCCAGCGAATGAATACAAATGCAATGACTTGCTAGTATTATGCTAAGATTATCTAGTCCTCTCTGCCTGTGACATGCATTTTGCTTTTTGGAAATTCTGACTAGACGGTTTGTGGACGAGACAGCCGTCAGCAGCCCCGGGGGCTGCATGTTCTGTTATAAAGGTTACTTAGTGGATTATGTGTATGGACCAACAAACTAATGCAAGTGCTCCTCAAAAAGCAGTTTACACAAGAGGCTTCGGAATGTTTCAGTGCGCAATAAATTACTGTCAACAGGTTAAAAAAAGTTTCTAAAATTAAAATATACCATATATAAATATCTACCTGGATATGCCAGATTTTCTTTACTACAAGTATTAATTTCACACGAGTCACATGTCTCACATGACGCATCAGGTGAAAGGGTTATTTCCAAGTCTATACACAACGCTCTCCCTAAAGTGAGCGAAGTTTTTCTGAGGTAAGGAATCAGGCCAGTAACATTAAAAAAAAAAAGACACATTTTTCCCCCATATTCGCTGGTCATTTTTACAACCATCTAACATTACCACTACCTACCCCATCCCAACCCCACATCCCCAATACACACAAGATCGTGAAGTAGAAACTAACCTTGCCTAGGGAGACAGGAGGGAGGAACTGGCAAGAGACACCCGCCCATAGGGGTGCTCTCTCACCCCCACCGTCGTCCTGCGCATTTTTGGTACAGCACCTACACATACAGAAACATCTCCGGTGTAAGTTAATGAGATAGAAAGCCAGGAGTAGAACATCAAATTATAGGAATTCGCACTAAATGAGACATATTATAATTACACAGCTATATAGAAATATATATATACATAGTCAGCCATGGGAGCATGCAAGCAGTGACTGGAACCAGTTTCTCACAATGATCGCTGAAGCTAGATATTATGCATGGAGGACGTGGCGAAATTACCACGCAAGTTGAGTAATTGTTTTTAAACTTGGGTCTACTTTTGAGAAACTGAATCCAAAGTGATTTAAATTTATAATTATCCGTTAGCACATAAGGATGGGAAGCTAGCGAGTCGACATATGTACATGGCTACGTACGCTCAATGTCTGTGGGTAGTTACAAATTTTAACTGAAAGACTACCGCTCAAACAACATTCAGTCATGGATCAGTGACCTTGACACCACAACAGCATGAGCCGAGGCCAGAAAATATGTCGGTCACCGCTCTACGTTCGCCAAATGTACGGCAGTACCCTGTCATGCAGGAGAGATTATCTAGCACAGGAAGATACCTGAAGTGAAGATTTTGTGTTAATCCTAGGTACCGCTACCTTAACCAGTCAGGGCCTATAAACAGTCAAATCCCGCACAGCTAAAAACAAAGCGGAATTAATGACAGCCACATGATCTGGGACAAACAGGGGCGGAATTCTCGAAACGACTGAAGTCCCGAAAACTTAAATTTAATATGTCAGCAAATCTGAGCATAATTGGGTAAAAATCACACTTTGGGGGTAAGAATCAAATTTAAGTAAGAAACTCGTACTGAAAAAGTCTCCCAAGAACTCTACATGCCCTAGGGCCTAATTGTACACAAGATTTACTAGTCATTTACGCAAATTCTAGGAGTGGGGTGAGTTGAGTATATTTTGTGGGCCACACAAACAGGGACAATGGTTATTGACCAAATGGTTTTGATTACTGCCACACGCCTGTTTTGATTAAGTCAGGATAATACAATGTCAGTGTTAGCTTCTCAGGTTAATCTCTCTGGAAAATTTTGATGCAAATACATAAGTTTTTTTTTGTACAGGTAGTAGTAATAATAATAATAATGTTTGAATAAATTGATATTTTATTATGCAGATGAGCTACTGTGCTTTGTTAATTGAGTAAACACACTGCTAACTGTCCTGTCTATGCCAGGACATAGAATACCACTCAAAATGCTTCAATACCAAACAATTGACTACAGTCACTGGAATAAACTTGAACTTGTGAAAGTCTGTTTAAAACTTAGCACCTAGCCAAAAAAAAATCATACAAAAAAAAATTGTACACCTCCAATATGCAGGTCAACATTTGAAGCACCAATTGAATGTTTTGCACAGTGATTAAGTCAGTATTGGTAACAGGTTGTAGGGGGTTATACTAGCAGGTTACATTTATTAGAAAATTTACTTCACTACAGATTCTTTTTCTAAGAGTAAAATGGGTTACAAAAAAATGCAAATTTTTCTATTATTCAACAGCATTTTTAAGTACTAGTCACCAAGGAAGAATTTTGGCCACTCTAGGTATGAAGCAATATAGTCTCTAAAGCTTTACTGGGTAAAATGACTTAATACTGGATAATAAACTGATGAAATATTTAAGAAAAGATTCAGCTTTTCAACAATTAGGGTAAGGATAAGAATAATCTTCTCTACAATTTTTATCAGTATAAACACAAACTTTGTCACGGACACAAGCGACAAGCTATTCCCTTCTTATTGAGATATCACAGGGGATGGTTTTTCATGGACTGTATTTGTGGCAATGTCACAGCCTATAACCAACTGTACATGCAGTTAGAATCTGAATAGCAAGGAAGAAATATCATTATCGAGATTAGCCCGATTATTTCGTAAAGCCAGTTGTATTGCAAGTCAGTTCCTTAATGGACCGTGTATTAACAGTATTCACAAAAACTGCCCAGCATTCTTCTCTGGTCATGCTAGTGAAGATAAGGCCATGGCTGTTTGGACGTTTTCAGTGACTCTTTATACATAAATTCTTCTTACGAGCAATTTGCTGGCAGAGTTGACATTTTCAACCATGAAAAATGCCGTCATATTTGTGGAATAAAGTGGGGGACAATATTCACAGGAGCAAACTATTTTCCATCACTTTAGCTGGTCAGCATGAGGTAATTTCTTACATAATGTATGGTAAATCACCACAAATGTTTGGATAGACTGGCAAAACTTTTAACTCTTTAGCCAGGGTAATCACGAAAATTGACAACTATCATAAAATATTTCATGATCTTCGACCAACTAAATATGATAGAAAAAAGCCAGTGTTACTGTTAGTTTCCAGGCTCTGCAAGAGAATGGAGACCAATATGTATAAGTGATATGTTGCCCAGCCCATTCTAAACCCACTACAGGGGAAGCACTAACTAAAGACAACAGTACTTCTAGTCTACTAGGACCACTAGTCCCCCCACACCTACAGTAAAACAGGCATATACATTCCAGCTGCTATAGATAAGATATCAGCCATGAAAATCTGCTTCCAAGTCTTTGTACACATTATCTTTCCAAATTACAACTAAAACAATAATATATTTCCTATGTACAAGAAAACAATGGAAGACTTAAACAAACACACATATATGTCAACAGATACTTATTCAACATCATTCGCTTCAGATTAAATTCTTGGTTAAGCAGGTGAAGAAATATCACTTTTTATAAAGAACTAACAGCTTGTTAAGGCTTTTTTATGTGAGTATTAAGCATTGGAAGGATGATCACATTTCGTTTTGCCATTGCACTCAATACTGTGTGCCGAACGAGGCGAATGTCACACACACATCAGAGAGTTGTGGGCGGGACTATGACCACCAGCTAGCGTCCAATCACAACAGAGATCGTCAGATCTCGACTGGAATGTAGAAATTATACCAAGGCGGCCGGCAGGTGTGAACACCTCGCCACACCTCTATGAGCACCACAACACGTAGACCTCTTTATCAGCGCACCCAGGACGTACCCACTGCACTCTGTTCCAATCCCGGATGATATTCCAACAGCGGTGACTGTGCACCGCCTGTGGTGGCCGCCGCCAAGCCATATGGATCGTACTGGTACATTAGGCTGGCATCCCCCGGGGAGACCAGTGGGGGCGGGGCACCGTTCATCAGCCCTCCAACAGTCGTCATGTTTGTCGGGGAGCTGACTGCAATGTTGTGAGGGAGGCGGGGAGCCAGGATGATTGGAGCCCCCGCTGGGGTCGGTGATCTCAACGTGGCTGGCACACCCAGGGGGTTGGTGAGGATTCGCTGAAGTTCTGTGAAAGGTGGAAGAAAAAAGACAAGACAACATGGAATATGAGAACTGT
>JAAUYG010026395.1_pt1 | contig 11645 bp, 7 predicted proteins | sample 7278091 | NCBI WGS metagenome assembly JAAUYG01 (sample SAMN14350201, study PRJNA611818) | marine sediment metagenome | isolation source: surface marine sediment (0.6m) | place: French Polynesia: Moorea | collected 2018-08 | reverse complement strand
CCCTGTGACAGGGGTTGGGACTGGGCTGGTTACCTAGTACTGTGAGAAGTGTCCTCCCTGTGACAGGGGTTGGGACTGGGCTGGTTACCTAGTACTGTGAGAAGCGTCCTCCCTGTGACAGGGGTTGGGACTGGTCTGGTTACCTAGTACTGTGAGAAGTGTCCTCCCTGTGACAGGGGTTGGGACTGGTAGAAAGCCCGATCTCCCTGGTAGGTGGAGTCCTGGGACAGCAGACCGTCGGCCTGGGACTTGAACTCGTCTATCAGGTACGTATCCTGGAAATCAAGAGGCAGTTACAGCTTCAGCTATATCATGTATATACTGTACATACACAGAAGCTGTGAGTACTTAATAGGCCAGGGAAAATACTTATAAAATTTTTAACTATTTTTGCAGTAAGAGTCCACAGTTGAAAATGGCCATAAAAAATTGACATAAAAAGCAAATAGAGGGGCTTAAATTTATTATTCAATCACATTCAATTTGGAGGTCTAGAGATTCTCCTGACACTGGATCCACAGGGACATTTTCAATAGCTCGCTTTCTATGAGCTATCTTTTTCTTTACTACCTGTGCGACAATTACTGCATACACTACCTATTAAGTAGTATACGAATGAACATGTTCATATCAGCAAACAGTTTGGTGCCTGTGGCTATTTATTCGTACCTGGGAGAGCTCTGGCTGTGACAGTCCCGACAGCCCAGGCTGGCTCATCTGGAAGGGCTGACTCATGGACATCCCTCCCTGAGTCAGAGGCCCCTGGGAATAGGGCTGAGTCCCGTCCTGGCTGGCCTGACTCCCGGACATGGGCTGCTGGCCTGGGAAAGCACCAGGCACCTGGTTGCTGTAGCGAGGCGGTTTCGTCTTGTTCATCTTGTTGCGGAGGTGGCGTGGGGGGATGTTGCTGTTTGGTCGGCCTGTGGCTCCCGCCATGTTGGGTGGCATGCCATACAGGTGTGGCATGGGCTGCATGAACATGTTCACAGGCACCGGAAGGTTGAGACCAGCGGTGTAAGCGCGATCTGCACCAATGTAACCCAGCTGGTCGTGACGCACAAAGCTATCGGGGTTGAATTTTGGCCCTGTAAGAGCAGTGGTAAACTATATCTTTAATACAGATGGCACACAGTAGGAAAGGGGAAAGATCTATCACTCATCAAAAGCAAACATGGAAATACAGTGGTCCTCTCTTAGTGGCCACTCTCAATAGAGGCCACCCTCTCTAATGTGGCTGCAAATTTTTGGCACTGCTACTCTGAATTCAGTTACTTCTCCCTCTCGCCAAAGGCCACCTCTTTAATGTGGCCACAATTTCTTGGCAAATAGGGTGGCCTTATAAGAAAGGGACTACTGTATGAAGTCTAATTATTTTATACTTCCAAGCATAAAGTTCAATGACAAGCATCATGCCAAAGGTGTACTATCCATAGAAGTTAAAGGCTAAAAGGTAAAAGGCGTACTTTATTAGCAACCAAGGCTTGGATTATTTAAAGTTTATACCATCAATCAGTTTTATTTCAGCTGCTCAATTGTGTGCCTCCCAAGACTAATGTAAGACCTGCTAAAAGAAATACAGACAGCTTACATTAACCATATAAAACGTGTTGCCAATAAATTTATAGACAAACACACACTATACTAACCGTTAACAGTGCCAGAGCGGTCGTAGGCACTGCCAGGTATCAGGACCTCCCTTGCATCAAACATTGTATTGCTCATAAACCGGCCGCCCTACAACAAAAAAAAAGCTCTCTTTAACACTGTCCAGTGTTTTTATTTCTTTATATTTTATATTATTGTACTTACAATTTATTCCTTAGCAACAGACAACAGGTGAACATGTTTTTAGATGTATTTAATAGCTGCTTCTTTGATCGTTTCTTAAATCAACAGGTCAAGTGACAATTTTCTCAAAAATCCATGAAAACCTCAACACATTAATCTGACTGACAAATTAGCGTCTCCATTGGCATGTAAACTCATGATCTGGACTTACTGGATTGGTGGCATTAACCAGTTTTCTCGGCTTGCTGAACTGGATAAGGCTTTCCTTTAGCATGTTGAGAGGTCCCTCCACCAAAACCTTCTGCTCCTTGTAGTTTGTCAACAGATGATTCCACAGTGGTTGCTGCAAATCGGACCATCACCAGGCTTTAATAAAGTCTCTACACGACACCAAATAATTTTATCTCGGGTAACCAGAGTTGCCACCTCGTGAACCTAAAACAACTTTAACACTAACATAATTCTAAACTTAGCAAAGATGTGAATCTTTGTGCTATTAGATCAACTTAAGATACTGAATGTACACCTTAGCAACGTCAACATTTACAACCTCAGGTACCTACCTTTGACAAGACTTTGGGATTGCCGACAATGATAGTTCCGTATCTGAAAGATAATACATGCCAACTAAACTGCATAGAAATAAAGCTTTCGAAACATTATCAAATATTTAATTATTCAAAGCCAAATCACACACTACCCTCTTCAATCTCCACAACTCATATTCAGACAGCCATTCACCCGCGTGAAGTGACCTTATGCCTTGCTATCAAATAAGTACAGACAAAGCAGATGCAATAAATACATTCCTAAGCCCATTCTTACAATTTATGCCAAGTGGACATTTTGTATCATTGCGTTTTAGAAAATTGCAAGGTCCAGTTTATATTAAGATAATGGCCCATTTCAGTGCACATTTGATGTACTATGGATGGACGCTAGGAGTGGGATTTAGCCATATCTCATACCTTGCTCTGGTCAAAGCCACATTCAGACGCCGGGGATCGTTCAAGAAGCCAATTCCCTGGTGTTCGTTGGCTCGCACACAGGACATGACGATGAAATCCTTTTCTCTTCCCTGAAAGGCATCTACACTGGCGACTTCAGTTTCCTGGGGAGTGAGGGAGGGAAAAGAGGGGCGGAGGATGAAAGCAGTTTTCTACGAAGGGCGCGATACCTGACGACATACATCGAGTATATTACAACTACACAGATTGAAAGCATACGGCAATTTTCTTATACATCAGCAAACTTCCGTAACTGATTTTTTAACAAGAAACAGGAGTAAGTACATCAGTTTCGGAGTCTATAAAGCCTCTTGTCATCACTTCAGTCTAGCGTGAGTAGTTTGGTTTGGTACATGTCGCCCCCCCCTCACCCCCCCACCCCCGCTGTGAAAGTACCTGGTATAACTTGGCATGGAGAGAGCCACTATACTGCATATATTGGACCAGGTAAGCCCGCTGGCCCTCATACGGTGTAATGATGCCGATCTGATCCGGTTTGATTCCAGATCGCAGGAACCGTGTAACAATCTTTTCCACATTGCTTGCTTCCGTTCTGAAATTAAAACATTCGGATAGAGCTTACCAGCAATACTTTATTGGAGTGCCATTTGATATAGCTTTATATACACACAGGGGTTTGATGCACTAGCTAGGAAATCGGCTTCCTTTCACTCCTGAAATTTCAGTTAAAGTTCAGAGTTTAAAGATGCTAACACTGGCAACAACTGGTTGACAATCTTCAAATCAAGTTGTGCTATTTCGTAAGTGTAACATTGCTTGCACAAGGATGTTTCATTCATTCATCCCCTATTCGCAAGAGTCATATGTATTCAAAGGCAGATACACATGTAACCACCCCGGAAGAGAAATCATTTACCTTGTATTTATTTCAATGTACAGAACCCACTCTCCTTGACTCAAGTCCTTTCTAAAAGTATCCATAGATGCAACTAAACTTATTTCTAACCTGTTCAGGTAAGACGTTCCCGAGCTGGATATTTCCTCCTGGCCAGTAGTGGTGTAGAACAGCATTGGTTTGTCTCCCTGAGGCCAGGGGAAGTCCAGGTTCTTCTTGGTTCTCTCCGCTGGCAAAGACACGATTTAAGAAATTCAGACACGGATCATGGACTACATTAAAACAGCTTGTACACCTTACCATAATTTATAGTAAATTCAAGAGGGACTTATCCGTGGAAGCTAGCCTGAATAAACCTCCCCCTCAAGTTGATGCAATAAGTTTTCAAGTAACAATTCTCAATCGGGGAATGGCTTTCAGGAGTAAAAAGGATACAATGGGATTTTGGAGTTTCACGAACGTTTTTCAGTCTGTAACTATAAACTATAAACTGTGCATGAACTGAAATGCACAAGCTACAGTTAATCAAGTGTACACTCATCTGTTATGCCAAACCAGCATTGAATGTTCTGGTTACCTGCAGTAACGCCATTCTGCAGTGAGCCCTCGTAGAATATATTCGAAGGGAAGGCACTCAGAGCCGGGTGCATCCGATACTGGACCTGTAACCTGATTGGTCGGATTCCTAGCACGACAAGCCTCTCAAACAGGGACTGGGACAGCCCCGCACGTGCTGCCTTCTTGCACATGACAACTGGGCCCAACTGGCAGTGATCTCCTACCAGGATCAGTTGTCTGCAGCCCAGAACCACTGGTATCATACACTCTGGCTCCGTGGCCTGGGTGCTCTCATCAATGAGGACAGATCGGAACTGCATCTTGGCGAGGCGTGGATCTCCAGCACCCACGGCTGTACAGCAGATGACGTCCGCATGCTACGGGTTGGTGGAAGAGAGGGTAATATACTGAGCAAAAGTAGCAACTTGTAAAGATTGCACTGCAATACAATAATGCTCCTTTGAGAACCTGTTACATAATGCGGCTCAAGGATAAACTACTTTTGATAAGACAATGGTCCTTGCGATTTAAGACCCCCTCCATTTAACAATTCCCTCAATTTTAGGACTGCCCGTCAGTGACACAACTTACATTCTCAATGTAATTGTCCGCCCATTTAAGACCGCCTTCAATTTAAGACCATAGTTTTCTGGCTGAACGGGTGGTCTTAAAATGAAGAGACCACTGTACAGAAAACATTCATTTCGCCTTTTAAGTTTTATATCACACAATGCCTTCTGCACAGAACAATATGTAGTTATTGTTAGTTTTCATTCTGACAGTTACTGACCTGCAGCAATTCCTTCTCACACTGTTTCTTCAGCATCCTGTAGCGTTTCTCATCGGAGGACGACAGTTCCCCTGTCTCATCTTTCAGCATCTGCAGTTTCTGTAGCTCAGTGGCTCTGTAACAAAAGCACAGAAACATCGACAGCTCAGCCACAAACAACTAACAAACGAACATTACATTCAAATTCTTTTGTCATGACTTACAGTGTTGTATAACATGAAGTTTTACCATAGCGGAGACTGGATATTGGTAGCAGTTCCTGAGCTTTTGGCTATCACTGGCCTTCTTCATAGGTGGCAACATCAGGCCTTCAGGATGAGTGGCTCCCCAATGCCCTGGGAGAGTCACTCTAGGATGTTGTCCTGCACAGCCTGAAGGCCTGACAGTACCACCCCTGAAGGCGGCCAGTGATGGCCAAAAGCTCGGGAAGAGCTACCAAAATGCAGTCTCGGCTACAGTTCATGTTATTTAACATGACTGAGACCAAAAATTACATCTACCCGTGTAATGTGTTCTAATTTTGAGCAGCAGCTACTATAGTGACACTGGCATTTGTTTTGCAATACAACTAGATGAGTGAATATGTATAAGCCGTTTAAGGTGATTCAGTATGCCGGTTAATTTCATTGTGGAAAGATTTCACAATGACTTAGTACATTTCAAAGTTTTCTCCTTGTATGGACTTACGTATCCATGTTCCTGATCTGATTGTGAAGGGCCAGGAATGACACTGGAGAGTCTATAGCTTCACGGGACTTTGCACACAAGCGTACCACCTTCAGACCAGTCTGATGGATTTTCTCCGTCAGCTGATCCACAGCGATATTTGACGGTGCACAAACCAGAACGGGACCTCCAGCTTGCTTCACTAAGTGGTGCACCACTGTGGCTGAAGTCACGGTTTTCCCCGTGCCTGGTGGGCCCTGAATAACGACAAATCAGTTTGCAGTTTGTAGTTTTATTCCTTTTGATAGAATAGCGATTTTTTCTTATATTCTGTGTCAAATGTATAGTCACAATGTTTTACCTTTTTGAGCTATTTTTGGTTCAACTTCATCATACCATCTTGATATTACCTGATTAAGTACATCATTCTTACGAAAGCAACCATCTGTGATTTATACATATTACGTGTATGTACATGTAAAAACATTTGGTACTGAAATATTTAAAGCTCTCAATATTGTATGCTAAGAATACCTGGATCAAGCTAAGGGGTCGCTGCAGCACAGTCTTTACTGCATACACCTGGGAGTGGTTCAGCTCCGGTAACCCTGGGGCACTGAAGCGTTTCGGCAGCTGACATTTGATGACCACATCCTCCACCTCGTGTCCCAGTAACTTGTGATAGATGTAGCCAGACACGGAGGTCTCATCCACCGCGAAGGTCTTCAGTGCCGCCTGCATTCTGGGTACAACATTGCTTCAGACTGCTGATCATGGTTAACAAACAGTCAACAAAGAAACGAGTCTACCTCTCCACTTTGTGAAGTTGTCATATTTTTTTATGTATTTTCTTATTTTTCTTATAAATCTTAGAAGTAACATGACATATAACTTAAGTTTTCTTGACACAACTCCCACATATATATACCAATTTAACTAAAATATGAATATGCTTTAATTCTGAAAAACTCTATTTTGAAAGACTGAAATGAAAGATAGCACGATAGTGAGGTTACAAGATATATACATGAAACTATTTCTCTGGACATCCAGAGAAGCAGTTACAACCTGATGCATAGACTCCAACATGCACCACCATAAGCTGCAATCTATACCCTGCCATGTGCTTTACAGTTTGTCATGATGCAAGTCATAGCCCAGAAGTGTTATTCTCAAGTAGGTGAAACTTCAGCAGTAATCACTCACTCACCTATCAAATGAAGTTGACTTCCACACAAAGTCTACCACGAAGTTGTGAGTACACTCGCTTGGAACTCCTGCATTGCTCTTCAGCTCAATAGCCACCTCGTCTCCATAGTCTAGCATTCCAGTTAAGGTCAAACTGAAGGTAACTTCACACTACACAGGCTTAATATATCAGTCACATGGATTAGGGCATGGACATGACTACTGGAAAGGCTAATCACCCCAACCCACAAGATTGCAAAACTAAGATTTCCCGAGATTCCTGGCGCTTGCATTTAATGATGGCTGCGTTTTGTGAAAATCCTCGACATCAACCGTAAAATTGACATATTACACACAAAGCGCTATTGCTGCACTAATACATTTTATTTTACAGTTTGCTAGGAAGCCAATGCCTTCATGTTAATTAAATGTAAAACTTAGTTCCTCATCCATATATATATATAGTTTATAATTTTAATAATTTTGTAAAATATCGGTGACACAAAGGATGCTGTCTGGGATCTTAATCACATGACCCACGCCAGACCACGGTTTGTGAAGGTCGCCCAGATAACGGATTCTCAACTCGTCTCCATGCATCAGCTTCATTTCTGTGAAGATAAGACATTAACACTCAAATCTGTAAAGAAGAAATAAATGTTTATAAAAAGAAAAAGAACTAGATCTACCTAAAATGTCACCTGGTGGTCTTAAGACCTTCGAGTGTCCTAAAGTACAACTGTGATACAGCAAAAATAAATGCTTATTAACTTTCCAAATGTTGGTGAGATAAGTCTGCAGATTGCCAACAATGTCAGAAATGTGTCAGCAATGTCAGAAATACAAAGGATGCATTTCCTCTACTACATGCATTATAATTCTGTGGTTTGTAAAGCCAAAGCCAATTACTTTCATGCTTCAGGAAAATAAACTTGGTTTTTGTATGTGCGTGTGTGTGGATTTAGGTTGGACGCCAATTTAATACCTTCATTCGCTTTAGCGAAGTGGAAGTAAGCAATTTTCTTTTTGTTCAGGCCAACATCCCATCGAACCACGATGTTGTCTTGCGTCTGTGATTCCTTCAACTTCCGGTCGTAGTCTGCCTCAAGTTTGACCAATGGGCCAAAGATGTTTTGATACTGGTAGGCATCCTCATATCTAGAAATATACAGGAACAAGAAACTGTACTACAAAAGCATTGTGCGCGTGACAATATTATCAATGTCTCTTTCGCAGACTGGACAATTTAACAGGCTGGATATTAGATTTCAACAGCCAGGAACGCAGCCGTTGCAAACAACCATTGGCCAAAAAATAACATCCTGCTATTAAAAGGAAAGTGAAATGCTACCAATGTCTTCCGTATAAAGCTATTATTGGATATTTCAAATAATGACCATGACTGACACACCTCAGTAGAACTTGCTGGGGTTCCTCATCCACTCCTGGTTTTTCCAGGTCTTCCAGCTTGGCTTCAGGGTTTTCCTGTAAGCAGGTATTGGGAAAGACCATGAAAGGAATGCTCATGACCAACAAGCCTATGGCTACCAACAGAGGCAGAGACCGCAATACATGCATTGGCTACGCAAATTTTACAATTGCAAGGTGAAAAAAAATCATGAAAAGAACACTGATCAAAATTTTGCTCTACATGTTTCCTCTACCAACATACCGGTACATATTAAAATTGAAACAAAATTTCAAATAACTTCTGGTCGCTTGATGAAATGTGAAGTCTTAGGAAGATAACAGACAGAATATTTTAAAAGTGTCAGGTCATTTTGATTTGATGCAACTGTCCCATGCACGACAACTTTTACTTTGTGGACAAATTTAATCTATTTCTACTGTTGAGAATTGCGACTAAAATTGGCTAATACGCAGTAGGTAAGTCTTAATATAGCCGCTTTAGGCCATTCGTTCACACACAAAGGCTTCAGACATCTAATTGACCTAGTAAATTGCCTAGTAAATCATCATTTGGTACAAACCTTCCATAGTTCCTCCAGTTTATTTATTTGTTGAGCAGAGATCTGGCGTGCTCTCAGCTGCTCCTGTTCAGATGGCACTTTGACGAGCCAGGGCAGGAACTGACGATCCTGGATCAAGGGTTGCCACTGGCTGGGATCCCTGGATAGAGGCACAATGTTATAGTCACAATTTTATCTCTGTCTAGTCACCTTAGTTATTTTTCTACAATTTCTGAACATCATGCATACCTGTAACTATCATCATGATTGTAATTCAACTAGTACCCAGTACCCCAAAACAATAAGAAATTTTAATGCCCCAAATGCAGCCTCCAAAGCACCTACCAGTTCATATCCTTAAGGTTACTAGACGCTGCACATGGTTGGCGACATAACAGTACCACCACAGAGTCGGCCTTGGCTGGGATGAAACCAAGCAGGAAGACGTTCTTGCATCCACAGTTGTAGCATTCCAACACAGTCTCTCCCAGCGGTCCATCTCGGTGCAGCGTCACTTCCTTGGCCTTGGCACGCACAAGATGATTTATAATATGGCTGGAATTACAAAGATGTGGAACGTGAGGAAGTTAATTGTATAATGCTGCACCAAATATGGGATTTTAACTCAGAAGCGTAAATAAGAAACTTAATTTTGTGATATTACTGAACATAAGAAGGCAAGCACTGGAGAAAAAGTGATATTTTTAGAACAACCCACATGGTCCAATTCCGATTAGTTCAAATTCCAGACTACTGTAAGATTCAACAGAACTAATGGTATGCAGTGTATAACAATAAACAGTCTACTTAGTACCTTCCAGACGTGTTCCCTCTTCCATTGCAGAACCATTTCTTGGTTAAGTTGCAATAGACAACACACGCCGGGTCATGTATACCACAGTATCTGGAATAAAAAACACATACACAGCGATAATTTATTATCATGTACTAAGGACAGTTTTCAAGAAGGGTAATTGGACTGGCATACCAGAGTTGGAAACTTCAAAAGCATTAGACCAGACACATATACAGGATTATATTTATTGTACAAGGTTATTCTACGTCCTTTAGTAACACGAGTACTTGAAAATAGCCATGGAAATCAGTTCAGTTTTGACACTTTTGTTCATGCTACATTTATTTTTTTTTAAATATTTTTTCTCAATGTTTTATGCCACATGTAAGAAGAATCTGACAATCAGATAGCACTGAATGGATGGTAATTTATTATAAGATGCCTTTAGCAAGATCGGTCAACAGCAAAAAAAAAAAAGAACTGATATTTCATTTCAGTACAAGGTTACAAGATTGCAAGCATACAGGTTACCAGGTTACCTATTACAGTGTTATATTATTAATGTGACTCACGTGCATGCAAAGCTTGGCAGGTCCTTTGTATAGTACTGATCTTCATCGTCCTCCTCAAATGTAAGCTCACTGATGCCCTGCGCTGCACCTGCTACTTCTTTGTCTAGTCCATTTTGTACCACTGGAGCATTTGCCTGTGCCGGTAAATGAAAAGCATAGATTTTGATTAGAGACCAGTGCATCAGACTAGTGGTATGAGAAAGGAGGTGCATTGAAAGATGAGCAGCTTGGGGGGCAGAGCCTTGCGTGCTTGCATATGGCTCTGGTAAGCCAGAAAGGGATTAAACAGATGAAGGTTATGGTCTATTGTCATTTGTTGTCTTCAAGGAAACTCATTCAAGATTATCACAAAAATCCCCTTAGGACAGATCTCCAGTATACCACATTTACTATATACTAAACACGATACTGGTGACGATTGGTTTGTGACAAAAAACGACAATGTGACGAAGAGACCAGATTACAAATTGGTCGTTTTGTCACACAGGTTCGAACCGACTGTAAACTTTTCTTCACTTATTACCCGAATCATGGCATGGACAGACAAAAGGTGACATACATTACCATTAAATAATATATATATATATATATATCATCAATTCATGATACATCCCTGGTCAGACCAGGAGCATAAATATTCTTGCATCTGCGTTAGGAAAATCACCATTAATTCAATTAAGCATCAGAGCAATATGGCTTGCGAAATCAGTGTTTCTTCTGAGGCTCACTCTGGTGAGGGTTTTAGGGAATGTTTAGGGACTTAAATTTTATTAGCCTGGACTGTGTCGTACAAAATTTTGAGTATAGTTAATTCTGAAAGGTTTCGAAAATCGAAATAAATAGAAATAGATATGTTTGAGAATATGAGCAAGACATCAATATGAGGTAGGAAAATGTTAGTTGTGTGATGTTGCATTTCTTTTCCCAGCACAGTCTGTCATACACAAGTAGAAGTAATGTGACTGACTGGCAGTATTAAATGATGGTTACATGCATATCATGAAATAGCCCCCACTTCTCCATTTAACATGTTTAAGCCTGCAATTGCATTATGAGGCCAGCCAAAAAGCATGCAATCGGTAGCCTACGTAGTAATCCCCAGCCAGTGTCTATATTCTTATAGAGACCAATAAGTGTCTATATTCTTATAGAGACGGATACGCTTGTCTAGCAAGTAGCAATCGGGGGCTAATACGGAGAATTGGGGGCTATTTCATGATAGAGCTGTAATGATAACCACTATTTCTTGGCTCATGCCAGATCTCTCCCTAGACCCACCACCACCTCGCCCAGCATATCATCTGCCGTGGGTCAACAGGTCTGGCTGTCTCCCATTTGCACCCGATTCTTCATTTATTTCCTCTTCCTTTCAAGGTGTGTTACCATCTGTACATGCCATTATTTATAGTAATCAAAATCATCGACTTTAGGTACAGACTACAGCCACTGTGGCT
>JAAUYG010037561.1_pt1 | contig 11646 bp, 9 predicted proteins | sample 7278091 | NCBI WGS metagenome assembly JAAUYG01 (sample SAMN14350201, study PRJNA611818) | marine sediment metagenome | isolation source: surface marine sediment (0.6m) | place: French Polynesia: Moorea | collected 2018-08 | reverse complement strand
GAAGGAAATGTTGGATTGAGCTGGTATTTTAGGAAAGCCTTCTTGTAGATAGTGTTCAGAACAAGTTTAATTTTTTTGCCATTGTGGTCATTTTCAGCTGAGTTATGGCTGGTTTTTTTCAGCAAAAATAGCTCAAAAATTCATTCCCGGAGACACAATGAAGGAAACCTTTGGTTGGGCTGGTATTTTGGGAAAACCTTCAAGGTAATCTTCAAAATAAGTTTTACACTTTTGTAAATTTTTTCTGATGAGGTAATTTTCTAATTTCTACCAAGTTGTGGCTCTTTTTTGATCAAAAATAACTCAAAAATGCATTCCCGGAGTGTTATAATTGGTACTTTGGGGCCAACCGGGATGCCCCATCGCGTTGCACAGCAACCGACTGTCTAGTTTGTCTTGTTCATGCTTGTCACATTGTATTCTGAGACACATAAGAGATGATGAAGAATATGTCTGGTTCCGCTTTTTGGATTCGGTTATCATGACCTTACAGTGCTAGGTGCAAATTAGGTATGTAAGTTGGCATAATGACAGTGTCTCCGCTGTTTCTAATGTCAATTCTGGTTGGGTGATGTGTGCATGTATGCATTCTGGTTGCCATAAAAAAAGGTAATCTGGTGTTTGTTTCTCCAGGTATAGAATTCTGATGAATATTTTATGAAATATAACTTGGCAAACTGGGATTGCTTATGCTACTTTAAACATCTTAAATGGTGTTAATTGTTTGCCATATTTAAGGGTTATTGAGCTCATTTAAGAATTAAGTGAATTATGTATTAATCACAAATTCACAAGCTCATTGTACCAGTGGCAATGATGAGACCTCATTTATTGAACAGGTTTCTTATCTATTGGCCTTGTTTCTAGGATCTCACCCTACGGATTCACAAGCAGCAGTCAGCTCCAGTCCAGTCAAAGATCTATCCGGACATACCCTGGAGACTGCAACAGGTACGGGGGGAGTAGCCTCACTGCTGGGAATAGTTAGGGATATGGGTTCTGGGATTTGGATGGGGTGATTAACGATTATGTGTCAAAAATGCCATTCACCTAGCAGAGCTCCTTATGCGTGTTGCACCATGTGCACTGCATTACATATACATATATTGAATATCTAGTGAATTAAACTGATTATTATATACCTGCAAAATCATGCTATACTTTAGCATTGGAGCGATCGTGCAATATATAGGTACATGTATATTGCACAGTGACCTTTTCTTATTGAATGATGACCCTGGCCTAGCTCATCAGCCAATTACAGAGGGGCATATGGTCTTTGTTTATGTACCGGTAATTCTGTTGTTTATTTTCGGCTGTGTTACTAAGGTCCTGGGCCATTACTATTATGCTCTAAAGGCATAAATGGAAAAACATTCAGATCAATGCTGTGTCAAAATAGTCTTTTCTTCTCTAAAATATGACTTAACATCACCTAACGTGTTCCTGAAGTGAAGTAGTGGGTATGTGATAGCAGTTTTATCACATAGTTTCAGCAAATTATTTTCGTGTAGATTCACCACTGCATTCAGACTCGCTAGCTCATCCCAAATATGCAGCTGTTGGTCCAAAAGAAAGAAATCGTTGAACTCATCCGATAACCCCTAAATATTATTACATGTATTATGGAATACAATCTCACTATTATTACCATCCCCCATGTCTATGTCTGTGTGTTACCAGATCCAGGATGCGGGGAATCACCTCCATGATGCCCTGGCTCATATAGAGCTGAGGGACGATGAGACGGCCTTCCCATCTGGACTGGCAGTCTGTAAGGTACGTCTCCACGAGCTTCACGGGACAGTTTGCAGAAATTTCTACATCTAAAATGGATCTTAAGCACAGAAAATACAGTGGGTGGCAATGTTATTAGTGAATTAAGGTCCTTTTGTAAACTTTGGATGTTTCTGGAAACTGGACCCCTCTCTGGCCTGTCAGGTTTCAGTTTTAGTGTCTCTGTCTCACTGACAGAATTCTCAAACTGTTCCCACAATTTTTGGGTTGTATACATGTACATACTAACATGGTTAACATTGTTAAAGCCAATGTAAATGAAAAGTGTGACTACTCTTGCTGGTCTGAGTACATGGACTAGCCTAAGTGGGCTAGTCTGACCAGATTGACTGGTCTGACTACATGCATTGGACTACCCTGATGTGGTCTAATGTGACCACATGGACTACCTGACTACATTGACTAATCGGGCTGCTCTGAATACATATACTAGTCCGACTACATAGATCAGTTACACTACATGGACTAGTCTATCTGAAAACACTGAAAGGTAGGAAAGCGATATTCAGATATTATGCTTAGAAATACATTTGTATGCCCATTAGCTACTGTTACATGACATAACGACTGGTTTAGGTTCAATAGCACATAAAATCTGCATCTGGCCAAGTTAATTAAGTGGTCTTATAATTAATGTTGTCCATGAACATGATGAAGGGTTGTAAGGTAGAGGGATCATGGTACCTTGTGGTATGTCCTATGTTAATGATGTTTCCTGAATACCATGACTATAGCGCGTGTTTTTCCAGCTGCTGGATTCAGTCACAGAATGCTTGCACAGGGGCCGTGCCTGTCTGGCTTTACCTCAGAAAAAGACCATCGAGGAGCTTGTCCGGAATCCATTCATGGTAGGTTGGCTGTGGGTAGGTTAGGTTGGTCAACTGGTTGTCTGTGATAATGCACAAGTAGCTAACTGTGAGCAGGGCAGCAGATTGGCTAGGTAACTGGGTAGATAAGCAGATTAGCTAGGTTGCTAACTGTGGGTAGGACGTCAAGTTAACTAGCCAAGTACATGTATATATGGCCAGGATACTACCGGTAGTAACAGGTTAGCTACATGTAGCTATCTGCGTAGGTTAGTGGGTTAGCTAGCTAACTATGAACAGCATAAGAGTTTGGCCTGTGGGCTGTAGGCGCCACAACTGCCTAGCCAGCAACTTGGTTGCCCTAATGCACACATACATGTATAGGTAATAAATCCAACAGTCCATCCACTTGACATGTCACTTTGGTCACTGGGTCGAATATAAAGAATAACTAGAGAGTAGAAATAAGACTAGAATACCCATCCCAGATAGTGGTCTTATATGTAAAGAACATGCACTTTCAACACAGCCATATATATCGTAACAGAATTTACTTTGTGGACTATAATTACTTTCTTTGCTTATTTATTTGTTATCTCCAGAAATCCCTCAAGCCGCCACTTCCCAACGACACACTGATCAGTTTCTACATCCAGGCCCAGAAGTTGGTACTGGCCGTGTACTCGCTGTATGTAAACCCCAGCCAGAAAATCGATATTCACACACGGCACCAGGTAAAGGGGCTGGGAAGGGGATATATGGGCAGTACTGTTGGTAGGATTGTAATTAGAAATGCAGTACGTTTCTTATCCGTATGAGAAGAAATGCAATGTTTTCAAGTAATCCAACTTCTGTTATATGCATGTACTGTATTATGTCTACGTGACATGTTAATATATATAATTCCTCCATAAATGTGGCTGTAAACAGCTTTAAATATGATGTAAGAGTTCTGTATATCGTAACATTCGTGTTACATCCACCGTGGCAGAATACACTTGCATTTGATTTGTCTGCAATTGGCTCTCCAGCCACACCAAGTTGAGTGATGTTAGGTAGTTCCCTATACAGTAGAACCTGTCTTGAAAGACTGCCCAATTGACCATAAAAATATGGTATGTTAAGACGGGTGGTCTTTGGTGACAGGTTCACTTGCATTGTAATTTAGAACCTTCTGCCCGGAATATGTGGCCTTTCAAGACAGGTGGTCTCTTATGGCAGTGGTCTCTCAGGATAGATTTCACTGTATCATGTACTGAGAAATAATGCATTACCACATTCTCCTACTGCTTACAGGTGGAGTGTCTGGTACCGTGGTTGAACGATACCTTGGTTCTGTTTACTCTGGCTTTACAACTGTGCCAACAGCTCCGAGACAAGGTCAGTACAACCTCACAGTACAGTATTAAACTACTGTAAAAGCACTCAGCAGGACTTAAAACGTCTTCTCTTTGTTTCTGATCCTTTCTAAGATATCAGAATATTATCAAATGTAGCAGTGTTGGGAGTGATCGTAGTACCGGTAACTTGACTGTCATAATATATTAATATGGCTCATATATAAACAGTGAGTAACTTGAGTGTATAATGTCATATAGATCTTCTGCATGAATATTTTGCTACATTACCTTTTTATGCACCAACAATTCTTTTTTGTGCTAGGTTTTCCTTAATAGGTCCAATTTCAAGAGCTTCTAACATGTTTCTACTTGTACATGTGTGTTACTATGTGAGTAACTGTGGTTACTGGTCATAATTCTGTTAACAAACAGGCTTGTAGCCTTTTCATCATCCTCTGAGTTGGTCTCCAGGCTGGTAGCATGTAGTTCTAAGCAAGGAACCAGTCCCGACTGCTAGTGCTACCATGGTAACCAGTGACTGCTAGTTCTACCATGGTAACCAGTGACTGCTAGTTCTACCATGGTAACCAGTGACTGCTAGTTCTACCATGGTAACCAGTGACTGCTAGTTCTGCCATGGTAACCAGTGACTGCTAGTTCTGCCATGGTAACCAGTGACTACTAGTTCTGCCACCGCAACCAGTGATTGATAGTTTTACCATGGTAACCAGTGACTGCTAGTTGTACCATGCTAACCAGTGCATTCTACATGTTCTAACTCTGTCTTCCTGTCCCGTTCCAGCTGACTGTGTTCCAGCAGTATGACGTAGAGAGCGTCATCGAGCCGTCCCAGCCAGACATATCCCCCCCACAACCTGTCACTGCCCCCGACGGTCTCCATAGAAACCTGCACTGTGACAGACTGTGGGACGGCAGTGTGACACAGACGGCGTGTGGCAGAGAGGCCGGGGGGATAGACATGCCACTCATACAGTTCTCGTAACTACAGTGAGCGATGGAACTGTACGTAGCGATGCAAGGCCAGTAGGCTAGCGCTTTATGGGGCATATCAAACACGGTCGAGGCAGTCTGTAGCCTGGCTGTCTACCTGCGAGGATCTCACTCTAAACTAGACTACTAGACTATCACCCGGTGCTACATGTTCACCGTCTGCTATGCGGAGTTGTACACAGCAGTAGATGTTGTAGACTGATCACGGACTCACGCACACACACAGCGGGCCTGGTGTTGTCATAGATACCGTAACATAGATGTCAATGCTTTCTGTGTACTCGTTGTTGTTGTTCAGTTGCCAGGGTCACTGATTGTTGGGGTTCAATAACACTCGTCAAACTATTCCCTCGCACCTCAACTTCTGGAAATTCTTTCCTCCGCCATATAACATTTCGTATTTCAATATTTCTTCTTTCCTCCAGCCTAAAACATTTCATATTTCAACATTTCATACTTCTGGAAATTCTTTCCTCCAGCCTAAAACATTTCATATTTCAACATTTCATACTTCTGGAAATTCTTTCCTCCAACGTATAACATTTCATAATTGTTATCAGTGACCTTGTAGCCACGCTTATCTGTCAGTTGTTGTTATGTCAACACTACGACTGACCAAAGTTTGGTCTGTTAGAGTTTGCACAACTGTAACAATGTTTTTCTTTATTTGTTACTTACATGTGCTAGAGAGCAATTACAGCATGTATGGTATGGTTAAAATATATTTTCTGCATGTGTTGCTTCAAATGAGAAATTTGTTACCGGCATAACTTTAGCACTTGAATGAATAATAATTATGACAAATACGCACTACATTGTATTTCCCATTTCATGCTACCACTTTCTTTATAAGAGTTTACTAAATAGTTGCTTGTTTCTATATTTGTTATCAATCAGTACATGAATGAACTGGCATATATATGCATCCTTACATAAATCGAGAATGATTAGGCAAACAAAATTTCCTTTTCTCCCTTAGCAGTAATTCACTCATTCAAGTCTTATGTGATCTAAAATCATAAAATTGTAAAGTCCATGAACATGGCTAAAGAACTGATTGGTTTTGTTACACTGGTTCCTGACGTAATCCAATACAATATAGGACTTGGACGGGCTTATGTTACTTATGTGGGACATTTGAGCCAAGCATTAGCACTAGGCTGGAGGAGTTCTATATTGTATTGGTTTAGATCCTGATGGTGATCCAACTATTACTAGTACATGAGTAGGCATACATGTACTGGTAGCAAATATGTTATCACGTAGTCATTGTTATAGTTAATTTACACTCACAAAAATGTAATTGTAGCCCTGCATGCTACCACTTGTGTACACACCGCCATGTTATATATATCTGCTGGCTTATCCTGTAGCCAGTAGTGATATTTAAGATTGCAAAACAAATGTACTGCAAACTAAGATGTCATTGTGAATTGTAGTCATTTTAATCACAATTTGTTAGTCACAATTATGAACCTCAGCTAGTAGTTGTAGTAGTGACGGTAACATTGGCTTGTTGGCAGTCACGGGGAGTTGTTAGTTTGGATGCAGTTATTATGCGTATTATTCAGTCGCTCTGGAATTGTTTCTGAGGTGGATGTGATTTATTGTGAGGTGTATCTTAGTTCCAGGCATATTACTGAACACAATTACAGGGATATATACCGTGTTTAATGTAATGCATGCATATATAATGTCAATATGTCTCACTGTACATGCTGTATACATGGTATAGTAGTATATAATATATCATGTACTGTACTGTATAAGTAGAAATCTTCACAAGAATTAATATAACTATATGATAAGCATAGTCACATTGCTGCATGTTTGCGTGAATTTACGTTTGCTGCCAAATAGTCATACTGGTATTGAAAATCACAATTTCTTGACCTTTATTTTTCAACCAGAGTGAAAGGTCAAGTTTTTTCTTAACCCGCAAAAACAACAGAATAAATTCTGCATGAACAATTCAACACTTGAGCAGGTAAGGCGGATTTCCTAGTACCTACTGGTATACAGTAAGGTTTACTTCAGTTCAACTTTGGGGCACTAATGGCCTGGACATTGATACATGCAAATGTATGCAAGGAAATTTTGATATTATTACACAAGTGTGATAACACTGTTATCATATACCTGCTGCTTCATTTTAAAAGCACAGGTTAATAATAAGGCATAATTTAGACAAGAAAAGACCATTTAGACACAGCATTGGTCTGAATGTTTTTTGTTTCATGCTTTTAGAGCATATAGCAATGCCCCAGGACCTTGGTAACACAGATGGAAATAGACAACAGAATATACATGTACTAAGATAGATGACCTGCGCTTCTGTAATTGCCTGAAAAACTGGGCTCAAGTCATAGTGTGATAAAAGGTCAAGGTCATGCAGTTAGCAGATTATCACAAAATCTCGCCAGTGGCAAAGAACAAGGAAATTTTTCAAGTATATAATATAGTTAGGAATGTCTGAGTGTTCGAGGTGACATTACCATGTTACATGTATTTGATGTGCTACCTGTAAATTGTTAATGATATATTATGTACATGTAGGTCTCATGTTGGTAAGAGTGCACTCTGACTGTATGGGCACTGGCAATGCCCAAGTCACTTTAGTACAGTCATGCAGTGGACCTTTATGTAGCCATATTCATAACGTTCGACTATGCCACATCCTTATTTGTTCTAATCATTTGTGAAATACATGTACAGGTATCCGTTCTCACATAATTTTTTTCCTCAATTTTGTCTCAATCTCCTTACCTCGTGAAAACGTGAAACCATAGTTATTGTTTGTTACCTTCGAGAAACTGTGTAACCATGTTATTGGTACCCTCATGAAATGGATAACCATGAACATGGTTATTGTTACTTGAATGCAAGTGCACTGTAAATATACATTCCTGCTTGGTACATATACACGCAGTATGCAGTGTGATAGAAATATTAGGGAGTTAAGAGGAGCATATATATACTACTTCCTCAATACTGCAAATTCATTAATGTTCATGGGGATTAATGTTTGCGTTTTTGAGACAAAGCCATGTTCGTGGGGATTAATATTATGTGGTTAGCTCAGGTCTCTCTAAGTACTATCTAGGTACATAAATTACGTTTGTGGGTATTTATTTTTGCGAGTTCGAATAAATCCCCTCGCAAACATTCATGAATTTTCAGGAAGTCCAAGCAGAGGAATCTGTTGGTAAGCATGGCAAGATTTAATCTGAATGGCTGAAGGCGCCAAACGTGAATCAGGATAAATGCTCCACATGGGTAAAAAACAAAGTGCGACACGCCCACTTTAAAGTTGTAGAAATCAGACGTGGCCTTTTATAAGAAAATGTAGAAAGTGACGTCAAGATCTTATAAAGTGACATGGGGACCTAGGGAAAAAATAAAAAGTGACACGTGACATTGTTTAAATTATTTGGACTCATGTGGAGCCTCAGGACAGGAGCTCACACCCTGGCTTTTGGCAGTATTATATGTGGTTGGATTAATCAAAGTGTATAATTGTATGGACTGTCTGCAGTCTGTAGCTGTGAAGATATAATTATGTACAAGTACATAGATACAATGTATATGTTTCTGGAACCATAGCGAAACAAATGTTTACCATAGCAACAAGGTCAAGTTACACCCACCGATGTCACAATACATGTATATACGACATAGCCATGATAGCAATTAGCAGCACAATGCATGCAATGGCAAGAGATTGACGTGAATTGTTCACTTGTACTTGTATGTCGTGCCCTGAGCAGAGCGTAGTCTGTGACAAGTGAGACCGTAAGCTGTGGCAAGATGTTACAAAATCACTGTCTTTCAGTCCTGGATTGCTGTTCTGTACTAGCAAAAACACTTGGGCCAGGCACAATTTAAAAGTTAAATTTTCCCTCTTTTGTCTGATGCCTGTCAGTGCTGGTCATGCCTTGCTGTGTGTCGCCTTCCAGTCGAGGAAAACATGAAGCCATTTGCACCAGAATAGTTTATAATTTATTTGGTCTGTTGGTGATGAATAAATTGGTTAATTTACTATTATCATACATTTTTGGTTGCCACAAAATTTTTGTGAAATGTTTAATTTATTAATCATTGTGAACCAGGCAGTCAATTTGTCATTGTCAGTCCACATGACCCGGTAAAACCAGTCTTTGCCATACACGGAATACACAGTGTTGCTAGAACTCTTTAAATTCTTTTTCAAAGTTTCATAACGCATCGCATGGCTTTAACACAACTATGTGATGAACAAAGTTATCGGTATGTGTCCAGGGGTAATTTTTTCCTGAGATGACATTTTGGGGCCCTAGTCAAACTGCCATGCTTAGTATAATATGTGATTGAAAGGAGTTTCAACATCAAAGAAGAACAAAGATGAAAGATGGTTTGGGGCTGTGGGAAGTTGAAACTTAGAACTTGGTTTGCCGAGTAGGATTTACAAGATTGCACGGCTGGATGTTTTGTATACATGTAACTTACATGATCATATAAGCTTCACCATGTTGTTAGAAGGTAAAAACTATCACATAATAATTGGAACTACATAGATCACCTAGTGCTTGTTGGTCCAAATCTAGCAGTCACTGGTTACCATGGTAGAACTACCAGCCATTGTTAGGGACATCAGTTGTCACTCTAACATGTGGAATAGCTAAAATTTAAATACATGAATACTATACGAAGGGTAAGCTGAAAATTTTGTTTGCAGTCGTTAACGTGTTAGCTATTATAACCAGCTGTAGCCATTGATCAGTGTTGGCTTACTTGGATATTGAAGATCAACATTGGTTTGATAGTGGAGATCTCGATAGTGGACACGATAGTCACCATCACACATTGTCACAGTGAGAGCTACACTCGGAATATCGTAACAGGAATTGGCTATAGCCTATAACCACCAATTGTAGCCAGGACCTGTTAGTTATAGCTAGCAACTGCTTGTAGCTATCAGTTGTTGTAGGCGTATTTGGATATTGAAAACTCATGTAGGTAGTATCCTTAGTAAACGGGTGTGGAAAACAAATCAAAAGAGTGCAAGGGCAAGATGGGATCTTACCAGCCAACTGTTATAAAACATAGCCTGGGGGTATCAGTACCCTTGTACAGTGTCGGTGGCACCATCTGGGTCAAGTCTTTCGAAACGCAGTCTAAAATTGTCAAGAATGTTCTTAGTTCTAAATGTTTACTGAACTCAGGAATGATCCCGATCTGCGATTTGGCTGTGAATCAGATTAAGTGTAAAAGGTTACATGTTAAAGTATTACTCAGAACCTGAACATGGATATTGCTTGTTGTGGGACGTTAACAACTGGCGATTGTGAAGATGGGTTACTGGTACAGAACTGAGAATGCTCGTCTACTTCGTGCCGAGATTACCTGAGTTGTGTGTTAGTGCTAGCAGAATGTACCGGAGTGTTTAGAGATACTTTCCATGTGATCAGAATGCAAATAAAACAAGTTGTCGAAACAATCGACGTGCTTCGATGTGTTGTTACAAGGTCTCCATCTGGGATGGTGCGATCTGCTAGTATTGTAATGGTCTAGTACTAGTATTTTAATCTTGTGATTTATACCTTCTGGATGCATGAAATGATAATATGTATGTAGCTTGATACCCATATTCTGTAGAGCCCTGACCCATGTTTTGAGTTGTACTAATATGGTACCATACACAATTGTACTAGCCGGAATACCTGGCTCGCCTGCCTATCAAAAAATAGCAATACATGTAACTAGTACTACAGATCTTCCAGCTATCATCATATCCGTCCTCTAGTATTACACCAATCAGCTGGTGAAAGTGAAGTATAACAACACAAAATGGAAATATATTATAAATAGCTTTATGAGAATAACATGACACACTGGCGGGATTCTTGGTAAGAATTCCCATATGACTTCACATGCATTAATAATTGCACTCATAATATTCACTCACTCACTCAATCTTATGCTTCTTCCCTGAACTGTCTGAAAGTCACGCATACAGCCCAGGCTCCGCCCCTTGGTTTATCCTCAAGCTGTCACTCAAATAGCCCAGGCTCCACCCCGTGGTTTATCCTCAAGCTGTCACTCATACAGCCCAGGCTCCGCTCCTTGGTTTATCCTCAAGCTGTCACTCATACAGCCCAGGCTCTGCCCCTTGGTTTATCCTCAAGCTGTCACTCAAACAGCTCAGGCTCCACCCCTTGGTTTATCCTCAAGCTGTCACTCATACAGCCCAGGCTCCACCTTTGTACGTCTACAGCCACTGGATACAGCCTAGTCTCCGTCATTCAGTCTGTCATTCATACAACCCTGACTCCTCCTCCTGACGGATGGCCGCACGGCTGGCTTTGAGCATGGCTCGCACCTTTGACAACATGTTCTAGAAAAGATAAGGCAGTGACAAATCATTCTTTCTTGTTGCTACATGAACACATAAACCCACGGTATCCTTTTTTTCACAAACAACAAAAGTAGTCTAGCATCATGAAATACACTGGTAAGAGCAAGGATACAGCACCTATCCTCCCCCAGTGTTACCGTGGATACAGTGACTGTCCCCCCAGCATTACCATGGATACAGTTACTGCCCCCTCCAGTGTTACCATGGATAGTTACTGCCCCCTCCAGTGTTACCATGGATAGTTACTGCCCCCTCCAGTGTTACCATGGATAGTTACCGCCCCCTCCAGTGTTACGAT
>JAAUYG010035824.1_pt1 | contig 11646 bp, 8 predicted proteins | sample 7278091 | NCBI WGS metagenome assembly JAAUYG01 (sample SAMN14350201, study PRJNA611818) | marine sediment metagenome | isolation source: surface marine sediment (0.6m) | place: French Polynesia: Moorea | collected 2018-08 | reverse complement strand
GGGAAAACATACTAGAATATTTAAGTAAATCTAAATAACTTGGCTACAAGAAAGGCAAAAACATATAACTCCCGCACTGCTCAATTTCGGCATGCACACTAACATTAAATGTAGCTCTCTAATAAATCAGATTCAGAATGCCGACATCCACATAAACTGAGGGCGGGTCGTCTTTAAAATTTTGAGGGCGGGTCGTCTGTGGGGCAGATTAACCGTACACCATAAACGTTTGCTAAACTTAGCTGATAAAAGTAAGGCTGCTTGCTGTTCACCAGTGAACTATTCCAAAGAAAATAAAACTGGGCTTTTGCTACATGGTCAATGTGTACCAAAGACAACAGACCTTTGTTTCCGTGCCAAACACCTATCTGTATCAAATTTGCCTAAAATGCCGCAGTAACTCGATATGAGATCTCAATCTAGTGGTTTGATGTGCTTTTCTACTGGGGAGACGTTCAGTGTGTGATAAACATGATAAATAAAATCTAGTACTTTTTTGTTCACTTGTCGACTTTTAGTATTGTCTTGGGTTTCAGTTAAGTATGAATGATGGGTAATAAATTAGGACCAAAGTCATGTAACATTGGTGATAAACTCAGTTTTGTTATCCCTTGTTTTCTATCTCATTTGCCATCTTGAATGAAGAAAAAATCAGCTATCAGAGTAAACAATACTGTATGCAGCTGTTTAATACTAGTAAATATTAATATATTTGTAATTAATAACTTACAAATTTTGTTTTATTTGGCCACAGCCAGACCCACCACACCCCTCTTCCTGCTGTAAAAGTAGCATTTCCAAATTTGCATTTCATTGGGTTCATTCTAGTTTACACTGATATGAATTCTTCTTTATTATGTGTGCATCTTTATCTATCTTAAGACAGAGCTTGCCAGTTGCATCTGGCTTGCAAGTGAAGCAGGAGGTTGAATGGCCCGATTCATAAAGTAACGATGGAAGAACTTTGATTTGTGTGCTGTGGCCTCGACTGTATTGTATTTTTAACTGCACATTTCAAAATTCATCTATTTATATACAAAAATAAAAACGAAAGGAAAGAAGAAAATAATACTACTGTCTTGCCAAAGCATGATAGGGAGCTGATGTGAATGTTCCCTGAGTAAACAGTGAAAGAGCATGCATCCTGAAGATAATACATTTTTCACCTGGTTTCTGACGAGTTCAGTTTGGGGTCATTCAATGCACTTTGCAAAAGCTCCTATGTTTAGATTTTTAAAAGGCTGCTCTTCCAAGTTTTCATCCTATTCCAACCAAGAATTATAGAAGAATGCTAATCAAGGGGGAATACCTTCTGTTTAGTTTTTTGACGATCTGCCAAATTAAACAAAATTTAGTACTTTGAAGATAAGTCATCTCAGCTACATTGGCATAAGCCATTAACCTTGCTTTCATTTTGTGAAAGGTCAAGCAAAGCATCAAGGCCCCTGGGCCTCTTGTTCATTGTTGTGTTAACATGTCAGCATGATCAGTACATGTTCCTTTAAACAGAGACTTTACATAGGTATTGGTCAGATTTGATTGTGTTACCTGGTTGTTTAATATGTTCCAGGTGTGTCATCATCAGTGCCATGGCCAAGCCTGGGAATAAGACTGATGGATTGAAATATTCTTTTTTGAATAAGAATGTCTTAACCCCCGATGAAACCGAATTGTTTGAGCTGGCTTCGCTAGCAGGGGTTGAGATGGATGCCAGTCTGTTTAAGTAAGTATCCCATAGAGTATACCAATATGCTTTGCATAGTCTTGCTTCACTTTTGTTATTGTAACTCTAAGTCATCTAGGAAAGTTTTACAGCAATTATCAGTTTTCGGAAAGCTTCATTTGGAAGTGCTTATAACTTTGAGTCATCTCAGAAAACACATTGTACAGCAGAACCTGTAATGAGGGACAATGCCTTCTGCCACACAATCAATTACATACCAGTAATTATTGTCTTTTAAGACCAGTGGTCTCTGCGAACAGGTTTGTTTAAAGTTAAATAGTTTCTGATAGTAAATACCAGAATGTGGTCTTTTAAGACAGGTGGTCTTATCGGTACTTATTGCTTCTTGACCACATGTCCAAATGCTTTATCATTCTTTTGTAATTTGCAACAAAAAGTTTAAGTACATGGATTTAATGCACTGTTCTATCTGTACATATAGTTCAGAATTTCAGAATCAGGGAGGGGGAAATACCTGTACAATTGTGATTTATTTCCGGAAATAATTGTAATTTATTTTTCGCAATATATTTCCAGACATATCATGGACCTCCTGCATATGAATGTGGATCCCACGGCCATAGAGAGGATGCTGAAAATGATGCTGAGTCAGAAACGATTGGGAGAGAAGGGTCGTGACGCTGTCAGTGCCGCTATTGGTCCAAACCCCACCGGGGGTCATCCCCGGAGACAGACTACGCAGCGCAAACCAAAGTCTACTAGCGGTGTGGACAGCTAACAGTTGTGACAAGTTGACATTAATAACTTTGTCTCTATAAATATGTACAAAATAGATCTTATTGACATTTCGGTATTTATATTTACTGTAGCCCTGGATTCCCAGCTACTAAATTTTTATTGCGTTCTTTTTTATTATTTAAATGCAATGAAATAAACTACAGTTTTATACCATTTGTTTTGAATTGCACATTCGGGTTAAAGTTTGAGAAATGTCTGGGGGTCTACTAAGGGTTAATGTGCACAGATATATGCAGGCAAACCTTAAAATACAGGGTGTGGGGATACCGGCACAATTGTAAATACCTTCCCAGCATCAGTTTTGTACCTTTTACATCCAATCCCCCATGTGGCTGTCTTTTGCCTCTGTCCTATGCATGTATGTATTCCCCTTAAAAACAATAACACTGTAATAACTTCCATTGGGATGTGAAGCTTGTTCGGAAAAAATAGGGACTCATGTCATGCTCTTTGGAAAATGGAGAAAATGTCAAGAAATGCAGTTAAGAGAAAAAGAACTTAGCAGAGCAAAGTCTGACAGCCTGCATAAACAAGAGGCACCATGGGCCTTGATGCTCTGCTTGATACCATTGACAAAAGCAGTAAGAACATTGTCATATATGACAAACAAATGCACCAATACAACCCCCCCCCCCCCATCACATTAAATGATACACAGTCAACAAAGTCACCCCATTTATGTTTTACTAATGTCAGTCCAAAATTTAAGTCCGTTTTGCTGCAGGGAAAGGTGTTTTCGTGTTGATGGCAATTCTAAGACAAGTGCACCGAATGGCCCGAAATAACCTTTAACACTGAAAGGTCAAAGGTACCACATATACATATCACAACTCCTCCTCCCCCCCCCCTCTCTCCCCCGAGTCCCAAATTTCAGTCTGTTTTACTCTACTGTCATTACTCTACTGTCATACTCTACTGACATTTTTGAGTCACAGGCAATTTTGAGACAGGTGCACCGAATGACCCCAAAATGACCTTGAACACTACGTGTAAAAGGTCATAAACATACCTCAACTACCCACCACTCCCAAATTTCACTCCCATTTGCTCTACGGCTACCCGTTTTTGAATTACAGGCCATTTTGAGAAAAGTGCATTGACTAACCCCAAAGTGACCTTGAACACTGAAGGTCTTCTTTTACCCCATAAGCATACCGCAACTGCCGACTCACCCATGAGCAAACTGGAGTGAAATGTGGGACTCGGGGGGGGTAGTTATATGTATATGGGGTACCCTTGACCTTTCATTGTTCAAGGTCATTTGGGATCATTCGGTGCACTGGCCTCAAAACGGCCTGTAACTCGTAAACGGTTAGCCGTAGAGCAAAAATGAGTGAAATTTTGGACTAGGGAATACTTACACAAAATACACCTGGTACCTTGACCTTTTAGTGTTCAAAGTCATTTTGGGGTCATTGGGTGCACACTTGCCTCAAAATGGCCTGTAAGTCAAAACGGCTGGCCATAGAGCTAACGGATTGAAAGTGGGCCGGAGGGGGGGGAGGGGGGGGGGTAGTTGTAGCATGTATATGGGGTATCTTTGCTCTTCTATTGTTCAAGGTCATTTGTGGGTCATTCGGTGCACTGGTCTCTAAATAGTCTGTATCTCGTCAATGGCTAGAGGTACTCGGGGGTAGTTGTCACATGAATATGGGCTACCTTTGACCATTTAGTGTTCTAGGTCATTTTGAAGTTATTTGGTGCACTTGTCTTAAAATTTTCTGTAGCTCGAAAACAGCTAGCTGTAGAGTGAATTTTGGGACTCTGGGGTGTTTATGCAACATATACTGCGTAGCTTTGACCTTTTTGTGTTCAAGTTCGTTTTGGGGTCATTCAGTACTCTTGTCCCAAAATGGCTGTACTCAAAAATGGCTAGCTGTAGACCGAAACGGAGTGAAATTTGGGAGTCGTGTGCAGTCGTAATATGTGCATAGCACACCTTTGACCATTTAGTGCACAAATGTCATATTGGGGTCATTCAGTGCACTTGTCTCAAAATGCCCGTTAACATGAACACAGATGGCCGTAGAGCAAAACTAAATTTGTGACTGTGACACTAGTAAAACATAAATGCCTTTGACTTCAGTTGAAGCGTTCAATGTGATTTTGGGGGTTCTTTGGTACATTGTTTGTCATACATGACAATGTGCTTACTGCTTTGTCAGTGTTATCAAATCCTCTTGTCATCTATTCCGGGAAGCCTGTGGGTTGCAGGAGGCCCAGATTCAATTCTGGACTGCGTCACGCCAAAAAAAAAAAAAAATAAAATAAAATAAAATAAAAAAACACAATTGAACGGTTGGTGTCAGCTGAATGATTATAGGTCGAGCTATTAGTGCCATTGTAAATTATGTCTCAATCGACGCACGTACGTGTATTCGACAGGGCAAAACACTGAAGTATAACTGCCCCTAATGTAGAGGTGTACCCGATGTGGATTTAAAGACAGGGATAAAAGCACCTGAAAAAAATCGATTTCAAGTAAGGACCAGACCGAGTGCACACTAGGATGGAATTTTAGTGCATGAGTGAGCCAGTGAATCATGGTTTACCTCTGCCTTCCAGCACGGAAATGCATGTACCTTGGTTTAAATTGATCAGAGACTGAAACCCATGCTTCCCGCACCCCAAGTTTTCATAAAGGGCAAACCAGTCGTGTTAGGTTAATTGTTTCCCCTTTGGTTGCAGGAGGCCGCAACAGGAGGCCGCACCAAACAATATTCATTAAAAATTGGGCTGCTTTTGGTCTGTTATGTGATCTTTAACAGGGTCAAATGTTGACGTAAAGCTTTATTCACTCAAATTAACAAGAGGACTACGACATCTATCATATTTTACAGTATTTGAGTGAAGGTAGCTGGTATATACGTGATATATAAGTAGCATGTCGAACCTATCTTTTCGCCGAAATCAGTTAAAGTAAAGACCTTATATACCTTCGTGTAAGGTCTTTGGTTAAAGTGCACAAACGACCTTGACCCATCCAAGGGCAAAAACATCCCGTACTTTGTGTAATTCGCCCTTATGCCTCAAATGTTGTTTATTTCGCTCCATGATCAGTCCTTTTCAAGAGTCCAGTTCTGGACCAGTTTTGCACCAAATGACTCCAAAATGTCTTATTGAGTAAACACTACAAGGTCCAATGCATCCTATATATGTTCTACTAGCGTCCGAGTCCCAACAGTTACAATTTCAACTCACGAAATTTGAGGGAAAAAAGGGGGAAAAAAACACTACTTTTTGTGAGAGCCATATTAAGATAATATTTCAGATGTTTGAAAATTTTCATTTTGCCATTTGTAGGAGTAGGGTTTTAGGAATGTTTGCTACATATAGGGTCCCATGCTGGGGAAAATTCTTGTAAAATTGGAAAACGCATTTCCAAACGTCCTGGTATATTTGTCCAGGGCAACCAACAGTTAACATTTGAAAGAAATCTGTACAATGTATAATTTAGAGATAAGTGTGACACGGACGACTAATTTCGATTTCATGAGTTCCATTATAGTACAATGTAGAATATTAGCTACGCAAAATGACAGATGAAACAAACTTAGGTTTATCCTTGATGACGATGTAGTTGAGGTGACTTGTCCTCAAAGTGCCGAAATTTCCTTTTTCTAAATTCGGCAGATCGCCGAAAAATAGCCAATGCTAATCAGTAATACCGTATATATTTATTACGAAGTTGAAGTCGGACGAGAAATTTTGCAAAGCACACGTCTGACCCCAGCCTGAGACCAAACAATCTGACCGAGTACCTAGCTACTTGTACTTGTATGTACTAAGTAGTCATAAAACCCGAGTTCCTTTTTTTAATCCGTTTCACGTTACGATCCGTCCATTTCGAGATATTCTAGAATGTAGGATTTACACATCTCCCATTTTAAAACGTCAAGTGCCATATATTTAAGCTTGGCTGATGGCAAAGAAAAGTAATATTCCGATTTCAACCAAAGTTTATGGAAAGTATGTACTCGGGGGGGGGGGGGGAGTACAGGTATCACGTTTTTCACGATCTGCCAAATGTAAAAAAATGGCAGTTTTTGTTAACACAACAGGACCTTGGGGCTGAAAATTTCACAATGCTACCCTCTACCACACTTTTCAACCGATCTGAACCAAACTTCATGAGGACATTGGCTACCATGGTGGAATACAGGCTGTTGCTTCTCTTAATAATCGGCCAGGCGGCTTTTAAAACATTTTGTCGCACTTTGAAATTTTAACATGGGAGTTAATGGGAAAATCCTATAATGTGCAATATCTTGAAAACGGCTGATCGTAAAGCGAAACTGATGAAAATTTGGGACTCGCGGTCCTAACAACTGTAAATGTAGGGTACCTTTCGTATCTGAGCCTTTGAGTTTAGTTTGGGGTCACTGTGTGCACTTTGCAAACTTTCTTTCTTTTTTTTTTTTTTACAAAAGCCTACGTGTCCCACAGTTTTCATCTAATTCAACCAAAGTTTATGGTAAGTATTTAATCGAGGTCAATACAGGCTATTACTTTTTCTGGCGATCTGCTAAAATCTAAAAATATGTGGCACTTTAAGGATAAGTCCCTTCAGTTGCACTGGCGTTATCCATAAATCCATGGTTTCATCTGGCGAAAGGTCAAACAGGACGTCAAGGCCCCCAGGCCTCTGAATTTTTGTCGTTTTCATTAACATGAGACCCTATGGGAGCCAAACATTCAAAACCTCACTCCACCTACACTGAAATGAGAGCTGGAAGTTTTCAAACTTCTCCTGAACTTTATTCTCAATGGTCCTCACAAAAATGCCTTCTTTAATTTTTAAAATTGAAATTTTACCGATTTTGTTTTATTTTCGTTAACATTGGCAATGGACGCAAAAATTTTCAAAACGCTACTCCTACAAATCGCATCCAAAAGTGTTATCTTATCATAAGATTTCATCCCAATGGTTATCACAAAACTATGTTGTTTTTTTTTTTTAAAATTGAGTTCCCGACTGTTAACGATTTTGTCTCGAAACTTTCAAATTGCCCACCATTGTACCTATGGAGAAACAAAAAAAACCTCAATTATATGGAAAGCGAGCGGCCGTAGAGCTAAATGGAGCGAAATTTTGGACTCGAATGCAGTCGAATGGACTTGAATGCATTACTGTGACATGGTCATCTTGGAGTCATTCGGTGCACTTTGCGATTTTTTCCGAAAATGCGAATTCCAAAACACTACTTCTTCTACAAATTGCAGCCGAAATTCGAACTTCCCCTGAATTATATTCTCAATACTCCTCACAAACGACTTTGGGGACTTTTTAAATTTTGAAAATTTAAATTTGAACGATTTTTTTTTCGTTTTCGTTAACATGGGGCCCAATAGGAGTGAAAAATTCAAAGCGCTAACCCTCCTACAAACCAGGGCGGCCGAAACTTTTTTAATTTGTCCCGAATTTTCCCCCGAATGGTCCTCACGAAACTATGTTGGGAATTTTTGAAATTTTGAGTTTCCGAGTTTTAACTAATTATCGAAAATTTCAAATTTACCATTGTACCCTATGGGGAAACAAAAACCTCAATGTAGTATGTGGAAAACGAGCGATCGTGGACCAAAACAGTGAAATTTGAGACTCGCAGACAGTAGTTCAACATATATGGGGAACCTTTGGCCTTGTAGCGTTCAAGGTCATTTTTGGGGTCATTCGGTGCACTTATGATTTTTCCGAAGATACAATTTTCAAAATGCTACTACTTCTTCTACACTTAGGTTTCTTAGGAAAATCAGACGAAAACTGTGGAAGGTGTAGCCTTTTGAAAGTGATTGGACCTCTTGTTTTACTTTTTGGCAGATAACCAAAAACACAATAGCGTGTGTTTCCGTATATTACCCTGTTTATAATGAAGTTTTGGTGGTGAAATCAAGCGAAAATTGTGGGAGGTGTAGCCTTTTGAAATGTTTACTCACATAGGGTCCCATGTTAACAAAAACGAAAAAAAAAAAAACAAAATCAAAATTTAAGGTAAAGGAGGGAAATACTGTCTGGAGGTATAGAGGATAGCTTCTCATTTTGTCTTGATGGGAGAAAAACATTTTCAAACGACATCTCCTCTGAAAACACACAAACAGATTCACTCCCAAAAAAATCATGCATACTCCTACGGGGGGCGGGGGGGGGGGGGGGGGGGTTCTAACAAAGTTGTTTAAAGAATTGGGAAATTTCAAATCAGATTTTCTCCCCAAAATTGATGTACACGTCTGGGGAGAGTCTATACCAAAGTTGCTAACAGAATTGTGAAAATTCAAGTTTTGAATATTTGGCATTATTTTTTCTTTTTTTGGCCTGGTAGTCAATGGGGTGCGATATCTTGAAAACGGCTCGCCGTAGAGCTAAACGAACGAACATTTGGACCTCAGGGGTAAGTAATTAGTGCACGCAGGGTACTTTTTACTGCTAAGTGTTCAGAGCCAGTCTGAGGTCATTCGGTGCATTTCCGATTTTATCGATTTTCGACATCTTTGTATCTGGAAAACGGCTGGCCATAGAGCGAAACGGACAAACCTTTTGGCCTTGGGGGTAAGTACTTAATGTATGCAAGGTACTTTTGACTGCTAAGTGTTTAAGGACATTTTGAGGTCATTCGGTGGTTGTAGGGCAAAGCGGACCCCAAGTTTGGGTCTCGCGTGTAGTTACTTTGTGTATGTATGAGGTACATTTGACGCTTAAGATTTGAAAGTCACTCTGAGCTAGGTCGTTCGGTACACTTCCGATCTGGGAAACGTTGGTCGTAGAGCAAAGCGAACGGAAATTTGGGTCTCGGGGGTAGATACTTAGAATATATAGGGTATTTTTTATTGTTAAGTGTTCAAGATCAGTCCAAAGTCATTCAGTGCATTTTCAATTTTGCCAAAGTTTCAACAGCATTGTATCTTGAAAACAGCTGGGCGTTGAGTGAAACGGACAACAATTTGGACCTACGGGGTAGGTATTTAATGTGTACAGGGTACTTTTGACTGATAAGTGTTCAAGGTCATTCTGAGGTCATTTGGTGCATTGCCGAATATCGACAATTTTGTACGAAACAGTTGGTCGTAGATGACAATGGGGTGACTCTGGGACATTAGTAGCATATAGGGTAACTTTGATCTTGTGGTGTTAAAGGTCATTTTAGGGTCATTCGGTGCACTTGTCTCAAAATTGCCAGTCTCTCGAAAACGGCTGGTCGTACAGTGAAACGGACTGAAATTTGGGACTCATGGATACTTGTAACACATGTATTGGGTACGCTTCAACTTGTAGGGTTCAAAATCATTTTGGGATCATTTGGTGCGCTTGTCTCAAAATAACCTGTAACTAGAAAACAGTCGGCCGTAGAGTGAAACTAGGTGACATTTAGGACCCATGGACACTAGTAACACATATATGGGTCACCTAAGCTACATAGGTAGTTTTTCTATAGGTAGCAGCTACGTTGCTGTTAGACATAAACCTAACTTTTTCCTATCTGGCAAGTGACTAAGTAGGACGTCAATGCCCCTGGGCCTCTTGTTATACCATTTTCTACTTTTCACTGGAAATAGGATCGACGTGAGGAGCAAAGTTTAAAAATGCTGGTCTCCAGATCATCATCATCATCATCATCATCATCATCATCATCATCATCATCATCAGCAGCAGCAGCAGCAGCAGCAGCAGCAGTAACAACAACAGCAGCAACAGCAGTACTAGTAATTTTCCGCCATTGCAGTAACATGGGACCATATTACATGCAAATGTACCAAACGCTACACCCACAGTGAATCTGCATCTTTTGAATATTATGATTTTTTTTATCCCAGGTGTCTCCACTCTTACACTGTTACTTTTTCAGCGTTATCAAACATTTTTGTGAACATTGAAATTTTTATCATTACACCCAATGAATATTGTTTAACGTGGGATTCAATGTGAATCACGTTGCATACATCCGTCGTTTGGGAGCTGTATAAAAAACACTAATGGGACTTCTTCGACTTACTTCGCCCATGGTTTACTAGTGACAGGTATTAGAATGTGATGTGATCTTTGCGCTACATGACCATAGAAGGTTAAAATCAACGTCATGCAATTTATATCACGTACATAGCATTATAACACACACACAGTTCATCGTAGGGTTTATAGGTTGCTATTGAGCACTAATAGGAAATGGTGTTTCAGAATGTGGTATGCGCCTTATCTAGAATGTCCCAGAAAGCTCAAAATCAAGGCAATGGACCTTCACAGTTACTCATAAAATGTGCATCTTGGGGCTTGCGATACTGTATACTACTAATATGAATTTACTTATAGGAATGTTTCACAATGCATTGTAACCCTTGGTCTTGGGTGGGCTTGAAATTTCAAAATCAATACAATGAAACTTTAAAAGCCCTATAACTGGCAAGAACTACAACTCATTACTGAAACTACACTAATAGGAAGCTATCTAAAAGTTTCAAAATCTGATGTAAAATATGCCCCCATGTTACCGCCAATCGTTACATGATTGATTGATTGATTATATCACAGTTTCGCGGCACATCAACACCAAAAGCGTCATACCGTGCTAAAACAGGTGATAATGATTGCAACGTCAATTCAAGTCGCTACAGTCTGAGAAATGCACTGTGTGAGAGCATTCGCTATAAGACTCTATTAAGCCAAGTCTGAACAAAATGTCTGACAATGCCTGATACCGTAAGGTGCGCCACGGGGAGGCTGCTCTCATGCACATAATTGAAAGCATATTATAACTCAGAAATGAGGCCAGTGCACCACAAGCCTTAGCTTACTGCAAGGTTACAGCTCGCTGTTCCGAAAGCCCATTGGTCCGATAGCCCATTAGTCCGACTCTCATTGGTCCGATAGCCCATTGGTCCGATAGCCCACTGGTCCGACAGCCCATTGGTCCGATAGCCCATTGGTCCGACATATTCATTATCTGGCTGTTCTAATATTTCCGATGCGTCTAAAAAGGACGGGATTTTTTTTAGTTCTACTTAGATTTATATCGCAGTGCTGCTCTGGCCTCTCATGCTGCAGGTGTCCGTAGTCCATTAAGCCAGGTTTTTCGTTAATTCAAATATTCAACTGATCAAGGTCAAAGTTACGTTTACGGACACCTAGCTATCCATCCTAACTCCAGACCATTTATTTATTCTGTTAACACCGTGTG
>JAAUYG010176777.1_pt1 | contig 11647 bp, 9 predicted proteins | sample 7278091 | NCBI WGS metagenome assembly JAAUYG01 (sample SAMN14350201, study PRJNA611818) | marine sediment metagenome | isolation source: surface marine sediment (0.6m) | place: French Polynesia: Moorea | collected 2018-08 | reverse complement strand
GAATAAAAACTACAAAAAAAATCTGTGAATAAACATGGAGCTATTTTTTGCGTGAATGGAACCTTTGCTGGGATGAACGGAAAATTACCTGCTGTTTTGGCGGCAATAATGATCGGCCTCACGTGACTTGACTTCAGTCTCATGACTTCGATTGCGGAAAAACGAGAGAGATTCATTTGTTTATGTCTATGATACCACCAACTGCAGAGTCGTTCAGCAACGTAGCCAGACTCCCCCTCCCCCCTGCTCCGGTCCCGGTTGCCAGATCGATATGCTGAGTGGAGGAGTAATTTGTGCGGAAAACGGCGGGAAAAGCTGCGACGTTGGGATGAATGGTGTTGAGTAGTGGCAGTGTGTGTGCGTGTTGTTGCTGGTGGACCCGTCCCCGTCTCGATCCAAGCAGCACCGCAGTAACGGGCATGCCCCTCACCACCGCGACATAAGTGTGATGACTTCACAGCTGATGCTGTCTTTTTTGTCAAACAGGCATCGCAAAAGGGCTCTCTGCCCTTTTCCTCCCTTGGGCTTGACAAAAGACCAAACCTCATCCTTCTTGTGGCAGGGATCCGGGGCGGTGATTTCTCGCGGGTCGGCTGGTGCGTGTGACGACAACTTTGTGTACTGCTCTGGAGCAGCCGATCTTCCCACGCTGCGATTCTAGATTCATTGCGACTTCTGCCTCACCCTGCCATCCATAAACATACTTGTTTTCATGATACTGCCCCTTCATCTGAAATGTTCTTTTTTGGTTTGTGGATTCTACTTTGAAGGAGGTGAGCAAGATGCACTTGTAGAAAAAAAAAAGCAGAAGAGAAAATAAGCACGAGAAAACTAACGTACGCGGATTTGTCATGCAAGTGATGGTAAATGTCTTCTCTTGGCCACATGTGGGTTTATAAACGGCTCCCAGTGGAGGCATAAGAGGCCTAGACAGCATTCCCAACATGGCTATGCTGATTGCTTGAGAAGAAACAGATGGCTGAAGTTGGTGTGGCCTGCAGCTGAGGCAGTGCACTGCTTACCCCATCGGTGCAATTCATGTCAAATGTTCGTCTCAAAACTTTCTTACAAACTCACCCCCTTAAGATTCAGTTCTTCGAAGGCAACCGAAAAAGCATTTTTCTGTGTCAGTCAACAGGGAATTTCATTTCAGGAAATAAAAAAGCGCGGGAGAGTGGATTGCTTCTGGATGGTTAAATCATAAGTTTTTCTCGGCAGGAAGCAAACAGCTTCGGATCCAAATAGAATTTCTAGATGCTGAACTGAATTTGAAATTGCTGCATTGTGAGCTGCAGCAGTCCATCATGTATTGTGATTGCTCTGCGCCCACTTGTTGAGAGCGATCTCCCATCTGCTTTCAGACCCTCGCCTGCTGGATTTTCACAAGTGGTACAGGCGCATTGTGAAGCAGCCAGGGATGAAAATCAACTTTAGAAAAAGCCTTGAATTTGATATCCATGGAAATTAAAACTTGCGTTTTTGAGGCTGAAATGATTTTTTGAAAAGAAATTGCCTGCCACCATTCAGATTTCATCAGCACATGACAGAGTGGGACTAATTGGTTCTTCCCAGCACTGCACTGAACAGCTGTGAGAAGTTTCTGCCAAAAATAGAAAATCTCAGGCACCAGTGTTGTGCGGGTTGGATGAGTGACGTGGGCGAACATGCGGATTTCACACTGAAGACTCAAGATCAATGCCGTATTCACTCAGCCATCTGAGAAGCTTTGATGCTTTCGCACATCAACACCCAGTTTGGCCATTGCCTCTCCGCAACGGGTGGGAGCAAAAAGATCAGAGTGAGGACAACACTGTGTGGAGAGAGTCAGCAGTTCACTCACTGCTGCAGGGAAAATGCAGGGTCTGTTATCAACTTCGGGAGAGCTGGACCCAGGAGATCCTGGAGTAAGGAGCTATTAACTGGGTCCGTCTTCATTGACTGCCGCGTCTCCTCACAGACCAGCTGATGGTCAATGTTTGGGTGGCTGTCTTCGCCATCTGAGGGGACGGGGAGGCTGCCTGCCTGGATAGATGGATCAATGTGACTAATATGCCTTCTGCTCTGAAATCTCAAGCAACATGTAACGACACAGTGACTGACAGCAGTTTCCTGGCTCAGATAAAAGCCCAGGAATCAGCTGGCTTTTCAAAGCCCTTGATGATTTTCTGAGAGCACTATGCACGAGGCTCAATGATAACAAATAGGCTCGTGGAGAAATCCTTGCAGGCCTTTTTACCAACCGCGATCACAACGCCTAACAGGACTTTTTCAACTCCAGTTCGCGTTGTAGTTGCGGTCACCACATCCGTCTCTTGTGTGCACTTTTTTTTTTCAGGAGTCTCGCAACCAGTTCGTCTAACGTTGTTCTTCGCATCGATCACTTTCTGTTTAGTTGATATTTACCATCAACGTTGATCGATCGCTGAGAGAGCATTCATAACTCGGCGTCGTAAAAGCACAGCTGTTCAACCAGTGCGTGATGTCCATGCAACGGAACCAGACAAATGTTTGAACACTTGTCGCAAGAACAATACGGCTTCTTTGCCTTTTGGCTATTTTTTTTTATTTGCCTCGTGTTGCGAGGATAGAAATAACCCAAAACGAAACTGTATTTGACAAGACTCGCAGTGGTTTATTTATTAAATAGCAGCAACATTGGCGTGAATTTTGCATCACCAACGGCTGAGAAAGAGGAGATGACCCTCGTACAGACGACCACTAGGAAGTTACACTGCACATGGTCCGTACAATATCATCAATAGCACAAAGTGGAAACAAGAAATTTGCAAAAAAAAAAAATAAAAATGAAACAATGAACAACACCACACGTCAAGAGCTTCAATAATAATTGCATCAAAGTTAATCTGACATGAACTATTCCAAAATAAGACGCAAAATACCAAACACAAACCAAGAGTGCATGATGTGAACCAAAAAAACAACTAAAGTAACGCAACTTGGTATTCTTATCGAGAAAGCCGAACTTGGAAGAATTTGTCGCATCCAATCAAGAAGCGCATTTCACAAACAGCAAAGACATCAAGTAGCATAATCCAATAGCTACAAGCAATAAGAAAATTTTTGCAATAGAAATCCAAGTTGCTACTTTTTTTTTTGGCACTTGACATGACATGTAAATGACAATCTTGATGAATTTGCTACCTTTGAGAAAGGGAGAGGTCGACCAGGAGTTTCAATGGCACAAACAGAAGAGGAAGGGGTCTCTATTTTCGCGGCTTCCTAGCTGCTATTGTTGCCCAGGCGCCCGTGAATGGATGCATTCGAAACGTAACACCACACAAGGTCCAATTTTGCTGTCAAACACTTTCTAACAAACCGTGTTCACCCCGCGCTATCTTTCGTACCCATTTTGATAACATGAACAGGCGTCCTTTCATAACGATTTAAACGTTGAGGTAGGCACTGGAATAACTTGTTTTGATTGTTGCTTTTAATGCCAATCAATACAAAACATGAGGTTCTTTGTCGTAAAATAACACAACTTGCCGTTTTGACCTTAGGCGGAAACACTTCTTGGATGCCTCTTAACTTTTCTTTTGCGAAAAACACAAAGTTCTTGTCTGTGATCACTGGTGAATAATGCCTTGGGTTTCGTCTCTGCCACGTCAGTTACCAGATTCACGATGTCATCAGCTGACCAAACAAAACGTGCTGTCTATGTTTTAAATTACTCTGATAACAAGTTATGTATTTACACAAAATTGGTACATATTCTCACAATAAATAACTCGCAGTCAGCCCCGCCCACTTAGCCTGTCCATTCGCACCAATGTAAAAGCCAACTACTAGCGTCTATTACAGTATATCGTGAATTCAATTGCAATATTCCAACCTAAAACAAGAAGTTCACCATCACTGCAACTAAAACTGGCAATGCAGTTGACGTCCAGTCAGGTAACAGATAAAGACCGTGGTAGATGGACAAGCAGTACACACTGCAAAGGCAATGGTAGGATATGTAATAGGTATCGCACAGAGCAAAAAGAATGCCTGCCTGTCTAATGCTAGAGCACAGGATATTTCCCCACGACCAAATGTGAAGCATAATCTTGCCTAGAATAGATTGATGTAGCAAATTATAACAATAAAAATAACGATAACAGCGACAATAAATAGTTCTATACATAGTTTCTGGGATAGTGCTTCTTTATGGATACTTTTCACACGTTTTTTCAGGATAGCGGAATGACCCACTCTCAACTGAACGTACTTGTAAAGGTCGGGTAGTCTGGGAAACAAAAAGCTCAAAGTCGGGAAATCAAACCAAAATTTACCGAATTCACAAATATGAGCCGTCTCGTTGAGCCTGCGCGCAATTCTAACCAAGAATGACACGACAGTCTCGAGTGTTTTGCTGCTAATTGTTGCCGGTTGACAGCCAAAACAAATGCTTTTGCTTCGCGTGTTTCTGAGCTGTCCCACGACATAAAACCTACAGCAAGTACGCTACATGTAGAGCTGCCCCTGAGGTGGCTCTAAACCAAGGTTATAATACAGCTATGTACAAATTGCATTTCTTGGCATATTTTTGTCCTTTTCACGGATCAAGCGCATAAAGTGATTCCATGAAATGGAAATTTGTCTTCGAAGAATTATGCAGGTGACATGAATTTTTTCCACAATTTTATATACACAATGAAAGCACTCCTTCCCTGTAGTTTTTGAAGAAGCATAGTCCAATGACGAAATGATAAAATGAAGTGGAAACAGTCTCCTTGCGAACTCAACTACGTTTCAGCTGCACGTCTTTTTGTTGATGATCGTCCTAGGACAAATTTTGCACAATAACGCCGGGGCGATGGACTGCGAACGGCTGCTGTAAGGTGGTCGGACGGTGGAGTAGCTGGGTGGCGATGGGGTAACGTATCTCGGAGCTGACAAATGGGGGCGCCGCCGTCACGTGCGCTGCTGCCGTGTTGACGTTGACGTGCACGGGAATCGCCGCCTCGCGCACCTGTACCGTCGCCGTGGCCGTCGTGTGGTGCGGCTTGAAGAGCGGAGGCGAGTCCCGACCCGAACTCTCCGACTTCATCTCCTCGTCGCTGTACATTGAGCTCTCCTTCTCACTCTCCCCCTCGCTGTGTGGTGGAATGTCTCGGTTACTGCTGCCGTTATTGTTATTGTGGTTGTTCGACTCCGCTGGTTTCTTGAACGAATCGAAGAGCGCGCTCTCGCCCTCCAGGTGTCGAATCGCCTCGACGATCGTCTCGAGGTTGCGGCGCGACATGGACGTGGCGGCCGGGTTGACGCTCGGGATGTGCGCGCGCGGCTGCGGGATGGACGTCAGGCCGGGCGGCGAGGGCTCCGGCTTGACGGCGCTCAGCACGGGACCCGGCGGCACGGCGCTCACCGGCTGGTGGTGCTGCACGGGCGTCACGTGAGGCTCCGGCTCAGCCACTTTACCGCGCATGTCCTCGTTGAACTCCACCGCCATCTGCAACAACACCAAACAAAACACCCGTAAATTTCCCGTCCTTGGATAGCTTCAGGCAGAGTGAACTGAAACCCGATAATTGGAACTGAAGTGTGTTTTTGCTGACGCCAAGGTTAGAACATGTAACAGAACGCAACAAACTGAAACGTACCTGAGGCTTGTGGTTCTGATATCTCATCTGGGGTTGCTGCGCGTGGTTCATGGTTGGGGTCGGATAGAGGCGCGCCTGCAGCTCGCGGTTGCGTTCCTCCAGCGCCATGCGCAGATGGCGCTCCCGGTCGAGTTGCGCGCGCAGGTTCATCAGCTCCGCCCGCAGCTCGTCCAGGGTCTGGTCGTCGCTCTCCCCGGCCGACATACCCCCTATTCCCTCGTCTGATCCCTCTACAAGACAGTGAAGACCAGCGCATTCAGAAAGAAAACGGAATCAGGCCACCTAAACCAAGCCCAACTTTTTATCAGTTCTCACCACATCAAAAGCAGAAACAAATTACCCCAATTACCTTTTGCGTGCCACTTCACACATTTTGAACTTTCTTGTAAAAAAATGTCTCTGTTATTGCAAAAGGTGAGGTCTAGATGTTGCTAGGGCACGTACCGGTGTCTCGTTTCTTGCGCTTGGGCGGAGGTGAGGTGCGCTGTTCGTTCTCGCGGCTCAGCTCGGCGATCATTCGCTTCAGCTGTTCGTTCTGCGTCTGCAGCCGGCTCTTCTCACTGTCCACTGCGTTGATGTACTCCGTCGTCTGCTGCAGAATCGCCGCCTGCAAAGACACGACCAACGGGCGTTCATTTCCGACAGCAAAGAATAAATCACGCTTCAACCAGTCACTGTCCACTGTCGTCACACAACGCGTGAAACAATTCCAAGTTTTTCTTGAGCAAGCTGATGTTTGACACTCTTCAAATACATTGGCACTCCTTTCTTTTGTACTCTTGTCACCTAAAGGCAAATCTTTGGCCCGTTGCTGCCACTAACTCGCTCAACGACAATAACAATAACAACACGCTATCAATCAAACGTATCTTTCATGTCAGTTTCTACAGGTGATCAGGCCGTCGACTACCCGTGATTTGAGAGCACTTTCAATATTTGCCACTGATTGATCGCGCTTCATTAAGTCCAATTGCGAATGATTCCACCCACCACGCGCAGTGGTCGCCAGCAAAAATCAATCGCGACAGCCAAGAATCTCAAAACACGAAGCTCTCACTTTTCGTCAGAAATATCACAATTATTGCAGAGGAGCAAATAAACTCAAGGGACTAAAATAGGAATTGGTCCTGAAACAATCCTTTTTGTGTTCGACAATTATTAGGAACAAGGGAAAGTAGCGGAAAGCAAACGAGAGTGCTCAATGTTTCTCCCACTGGGACGAACGGAATCCCTGACGACCTTGTTTTTTTGTCTCCAGTTTCGTCGCCCAACAGCAGATCAATATTGGCTTCAGTGGTGGGGGTCAGACAAACAGCCCCCAGACCAATCAAACGTTCCGTGTGACTCGCAGACTGCGCATTAATCAACGTCCCTGATGTGTCACACCCTCCTCCTCCTCTCCTCTGCTGCCTCACTGGGAGACACAGCCTTACACAGCTTCAACACCACACAGCTGTCAGCCACAGTTAACATCCCCACACCTGCATCACGAGTAAAACAAATCTACGGAGTTTTTTTTTTTTTTTTGCCCAACCACACCAGCCAAAGAAAAAACACGAAACAATCAGACACACCGTATCTCTATTGCCCATTTCTGCTAATGCGACGATAAATATCAAGGTACTGAAACTAAACCATTTTATTAGATACAGCTCTGAGCAGAAAAGCTATTTGCCAATAAGCTCTTTTATCGCGGCAGCAGTGTTTGCCACGCGGCTGTGAAGGCAGACGAAGAGCTCTCGGGGCCAGCTTGTCAAGAGACAAATGAGCAGGTAAAGCAGCTAGTTGTCAAGATCAGACAAGCTAATGTTGGTTATAACCAACATCTGTGCCAAAAACACATTTTTTCACAATATATCTGTGTGTCTTTTTCATGCCGCAGCAGCAAAAGAAACGACGCAAGTAAATTGCGATGAATGGATGAGGGGTGGGGTGGGTTCATTCCAAGTATCTCTTGACGAGCAACAGGATTCCATAAATTCTGTAAGACACCCACACGCACACTGTTTGTACTCTGATCCATCGATATCTTGTTTTGTTTAGCCATGTCAAGAGATAACGATCTCGAGTAGAAGAGAAAGAGAAAGTGAAGGGGGAGGGGGGTCCAGCCACACTGATGACGCACAGGACAGCGTCAAGTGCGCAGTTCACAGTGCCAACCTGCTGACCCAGTTGGCACGGCGCCACTCAAGCTGGCCCAAACAAGGCTCGACGGGCCGCGCTCAGTTGATCCGAGCGTTACTCGACACCAGTGCGTACTACTCGTAAATCACGAGCCGCCTTCAGGCCAGGCCCAGACTCAAAGCGATCCAATGAGCAACAATCTTGATCTTTCGCCCGTCTTCTCGTCTCGGGCGCTAAATGAGCTGTTTTTGCTGAAGGAGAAAGAAGTAAAAATGCCAACTGTGTTCTGCAGGCACTGTCTGTCTGGAGGAGTAGCATTGGATAAATAGATCTCGCCCTTTGATGAGACAGAAAGCATGGCAGCAAAAGTTGTGACTAGTAATCTAAAATCTCCGGGAGGGCACTGCAGGTACAAATAAACTAAAAGCTGGGTTGGTGTCTGCTGACAGTTCCCTGGCAAATGTTTCTCAAACAATCACTGGAGGCTGGAAATGAATACGTCGCCGTGCTACGAGCCTACAGGCACCGAGGGATTTCAAAACCCAGGTACACTCAAGGAACTGCGGAAGGAACGATTACACTGGGAAACCGAAGTGCCACCACAGATTAGCTACGGAGCCCACCCCTGCTGCAGTTGTAAGCTTTTGACACCCGATAGTGGCTACAAGGTGAAATGCCTTGTGCAACTACAATCAGACGGGATAAAATCACGGTCGTATCTCGCCGGAAAGAATGCCAAACGCAGACATTCCATGTCTTTTTTCACCAAATTCCCCGCGCAGCTATTTTTAGCACCTTTTAAATGGCGGAGAGCTCAAACCACAAGACCTCATTTCTGCTGGTTTTGATAAAAAGTATTGACATTCCTTCGCGTTGATGTCATGCAGCGTTTACCAACAATCATGTTACCTCGTGTGCCACAGGGTACTCGAGTGACCCTCGGAGCAGAGCACCTGTCATTTCTGGAGGCCTCAGCCACAAGCTCCGTGTCCCCAGCCAAGCGTGTCTGACACTACGACTTCACTTCTACACTCAATGGGAGAGCGAGTACGGGGCACTACTTTCGGCTGCTCCTTTCCCCTTGCTGACTGGACCTTGTCTTTTTTCACCTCTCGTTCAGCACACCACCAAGTGTACAGGCACTATTGTTACAAGGCTGCGCCGCTCACTGCAATAAAAGCACTGTGCCGTGGTATGTGAGGAATGCAAGGCTCAAGTGCACGTCGTTCAGCCTGGCCTTTGTTGAGTCGGTGACTCTCAGCAGCAACAGGTCTATGCGTCTAGACCCACCTTGCTTTTCGGGGGCCCTGCGGTACACTCTCACAAGCCTGAGCCGAGCAGTTCGTACACAGACTGAACGCGATACCTGTTTTACGCAGGAAGAGTGAGAAAAAGCAACCTCCGACACATCAAAGGAGAAAATATTTGACAAAAGAGGAGGAAAAAGCAAAAGCACTGAATCTCCTTCAAATGACATTTTTCAATTGCACTCGAGGTGCAGCTTCTGACACTTTTTACAGCTGCGCACAGCTCTGTATCAAGATGAGATTGTTTTTCGTCCGATGAACTGTTTAAACAAGAATTTGTTCAATCAATATCAATTCTTTCGTATTCATGCTATACAGGTGAACCATTCTTTTGTTCTGTTCTGTTGTTCACGTTGACGTGGCAGGTTTTTTCTGGTTTGAAATTTCTTTTCTGTCAAGAAGCATGTGCTTTGCTTGACTCGGTTCAACGAGCAGCCCCGAGTCCCACACCAGACAGCTTCCTGGCTGAACTCTTGACCCCTGTAGATTACACAGCTGCTTGTTATCAGTCGCTGCCCTGCAGCATTTCACTGCACATCGGGGTCCCAGCACAGGAGGCCAACACACCAGTCATCTGAACATTTCTCACGCGTGTGTGTAAATTTCAGCATTCCAATATGATCAACATCAATCATTTTCTGAACAAATGCAGTCTCACAATAAGCGTAAACAATGTGGCAAATTCTGTCTGCTCTGCGTCTTATCGCAATTGTTGCAACGTTTGACGAAAACAACTCAACCAATTTTTTTTCCTCTGTCTGAAAAAGGCAGGAACGAATGATTTTACCTTGCTGAGTTTTTCGCCGTCGTGGTGGGGCAGCAGTGTTTTTAGCGACTGGAAACCAGCATTGATGCTCTGCATTCGACGTCTTTCATTGCTGTTGGCAATCTCTCTTCTCAAGCGTTTGTCATTTTCTGCGTTTCCTTTGCCATTTCCAGGGCTTTTGCCTTGATTACCGTTGCTGAAAGTACAAAGAACAAACTTGCAAATAATTGAGAAAATGAACATGCTGTCCGTGAAAACTGTCCCATTTGCTGTTATGTAACAAGGATGTGGCTTTCGGCAAAGAGCCAAGTGACTATCACATGACACGATTTTTTTTTTTTTTTTTCTACGGAAACTCCCCAGAAAAATTTTCCCATTTTGAGTTGACAGAAAAGAAACAACATCAAAAAATCGTCAACAGTGTTCTGGGGTCAGAGTACTCATCAGGTGATTAGCTTTTGGTGCGAAACTAAAAATGTGTCACAATCAGCTGATGTTTGTTTTGATGCAGCTCGGTGCTGCCATCGCTCCGAGAGACGAGTCATCAGACACAACTATTTTTACGCCGTACAAAAAGGCAGACTGCTGTCATTTAAAAATATCTCCGACACCTACATCTCTTGTGCAAAGTGAAAATTGCCTCCTTTTCAGACATGACATTCCAAGATGTAGGTTAACAACAAGAAAACAAAAATGAATGAATGAAGCCACAAGGATACATTTTCGCGTATTGTTTCGGTGTTTGGCTTTGAACCAACTTTTTCAGTGGCTTCTCCCAAGCCACTTTATTTTCAATGTTGTTGAAACATCTGTTCAAGTTGCAGGCACCAGGTAAAAGCATCACTGATGCAGCTTTTATGATGCAGAATTTGTGCAGGTGAGATGAGGATGACTCACTCAGTTTGTACACAAAGGCACATGGTCCCTCGCACTATCATCGAACAGCTGACTTTTTTCTCCTTTCAACAAAAACTCGAACATGATCGAAAAAGGTCGGTGCGATAGAAGCTACAAATTGCAACATTTTTATGACCTTCCCAGCTGATAAACATTGAGAACCAGATAAAAACTGAAACTTTGTATAGATCTAGATCTATTCTGTTCTGAACGCCCATTCTTTGTGTTCTCAATCACTCAATACACGAGGCATCCTGTTTTGAATCATTCAGCAACACTTAAACAATTCGCAATTTAGAAACTGGAAAACAGAAAATCGTGTAGGCATTTCTGAAATCATGACACACGGAAAATGCACGACAAAATGAGGAAGCTTTCTCGGCTGTAGGATCATGGCATTTCCTTTGTTTTGATCGTCACCATGTGGCCAATACATCCAATGCAACCCAACCCACCTTGTATTTACCATGGTTAAAATGGCACAAATGTTACGAAAACACATGAAAAACGATTGCACGACATTCTATTCACGACCCTGAACGAAAAATATGTTAAGTGACAAAGATTTCGGGTCGTTTTAATGCTGAAAATTACAGAACAAGATGAACATGTCAGGGCGAGCACATGGCACTCACCTCGTGTTGGTTGAGTTTTCGTCGCTGCCCAAATCATCGTCACCAAATTCACTCGATGAACGGCGCTTTTCGCCTCGCTGCGAATAACTTTCCATTTCTCGTCGATCCCTGGAATCTTCTCAAGCACAAGGAGCAGAAAATAATCCAGAAATAAAGGCGTAAACAGGAAGAAAATCTGTAAGAATCCAAAGGTTTGTACTACCGATCCACATCTGCGCGTAGGAATCCGTGAGTCACAGCTGTTTCCCGCCAAAGCGGCGCAACGATATTTGAGCACTAAATAATTTTACAACTGAAAAATCCTACTCTTAG
>JAAUYG010288967.1_pt1 | contig 11648 bp, 8 predicted proteins | sample 7278091 | NCBI WGS metagenome assembly JAAUYG01 (sample SAMN14350201, study PRJNA611818) | marine sediment metagenome | isolation source: surface marine sediment (0.6m) | place: French Polynesia: Moorea | collected 2018-08 | reverse complement strand
GTATAATTCAACCATATGGTTGCAATAAAGCATATTCTTATCTTATCTTAGAAACAACTAGAAAATCCCAATTTTTTCCCTTCTTCTTGCAATAAGGACTCTGTTTTAAAAGATAAACATATAAACGGTTACTATTAAACCCGGTTAACTGGTTCATAGCAAAGACACTATAGCACAAAGTCTTTCCGTGTACAGTAGGGTCTTTGTTCATAGTACAAATCAACCCGAAAACTGATTATTTAATTTTCGTTTCTCGTATCTCGTTTCTCGTCTCTCGTATCTCGTATCATGTTCTATCTCATGCCCTATTCGTTTGTCTTATGACTTACAATAGGTTGAATAACACCCATGCCACATTTGAAGAAAAAATACTTATCTATGATGTCCGACACGGAAGATGAACACCAGATAACTATTATATTATTTAGTGGTTATTCATAGAGCACTAATTCGATATTCGTATGCTCAAAGGCACTGCATAAAGGTAAAGCTATGCTAGTACATATGTAGTACAACCCTAAAAAGAGAGAAACATGTTCATTTGGACTCTGGAAAGAATGTCCCCTCTGAGATCAGATTTCAGCTAATTATGAATTCCTACATTGCTGAATCTATAGTCTTGTACCTACCAAGGAAGTCGAAATTGCAGACTTTAGAGATGTTCACACGTGTTTTCCTGGCGACCAATTAGGATAAGTCGCGAAGCTTGACATCTTCGAAGAATAAGAATTCATAGTAGCAGCAGTAAAAATGATTAGCCACATTAGGGATGGTGGCCTCTGTTGACTGGCCACTAAGAGAGGGACTACTATACTATGGAAGCTCCAATGTAAGACCACCTGCAGTATAAGACTTCGAATTCATTTCCATCGTTCCATGGGTGGTGTTAAAACCGAGGGACCACTGTAATTTCATATTGCATTGGCACTGTGAACTGTGTGAAGTCATCTCAGATGCACATGCAGTGCCTATAATTTTAATATCCTGTATTGATCACAAGAAACAATAAAGTAAGCAAGATACCATACTCTGTTATCTTTAAAGACTAAACATGGGCTCAAATTAAAGACATGTTTGCCAGAAATGTGAATATAGTAGTCCCCTCCAATAAGGCCACCCTAATTGCCAAGAAACTGTGGCCACATTAGAGAGGTGGCATTTGGTGAGAGGGAGAAGTAAATGCATTCACATTAGCAGTGATAATGATGTTTGGCCACATTAGGGAGGGTGGCCTCTGTTGAGAGTGGCTACATAGAGAAGGAAACTTGTACTGGTTAAATAAGAACACAATTGCCTAGTGAGTGGTTGATCAAGATAATGTTATATTATATACAGTGCTTAATTTCTAGTACCGTCTGATAGTGCATTTTTCCAGGCAAAAATTTTCTCCATAGCCACTTAGCCAAACTTTAATTTAAGTAGACTGAGGCTCAGAATTAAGACTACCCGAGGAACTGCTGTAAACTGATCTCAATTGGGAGGTGGTCTTGTTTCTACCTAACACTGAAACTGCAGTTATTATACTGCTGAGAAAGTTTTTATTTTGGGGTGGTCTTAATTCTGAGGTGGTCACAAAGTGAGATTACACTGTATCATAATGTTAGCAAATCTCTGACAGTGGCAAAGTAATATACATGTACAGTGAAACTTGTAGTAGTAGTTAGTACAATAAGTAGTAGTAGTTTATTTTCGGATCTGCACAGAAACCACCCCGGGGATGAACCAAAACATGGTGCTTATACTCAAGTGGTCTTTATATGCAGGTTAATAACATGGAAAGTACCCCTGGGACCTGTAATGTGGTCTTTATAAGCAGGTGGTCTTTACATACAGGTGGTCTTTAGTGCAGGTTTGACTGTACTAATTTTCACAGCTACTATGCTGACCTTCTCCAGCTTTTCCCGGAATCTGTCCAAGTTTCGACTCCTCTCTTGATCTGCTGTCTTATTCGCCTTCGTCATGGCATTGAGCTTCTGCCGGAGAGCATAGCGATTCTGCATCTTGGCCTCCTCAAGCTCCTGGAAAAGGACATGAAATGTTCGAAGTCCCTGCAAGTTCTGTCTGCACAAGGAATAATTAGCTAAACTGGGCCAAGAAAGTACATGGGCATATGAGACAATTAAAGTGATCTCGATTGGTTACAAACTCATGAAACATTAGATCAGAACGGCAGCACCTCACTGCTCAGCCCATGAAAAGATCGAGTTTTTAACGTTGAAACATCAATATTTTCACAATCTCTATATTTTCATGCAACACAGATACACACACAGACGCATCACAATTATAATCCACGCTCAGCAAAGATGGCGGGGATTACTAAGTTAGCGAATTGCCAAACCCTGAAATTCACTAAAGGGTCTCTACCGCACGACTTACTTCATACACCTCGCAGGGCAAGAAACTTGAACAATTTGCGTTTTGCATTCGTAGATTTTGCGCAAATTAAGATCTGGTATGCTCAAATAATGGTATGTAAATACAGAGTTGGTGTGCCTTAGCACAAAGCTCGCTTTGATATAGTGCCTAACACAACATTAAAGTTAAATGTCCCCGTCTTACTTCATGCAAAAGTTAGAATTAAACTTCTTCTTTAATACTAGCTGTCATTTCCTTATGCCATAAAATTCCCTGTTGCGTGTTGAGAACGACCCATAAAAGCAGCAGCATTTGTATGCATTGGAGGTTCAAATACGTAACATTACCAGGGAAATGAAAAAGGGCCACGGGTGGCACAGAAGTTATTACGACGTGCTTAAACGTGGCTGGCGTTGTCAGAATAGCGACTATAAGCATGATAAGTAGAAGTCCTGATCCTTAGTGTGATATTCTTTCGGGTTGCTCACAAGCGATGCACTAGTCTAAGAATTGTCAGCTGCAACTGCATTTAAAACAAGTATCGTAGTAGTAGTAGTAGTAGTAGTAGTAGTAGTAGTAGTAGTAGTAGTAGTAGTAGTAGTAGTAGTAGTAGTAGTAGTAGTAGCAGCAGCAGTGGCAGTAGTAGTAGCAGTAGTAGTAGTAGTAGGAGGAGGAGGAGGAGGAAGAGGAGGAGTAGGGGAGGCATATTATAAGAATGTCTCAGCCCCAGTGATATTAGTGTTAAAGCTCCGTATGGGGATTTCGCTCCTCCGTGAAGTCCACACCCATCCATGTACTTCCCTGTTGATCGTGACAGGGCATTTGCTAGTCTTCCAATTAAAATCGAAACCGAGCACTTTGACAGTAAATAGGTTGGAGGTCGTTTGTGTGAACGGTGTGACTGGTAAATAGTGGAAACGAAGAACAGTTCGCTTTCTCTTTAAGCATAGTTTAAATAGAAATGTACGAGGGTGCTGCTTGAAGAAAACTGTGGGCTTAATTTATATGAGAATATCCGATATCACCTCGGGAAATGAAGTACGTTTATCATGTACGTGTGTATGACGGAATGCGCAAAACAATTAAAGAGTGGAGATTATAACATTAACCAAAATTTGACTCAAAATGGTATGATTTAAAGTGATCTATAAGCCAGGAAGAGCTGGATGCTGTAGAGACAAATAGGTTTTCCTTGTATTACGCTACTTGAATTGTAATGCAAGACATAGCAATAAAAATATTAAAAAAATATTCTTTCTGGCTGGCTGGCTGCGCAATTCTATGATATAAAAAGCTTAACGACACATTTGCATATCAATTCAATTGCCATTTATAATGGCGATTTCACGGAAAAACTGCCATTGTCGCAGCGTCCAAGCACGTTATTCCAATCGTGACAGTTTGCTTTCAACTGTTACTGGCGTCTCGGCTAAATCGTAAACTACCCCGGGGGTAGATCTTAGCTGAATGCGGCAAAAACGTCTTAACCACAGATTGTAAATTATATCATAAAACGCTCCGCTGCGTCGCTACTGCTATACACAGGTGAACACAAGGGCAATGATAGTCTTTGCATCTAAATTAGCCAAGATGCGTCAGCTTTCAGTAAATGTACCTTATATATACTAAGAATATATTTAACTTATTTACAAAGAAATACCACATCGTCATGTGTGAGGTAATTGTTGTTACTTGTTAGCGTTTGCCAGAGTCCCATGGGATGTTCCATCTCATTCAGCCCTAAAACAGTAAAGTCGTGTCCTAAGCACGGTATCCCTCGCCTCAAATTCAAATGTAGCTCGAGACCTGAGGCTGTGACGTCGGAGGAAGTGAAGTGGAACGGGGGCGTGATCTGCGGCTACCTGGGAGGGGTTCGGGGGTGTCGCTGGTGGGCGCAGAAGGAAGCGGAGCGGGGTGGCTAGAGGGCAGGACGGACAGAACGGGGAAAGGAATCGCGGATAAAAAGGTAAATATCCTACTACAACTGATACCTGAAATATGTAAAAGGGTTTTATTTAACGTCATATGTTTTTTTCTTATTTTATTTTCGACCTGAAACATGCATGTATAACCGACACCATTCCGCCGTTACTTAATTGTGCATGTGCTAGTTTCCCTTTTTAAGTTACGTTTTCTATTTACGAGGTTAAGAGTCAAGTAACATATAATATGCTTTTAGAATATACAGTTAATTTCATGTATAACATGTACGCATGGTGTATGTATTTGGTGTACGCCTTTCAAAGGGATTCTCAGTGTGTGATAGACAAATATTCTGGAATGATTTTTTGCATAATTGTCACTGACCAAGCTTTGTGACTAACCTGTTGCTGTGCGGTACAAGAAACGTCTAGAGTGACAAGATTTGCTGTCTACAGGATTAAACCTTTTTGTCTTGAACAGTCCCCATTCCCTTAAAATTATGTGTAAAAACGTCAAACTGCTAAAAACTAGGCTATTTCTGTTATTCAAAGTGCAGCTGGACTTTGAATAACCAGTTTTTGTCCTTAGGAATAGCTGTCTGGCGACCACTGCATGCAGCCTACGTGTGTCGGTGTTATAAACAGGACGCGTTGTGTGCTGTTGAACAAAGGGAAATTTCACTTTACTATTAATAACAGCGGTACTACACATGGCTACCTCTATAAAACGTTTACAGCACCCGGTAGCTTTTAGCACATATGAGCTTATGTGGATTGCAAATACAGTTAAGTGGGAGGGGTTTGAAGTAAAGGAAATCCGACAAAACAGAAGCCACGTTTGAGGTTTGGCGCTGAAAACAGTAAAAACCTGTCATTTTGAAAATGTTCAGCCCAGTCAAAGCCCTAACTTTTCGATATTTCTATTTCAAATTCGGAAGCCCAGAAGCTGGTGACTGACTGCATGCTCCTGAGCACAGTGCTGTCCGTCTGTGGCCCTAGCTCAGTATTCACACAGGGTTGCCGTGAGAGCCAATGCCGAAAATAAGTTAAGAATATGACACAATTTAAACGTCGAAGTTCAGCATTAAACCGTTGTACGTAAAAGCTATTGGCCAAAAATGACATAAGATATTAATGATATGACAATATAAGAGTTTTAGCTCATAATGCTACACGATAATCTCATTTGAAGTAAACACAGTTATTTGATTGGGAAATATGTGTTATCTGGTATTCGAACCCAGAACCTTTGAATGTGGTGCCAAGTCGCCACCAGTGCATGCCGAAATGTCTGGGCCTCTACTTACTCATCCGGGAACGTATGTACCTCACATTAACAGCAGGTATCCCTTTTAAGCAGGTGGTCTAGATGCCACAACGCTCAGCGATGTGCTGAAGGCGATTTAATGCCCTATCCGGTGAACTTGGGTTCTAATTTTAACAAGTGGATGAGGTAGATATTTAATCACATCGTAGATATATTTAGTGGCTAATCCAGCTATGTTTAACATGTGATATTTGTTGTGTACATGGTGTGCTTTGGCGACATGTAATTTACGCCATTTATTAGTCGCAAAGATAGAAAAGAAGAAAAAATTACGCCATTTATTAGTCGCAAAGAGAGAAAGGAAGACAGAAACCAAAAGAAGAAACGGCAGTACAACAAACTTCGAAATGTTGATTTCGCCGGTCTGAAACGTTAAAAAATGTGATGGTCAGGTACAAGTAGGGCCTACAAGACAGTGCACCCCCTTATAGTGAAGTACTAAAACTCGCCAGTCGCCTTTGCTAGATATAGAAGATTCAGCGGATTGAAACCTGTAAACGGCCATGGTCAGGTAGTAGGTCAGGCATTAAGTTTTATCGGAGTCTTAGATATTATCTTACTACTAAAAAGGTTCAAGGTATGCAATGCTTGGACCCATGCTCTGTGGTCATTTCTTCAGCTATAAATATAAATTAGCGAAGGAGAGGAAGGGGGGGGGGGGGGGTCACCACCGAGTCTGTATGAACCCATTACATGGCACAACGTATATAAAGGGCATATAACAGAAATGTACCTGGACCTTCAGATGGTCACAGAAAGAAAAGGTCTTTTACCAAGTCCATCGGAATCTACATGTAGGGTCTTTGGCAAAGCACAGTAAGGCAAGCGCAGTATTAAGGTTAGTGACCATCATAACCCATCTTCCTGAGCCAAAATCTATTTATAAGGTGCCCTTCCCATATTTTCACAGGAACGCAACACCGCAAAAAAAATAGATGTACAAGTATATGATGCTTGCTGTAATACGAGATACCCTAGATCGTATAGGAAAGATTTGTAGTGAATGTTGTGCTAGTATCAGAGAATGTGCTTTTGTGCATATCCGTTTCGTTGTTTTAGCGTGGTGTGCGGGTCGCTGTAATGCCTGAATACAAAATGTTTTACAGCTCGATGGCAAAGAAATCCATAAAACTCCAACTTTGAGAAAGATCGTTCGGCCCAAACAAGACAGGTCCACATTAAATCACCACGCATACACCTGCATACACCACCGAATCCATCTTGCAGTCGCTGATATGACTATGAGTGATTGAAAGCCGACTATAAGCCTGACCGCCCCCCCCCCCCTCCAACTTTGAGAAGGCTGGTATAGTCTTGCTTCGGTGAGTTAAACCAAACGCCACAAAAGAAGTATACTAGTAAAACAATCATTTCTCTTTGGTGTATATCTTTAACTTCGTTATGGCTACGTAACCACCCAAAGTGCCGGGCAAAATTCCCAAAGATCTGAAGTGGTCTTCGCTAGCGTCGCTTGCCGCAATCAGCAATAAGTAGGCAGTGGTGCCATTCACGCCCTTGCATAAAGACAGTGGTATTAGCACCCATCCCGCGGGCGACATACCGCTGCGGTGTCTTCACTCACTCTAATTACCGTCACATACATCCCGACATTTAGTACATGATGGGCATGCAAGTGTCGCCTGTTACCTATTCCTTGCGAAGGTGTTAACGCTCAGGGGTATCCAGCACCAGAGTAGTCAGGTTTATCACCGGACACCCGGTGGTAGAGGCCCAACCGTGTATCGTATTTCACATGCAGGTTTTATAATAAAATGCCTTCGTTTTAAATATTCTAGGGTCTATATTTTATTAACATGCCCAGCGGTATACCCCGACCGGTCTTCAATTATGTTTTTAAGTGAAACAAATTTATTGAAAGAATATGTCTTACCAAATTGAAAGTGTTGGCACTGCGTTTATAGTTAGGTAATAAAATAGGACACCTTGTTATGAAATGTAAAACCAAATAAAACCAAAGTAAGCACATGGAGTATGGAAGAATATTTCTATAAGAACAAAATGCTACTGGCCCTCAGTTTTCTCCGCTTTGAAATTCACAATATATATAACTGGAGAACAATGTTATAGTTATGTGTCTACATACCGAAAAATCTGATTAATGCAAGGTATGTCTGTCTGTCTGCAAGCTTTGGGCTGTATGCCTCATGAGTTATATCATGTATATGTCAGATGTAACCTGACAGCGGGCATACCGGTATTGTGTCTAATAACAGTATTCCCTCATACATGTTATAGGTCACCTTCTCTAGCCTAAGGGTCGCTGCATCATGACAATGTCAGCCTTTCCATGAGCAGCACTATTCAGTGGTAACTTATTGCGGGAGAACAGGCATACACGGAGCGGGCTTTCATATTTGTTGCTTCTAAATATAATATAATGGCAACCTAACTGATAGATCTACGTACCAATTAACACCCGTCTCTTTTGATCGTGGAATGCGTTTAATTAACGCGTGGAGACACATACGAACACAAACGAACACACAAACAAGTATAAATAATTGGATAAATCAGATGACAAAACAAGAGGGTTGCTATTACAGTGACCATGAGAAGACGGCCGTCTCCGGCTACTCTCACCAAACCAATAAACCACACACGAGTGGGCCGACAGCAGGTTAATGCTGCGCTGTGTTATATTCACTAAGTGGCAAGAAGGTCACTATAAATTGTCGGTTTGTTTACAAGCCTTCTCTATGTTCCAACCCGCTCCAGTGGCTTCAGAGAATTAACCAGGAATGTTTCATTACCCTCCGTGACAAAACAGATCTCTGTAAAAACGGAGGTGGTATGCTAACTCATATAGGGATGCCGCGATATTAGTTAATATACGATCTTTAGAAACAGGCAGCTTTAGTATGCTAGAAACATTACCGGGACATTTCTCTCTGATACCACTTCATATACAATATATGGGCCTGGCAGTTAAGGTTTCAGTAGGGAGACATACACCCCCTGGGCCCGAGCTCTCGAAGAACGTCAGTCCAAGCTTTAGCTTAATAAGTATGAACATTAGCTCATCACAGTGTTGAGGTTGCCGACTTAAGTTAAAAAAAAACTTGGTGTTCAGTTTTCTTCGTGAGATCCCCGGCAGTATAGCTTCTCCTGCCATGGCACATATCTTCTCTCGACTGTAACGCCTGCTAATCTAAGCAAGACGTATGTACATGTATGCTGGTGTTACCTTTAAAGAAAAACTACAGATACCCAAAATAAACTATATTACATTACCTTACTTTGTATGAACAATCGATGTAGGAGTATACATATACACAATAATATGGCTGTTATAAAAGAGCCTAAAACAGTGCCTTTAGACATTAAATCTGTGACCTATGCCCAGAGTCCCTAGTGACAGCTACACTTCTCCCCCTTACGCCACTGAAACGTTGCATTTCACGCTTCCACTCACCCTCTATATACATCGGTCATTTATACAACAACGTTATCTTTCGTTTTCCTTGTCCACTTCTTTCTTCCTCTATTCATTATTCCTCACCTACACTTTTTCGCGGTGTTGCCACTCCAGTGGGAGTTAAACAATCCTTTGTCATAATCACACCTAGTATGTCTCTGTTACTACTCACACGACCTTGTCAGCTATTTCTTACTCCTTACGTTTTCCACAGGTTTCACCTTCACTTTTCACCTCACCGAGGGCTCATCCAGTTCAGTTATTCTTTCTTTCCTTATCCTTTCCTTTCACAAACATTTACGGTCAATTTACCCTATCACTTCAAACTCCCACTCTCTATATCTCCTAGCCCGTACTTTTATTAATTCCTTCACTTATCCCTTTTGTACCCAATTTCACAATATATTTAACATCTACGTGCACATTAGTTTTTTTTACACATTAGGTTCAGACCGTTATTTGTTTCCAGTTCCACCAATACATCGTAGCATGCCAAACCGGAGTTGATTGGAAGAGAACAGAAGAACCTTTAAGTTATCCAAGATAGAAATTGTTTTTCACATTTTTCTTTTCGGCCATAAAACTTGGTAGCAGCAGGTCTAAACTTGCACATTGTACTCTCTGTCGTACTCTTGTAGCTTGTTTTTGCTCCATGCCCAGCAGTTTTCAAGATACATGCTATGTTCCAAATTCCCATGTCAAGGGAAGGGCCACTCATGTTTCAAGCCATTATATCATAGAAAAGGGTAGAGCTAGTCTAGTATGCCTTACTATTGAACGCAACTGGGAATTCAACTGACCTTGTTTGACACAGAAATGTGAATTTCAATTTCTCTAATGGTTGAAGACTTTAAATCTAAAAAAAAAAACGCGTAGAATTTATGACATCTCATTATTGAACACCAATGGGAAGCAATAGGCCGTTTTAAACATTATCTTGAACCTTCAAATTTAACGGAATATCCCTGAATGGAAGCAACATTACGACTTTATAATTGCCTCTTGTAGATTTCTGGTCCTAGCGATTTTTCTTGGAGTTTACTGAATTTCGCCAGTGTCACACTATTGTGGCATTTAGTTAGGCAACTTGGCACTGGACATGCAACATGCCCATGGGCCAGTTTATCTGGTACCAGGTAGATTTCAAACTTCTTCGTGCAAAGCTATTCGACCTGCTCTCGCAGATTCCTTTAATCTACATGTACCGTGGAAGTTCATTTTTTAATATAATTTAGTCAATCAAAAAGTTTCGGAAATAGTCATTTTTGATGGTTCACTGATATGATAGATTTATTTCAGTTTGAAACATAACGTCTGCGTTTCTTTTCTGGGGGTAATCATTAGTTTCTTCACAGCAATTGGTTTGTTGTAATATTCCAGGTTTGACCGAGATGGCGTTGTCATACCTTTTAACGCTACTGCTTACGGCAAGTGTGTGGAATGGTGCCGTTGGTCAAGGTAGGTAAAAAAAAAAATATGATACTTTCACGCAAAGTGCCCAAACGAACATCCAAGATATAGCATTTTGTATGTCAGGCAGTTTTGTATTGGATGCACTATCTCCCACTCTGGCATTCTTAAGATGGATGGACGTGTTTATCTCGCATTACTATGTAAAATGGGATACCGCAATCTCATTAATATTTGCGGGGATTTATATTTGCCTTTTTGAAACAAAACCACGTTCGCGGGGATTAATACTTGCGGTTTATCCCAGGTCTAGTTAACTATCTAGGTGCCCCTGAATTATGTTTGCCGATATTTATTTTTGCAATTTTAATGTGGTCGCGACAGTCGACAAATAAATCCCTCGCAAAACATCAATGAGTTTACAGTAATACAGTATATTACCAAAGTTTCATAAGAGATTCCGTTTGTCAAGCCCAAACTTCTCCTGACAGTGGAATGGCTGGTCTCTCCCCTTTTGTTTAGATGCCTGCGTAGACGCAGCGCTTGACCTGTGCATCATAGTCGACAGCTCCGGAAGTATATGTGACAATGACCCTACCAGTGACACCGATGAGAATGGCAATCCAATCTTCTGCAACAACTGGCGCCTAGTTCAGACCTTCGTTCGCCAGATTCTGACCAGACTCCGGATAGGAGAAAGTGAAACGCGTGTGTCCGTTGTAAGATTCTCCAGTCAAACGGATGTTCTATTTGGGCTCGATAGGTAGGTGAAAAAGGCTGCAAGGGACAACCAGCTCTTCACACCTCCCCGCCACCCCACTCCTACTTGTGTTGGTTCAACCTATGAGAGCACTACCGTTTTTTTTCGAGGAATACATGTTGGCTGTCTCACCATATTTAAGCAGCCGGTGCAACTACAGTGAAACCTGTCTTTAAGACCACCTGAGAAATAGGGACAACCTGGGAATTAAGGACAGCTACTTCAGTCCCAAGGTATATTCATCACATAGAAATGGACCTCAGAAATAAGACCACCTCAGAATTGAGGACAGTTTTGGACAGTCCCTTGGGTGTCCCTACTTCCCATGTTCCACTGTAGATAAGCCTTATTCCGCCCATTACTCCACTAGGATGGATTCTCTGTGCCATCCATTGCAGTTCTTATTTTTAAATCTGTCCAAAAATTATTTCACCT
>JAAUYG010285091.1_pt1 | contig 11649 bp, 13 predicted proteins | sample 7278091 | NCBI WGS metagenome assembly JAAUYG01 (sample SAMN14350201, study PRJNA611818) | marine sediment metagenome | isolation source: surface marine sediment (0.6m) | place: French Polynesia: Moorea | collected 2018-08 | reverse complement strand
TGCATGAACTGGAAACCAAACCACAAAACAAGAGGCATTTACATTTGTTACATCTACCAACGGATAAAACGATCTCAGCTCATCCAGAGAAGTTTGGCAATAATTCCTGCCCAGCGCGAAGCCAGAGTGCACTGAGTGCGGCCATGAGAAAACCCAGTGGTTGGCCATGGAAGGTGTATCATTCCAGGAGAAGTAAAAAAAGATTTCACATTTTGAGCCATAAACGCACTAATTTTGGGACAAGTGTAATTGTTGGTCGTGCCTGTCGCAAAATGCTGAACATTCCCGTTCTTCACGAATAGGACCTTCTGTACGAAACAGAAGAATCCAGACCAACCATTTTGTATTCTGGTACTGATGTCGAATTCTCACCTGCTATTAACCTCATTAACCGTACAACAGGTCCAAATTACTGCATACAGACGCTAATAAATTGATCCAGGCACTAACAGCCATGAAAATAGCTGGTGATGACCCAGTGGTTGAGACACATCCAGCAAATAGACATCCATCAAGCCCACTTTGCCGCACATCAAGATATCTGTGCGATATGCCACACTGGAAAGTTCAGTGTATGGATGCACTTTGGCGCAACAGTGACATTGTGCGAAAAAGACAGAGGGAGAGATTGATTTACTTTTATACTTTCAAAGTGTCGCTGTGATCTCATTGTGTTTGGAATTCCGCATTCGAATCAGTTTCCACACGTATGAATTGCGTTCTCGAAAACAATTTGTGCATCAGCAATATCGAGGAAATTTTGAACCGTGTTTTTGGCAATATTATTGCTCTGGACAGCTTTATTTTTGGCTCTGACATGCAAAACGAAGTCATACAGGTGTTGAAAATATCCCGAATTGGGTTTTGTCAACGCTGGCATTGCTGTCAGCCGTTTCTGAACTGTCCAAATTGGGTTTGTAGCGCAAGCCCTGCGCTTTTGAACGGGGGTTTTCAGTCTCATGGACAGATTGCCCCCACCCTACTCTAGCATGGATGACCACAAGACTTCGATGCTGCCTTGTTTTGCAACATCCGAAATAAACAGGCCAAAAATGTTGACAAGAAGATATATACGTCAGACAGAACTCCTCTGTCATGGTTGAGGTCCCATTGTTGGTCATTGAATCAAAAATTCTCCATTGTGCAGCCGAAATCGGAAGAATCCTGTTAGATTCTGATCTCACAGAAAGAAGTAAGGAAAAAATCTCAGTGATGTCTCGTTACAGTCTCATGGGTTTCCAAAATGAATGGCAAGGAGTGGCTATCCCTCGTCTTCACTTGCCCAAGCGAGTATCGTCGCGAAGACCAACGTCCTCGCATGCCAGGAGGTTGCACAGCCAAAAGTGTTTTTTCTCTATGATTGACTTTTTCTCTCAAAAACACATCGAACACTGAAACAGATTGCGGACAGAACAGAGTTTGCGGAATTCATTCGGAGCGCACGTGACGCGTCTGTGATGGGAGAGAAACCATAACGGGCTGTTGATGTTTGGTGAAAGTTCAGGCGACCATTGATGGGTGTTTCCTTCGGACAGCTGTGACCAGTAACCTGAACGTCTTGCCCATAGAATCCCCAGTTAACCTCGCATATAAATGCAGGACCTAATGTTATTTGTTGATTCCTGTTTCATCAACAGAAGAGCCGCCAACCTGGTAGTTTTGAACCACGAGAATCGTTGGTGAAGTTCTTCCACAGTACTGCTCTTGATACGGTGGACATTGTTCACAAAATGACTCTAAATGCTTACCTGTGTCTGATGAGGCGCCTGAATCATTCCTGAGAAATCCTCGGAACTGTAGCTGTGGAGACTCGCCTCCCATGGACCTGGATTCGCCGGAATCGTGTGACCTACTGAACCAGTCCTTGGTTTTCCTGAGGGACAAGGGACTGCTGCTGAGAGTGGACTCCTCCCTGGCGCTGTGTTGTTTGAACAGCTTCCTTGGGGAAGAGGTGACAGAAGTACTCTCTTCAGATTTAGACGTTTGATGCTTCAGTTTAGGCAGATCCTCTTTGGAGAATTGGTGTTTGAGTTTGGGTGAGCCAGAATCCTTTGAAGTTTGCTTCTTCATCTTTCCAGTTCTTGCGGGAGAGTCTTCCCTTGATTTGCTTTTGCCCTTCCCTCCACTGGCTCCCAATGGCAGGAATGGATCCGAGTCTTTGGAATGCTGAGTTTTGACTTTTGTGGGTTCTTGGTCGTAAGATTTGTGTTCCGCTGACCGCCACAGTTTTGCGATTCCCATTGGAGAATCTCCGCTCGACTTTTTGAAGTTGCTCTGGGGAAAGAAAAATAAGTGACATTAAGATTTTATTTTCCCAATAAGCTTGCTTCAAGCTGCATAAATTTGTTCCCAACACTGTACAACTCCCAAGTGTCAAAGACAGGGTCATGGTGCCTCAATGCTGGGTCAGGCAGATTCTGCACACGCTGCATTTTGACTGCTTTTGGTTTTCTCAAGAAAGCTCAAAAAAGCTCTATTTTTTCTCTCCCATTGAGATGCAACTGCTACAGGTGTCACTGTTGGAAGTTCGAGGTTACTCTTTTTCTGAGCCTTGCGTCACCATGCTTCTCCCTCGGATTCAGGATTACATGAGAGACTTCCAGTCTGGTGTGGTTTTTTGTGTTGGAATTCCCTTCCATGGTATTGTATATTTTTCTCCGTGCTGACATTCCCACACTCAGGGGAACAAAAGGCCAAATCTTCAGTGATTTGTATTGGCCCCCTCAACACACGGCTGTCTTGACAGGATGATCTGATGGATGCTTGTATCAAGTCCAGTTGCTTCAAGGAATTTCTTTATCCCTCAAATGGGAAATTTTTTTTTTCAGGTGTAGAAACAAGGAATGCTTTTCCCGAGGGAATGAACTTGCACAGAGATTTTGTGATGACCCTTAGGTGCAAAGTCCCAGGTTTCCACTTACAATGTCCCAAGGCGGTTGCCCTTGGTCTGCCACTGCTTTCTCACACGTTTGCTTGTCTTGTTTAGTTCTTTTTGGAGAAAATGCTTGCTGCAATACAATGCACTGCAAGCAACTTTTAGAGATACTGGTTTGTAACAGGTACTGGGACTGTTATTCCTGTGTCGATAAGCGATTCTGTTGTGGTGTTCGCCAAGGCGGCTTCAGGCCAAGAAGCAGTTCCGCTTGCCACTGCTTGCCTGCACGCAACCCAATCGCCGCTGACAATCCTCGAAAAACTTCACTCCTAAAATCTGATGGTGGAATATTTCCCACTTCCGCAACAAAAAAAAACATCTTTGGAAGGAAAAGTTTGGTGCAGTTGCATCACTTAACCTTTTCAGCTTTTTCAGGCCTGCACTGCACAGGTGGCCCCATTTATTTGAAATAGCAGAGTCATTCTGTATGTCTGGCGTTTCATTTTGTTGCTGTTTGCGTTCCTTGTGTTGGTGATGAGGTTTCTCTTTAACCACATGCAGGCCTTTTGCTCATTTGCTGCAATTTGAGGCTCAACAAGAGCGTGGGTGTAACCCTTCCAGACATGAATCCAAAAATGACCAAAGCCACGTCAAAATGATACACCCCTGTGCCACCCCCCCGTCACTGACATTTTTTGTGGTTACATTTCTTGTTTGTCTGTTTTGTTTCCTCCCTGCATGGAACTGTCACTTTCGAACTTTGCGTCACTGTGTGTTTTGCTTGCATGCGAACAGCAAGATGTCGATTTCTTGTGATTTTTTTTTTAAATTCCTCCCCGCCCTCCTGCAAAACACTCAAAGGTTTGAATGTGCCCCTTTGCACTTTTTCCGCCACTTGCAAAGATGTTTCCAATCAGAGAATTTAGACGCAAACAACGTAGAAGACATTTTGAAGCAGACGCACCAACACAACCATTTTGTTAAGAAGTTTTGCATCGACGGAGCCAAAACAACAAACAGCATTCAACTTTGCCTTTCGCAAAAGTCTCTGTGTCACTTTGTGATCAATGGAATTGTTCGACCGCCTGAAGGAATTTCAAATAACCTTGGAGCAGGCAGTAATGATGCTGGCTGCATTCTGGGATGGCTAGCCGCAAGCTATCCGTGCCTTCCACCTGTTTACCAGTTATCTGTCATGTAATTTGTTGCATCTGTAAGGACATTACACTTGATGACTGCAAGAAAAAGGAATAGGCGTGCAGACGAAACGATTTAAATCTCTCCCATTTCTGTTTCCTTCACGAAATCTGTCGTTTTACATTGCAAAAGAGCAGCAGTTCTCACTGCGCATGGACGTCAAAACACCGCTGCTTCTTGGTGTCCGTGACGTCACTTTTGAATGTGTATGACACGCTAAAACTGCACTGACTGTGAATCAACTGAAAACGTCGAGACGAGAACGTAATCTGGAATGAAAACGGCTGTGACATGGGTCTTGCTATTTGGTGGCAGCTCAACAAACACAGAAAGCTCATCTTTTGCAACCTGCACCTTTACTGTGGGACAAAAGGGACATTCCTTGACAATTAACATCATAAGTGAATTTAAAGTCCAGGATGCGTGATCCAGAATCCAATCTAGACGCAACGGATGTGTGACAGTTTAGGTCTCACTGTAGCATAGCTGTCTTGCATCTTGCTTTGCAGTTAGCTTTCCACACGAATGATCTCAATGAAACCTCACCGCTGCAGCTGAGTTCGTTGTGCAAGGAAATGCTTCCCTGGGGGCCTCGGGACCTGTCTTCAACCTGTGATGTGCTCATCCTGTATTCAGCCTCAGCAGGTCACAAGGGTATGGAGTGAACCTGATGTCTCTGGGTTGGATTTGTTTATCCGGACCTGTCGCGACTTTGAGTGGAAATGGTTACAGGTGCGCTGACAAAACCCATTAGTCTAAGGTCAACACTCGAAACGCATCACCAAGGACCTGTTTGTTGGTTTAATTGTGATGAAACGATTCAAACAATCTGAAGTGCATTACGTACTCTCGTTCAAGCTGATGGCTCTGAAAATTTTGCCTGTTAACGGATGTGACAGATCCGTGCAACAGCCGGAGGTAAATGGAAACATGCTCTGTGTCAGGTACGGATCCATTACTGGTGAGACCACCCTGTGTTTTGCAAGTTTTGATTGGAGCTCGACTTTCATAAAATGACCTGAATGCCATTTTTGACAACAAAAAGTGGTCAACATTTTCTTGTTTGAAAAACTTTCGGGGCAGGTCTTCACGTCCTTCTGAATCCGTAGCAAATATCAGGTGGCAAGTCACAGGCAGCATCAACATGAAACACGGCAGCCGTAGGATTTCAGGTCACGACAGATAAAATCGTGTTTCTACCCGCCTTCGCTCGCAAATGTTGGTTGCGGGGGACAACAGCTTGCACCAGAAGACACTGGACACGCCCAGTGGGACACATAAGACTCCAAATGAGCTTTCTTGAGTTTCACAGGCATCAAAAGCTTTGCTAGAAATTCCCATTGGTGTACACCAAAAGTCAGGCGCACAGCTGTACTTAACAAAAAAGATTTTGCAGAAATTACAAGGCTTTCTTCCTGCACACAACTTTTCTGGCCTTCAATTGGCTCAATACGGCCACGCACATGAGAAGGTCTCTTCAAAAGCTGAAATTTTAAGTGGAAAAGTAATCACAGAATCAAAGCTGGAAATCGTTACAAGAGCACTTGGGATGCTTCGCCTCTGAAGTGCATGATGAGAAAAGGCAATGGGAAGCGGTCTTGATGTAAATGGGAATCGTAATCATCCGTCAAGACAATTTTCACCCTCTGTCTCTCCCTGTGACAATTTTCTTGAGAAAGACTTACGGTCTTCTTGTAGTGAATCGTGCCCTCTTGCTTAAGTAACCACCCTTGCTATCCAAACGCACCAAACAGAAAGCCACACGCTCAGTATTTCCTTTCGCAAAAATGACCATTTGGTGGATTATCAAAAATCGTTGGCAGCTGAGAATGTATAGTGTGCGGCATTGGAAACTGTTGCATGGTCGAGGTGAACATACATTGGTGTACATATCCGATCTGTTCGTGTTGCCGGCATCATGAAATGGTTCTCGTACTTATCCAGACAAGACTCATCTCAGTAACGTCCTGCTCGATAGGAAGCACGCTTTCTGAGTCTGCCATCTCAAAACTACTTTGAGAATTCTCTGATGTTGTTGCTCACCTTGGTGGTCGGCGCTTCTTCCTTGGATGCGGAGTGCTTAAGGCGCTTGGAACCACTGGGTTGTGGAGATTCATCGTGATTGGTGCCGTGCTTCAGCCGCAGAGACGACGATTCCTGTCTGGAACTCAGTGACCTACATTACAAAACAGACATTCCAAGTGGGTTTCCTTAACCTCATACCCTGCTCTTTTGGGAAAGTGAACTTTCTGAAAAAAAAAATGGTATTGTGAAGTGCACAAGAACTTCGTGAGGAACAGAGATGGCATCACATGAACCATATGGCATTGCTCGTTGGCCGTTCCGACCACTTGTGCACATTCTATTTGCCAGAGTCCAGCAGGTTGCTTGAATGTGCTCTGTTTTGCACCAGAGGCTCGCTGGGTCAAAAACGGAGTGTCCTTCTTACCCTGCTGCCAAATGTACTGGGGCACTACTTGTTCACTGATATCTTTTCTGTGGTTGTATTTTTGGGCCGAGCGCCACGAAGTCGGGACGGCCTTATGGAGTCATGTACGTGTCATCCTCGTGGACCCCACCACCCCCACAGCTGACCCCCCACAGGGCCAACCTTCCCCTCTGGGATGACTCCCCACTGGCCCAGCATTACATTATTGTCACATGGTGGTATCATGTAATCACGTGATGGATGGTAGGGGGTGCTCGGCCTTTTCGCTGACAAAGCGTACTTGTTTAAACTTTGCTTGCATAATGTGTGGAAACACAGGAGTGTCTTGAGTTGGTGTGGTTGAGCATTGTCAGACTCATCTGTGCAATTAAGAATTTTGGGAAGTGTTTCAGACAAATCTATGGGTGGCTGTGAGAATCTTGCGACCGCCGCCCCACTCTGATCGTGTTTTTACTTTTGATGTCGTTTGAAACCAAAACAGTAGCAGCACAAAAACACAAGCATCTGACCTTAGTCGCGGGACAGGAGACAAGGTTTCTTCTCCGCGCGACGAGCTGAGAGAGCGGAGTCTGGGCGCCGGGGAGTTGGACCCGTCACGCGCCACTGCGGCGTGGTGCGCGACGCCAGGGAACGCCAGGGCGCCTCCCCCGGGAGAATCCAGCCCGTCCTGGGGAGGGAATGCCACGTCCTCCCGGAGTCGCAGCACGGGCGTCGGGCTGGCGTAACCCAGGGCGTCCTGTCCTTCCCGGAAGGAGGTGCTGTCCTCCCGGGAACTGAAGGACCTAAGCCTCGGCGCCGGACTCGCAGATGTGGATGAACTCTCCTTGGAATTCTGTTTCTTCTTCTCATCTTTCGAACTTTGGTGGCGAAGTTTTACTGAACCTGGTAGTGAAAGCAATTGAACTTATGAGGAAAAAGGTAACAAGTGGAAAAGTGGAAGTGATAGCTCGGTACGTTTCACACATGAAAAGGACATCCCACCTAAAGCAGGTGTCCAAAAATGCAAATGGACCAGCCTTGAACTGATGTCTCAAGGCTGGGTTTAACACACTCGAGACAGTCATTGAAACCAAACTTTGTCTCACCTATCAGGTCCATACTTCGTGTGTGCACATCTATCCGTCGCCTCTCCAATCCAGATGAAACGTCTGCTCTCGACGATTCGTCATTGTAAATTGCTGCGTCCAGAAACTCTCTGCAAGGTACAACAATGCACGTTTTCTCACTGTGAGTTGTCCTCTTTTGGTTAGTTCTTGTCACACAAAAACATGGAGACAATACCAAGAGTTTGTGTATCTGTGCTTGTCAACGTGTTTCCTGTATTGACACTGCGCAGAATGACGCACGCAACAACAAACAATTGACAGTGTTAATTTCGTAACTTATTTTCCATGGCACAGATATTTAACATGTTGTGGCACCAGTTGGAGTAAGAACGGGAAAAGCCAGTCATTCGTCGTCAGATCCATGCTGTATGTATCTGTCACTCGCAATTGGCACCGCTCACCGACACGAGGACGGTTTGGAGATCAGGGGTGCAGAAAGTTCTTACAGTTTCTTCATTGCTTTCGCGATTGATGATGGCACAAAGAAAATGCACCTTTAATCTGTCAGATTAAATTTCTAGAAAATGTCTCTGAAGCATTCGGTGACACTGCGTGAGGCATTTCCTTTCTTCGCCAACAAAAACCTGCTGAAGAAGGTGAAGAAGGAAAGATTTTGCATTTCGCGTCATTTTGCGTCTCAAATAAGCCTTCTGTTCTCCATATCACTTCCCTGTTCGTCAGTTCTCCCCTGCGACACTTGTCCAAAATGCAAATCCAGTTAAAATTGTCTTTTGCGTTGTTCCGAGATTTCTTTGTCACATGTGTTGTAACGGGCAAACAATCCGCTTCGTACAATCGGTCTGAGCTTCAGATTAGTTGAAAAGTCGGAATTGCGAAACGTTTTTGGCGGTATTGTTTTTCTGCAAAAAGCAATTGTCTATTGTTGGTCTGTGGATCTGCTCGTCGTCAATTCGTCAAAATGTCGCAAGTATTCAGCTGTTCTTTCTGCGGATTGCAAGCACTGTTTAAGATTTTTATCCTTTGAATGATGAAGTAGCAAAGAAGGTCAAACGCTGATCATCCCCCTTCACGGACGACTTGTCACATTGATCAGATTTGATCACGTTCATTTCACTTCGATTTCCACTGATCACTGCAGGTTCCAAGTGTTGCACTTCCATTGACTTGAGAGGGCAATATTGATTGCACATTTCCAAAGTTAGCCAGGCTTGGTCCTTTGTTGAGCTGCTCACGTTTCCTCTCAACCAAGGTTCTCAGGCTATCCCAGATAGGCGAACATTTTTGTGGGGTCGGCAAGTTCTTGTCAATGTTTGACCCCGTACTGATATAAACTGTTCCTGACTGTCGCAATAACCTGCAACTGTTTTTTCCTCATTTGTTCTGCTGACACCCAAGTATACGCACTGTGTATTGATCAACACAAGGTTAACGTACACGTGTATTGCATTAAGAAACCGGAGTAAGGTCGTGTATGTAAATTCTTAATCCTTACAGGGCTCAACGTATGATACTTACATACTGCTCTCCAACTTGCGATTCCTGGCATCATTGATTTGACCTTTCATGTGCAACCAGATTCTCTGTCAAGACATCCCAACGTTATCCAAAAAAGTTTCAGTTGCGGAAATGTGGCGGGTTTGTGCAAGCTGTTGGGTGCAGCCACGATTTTGCACGGCCCGTTTCAGACCATCCCAAGTTCATGTGCACCGCATGCAGAAGGCAGCATTGTCAAGAAATCTGCCGCAGAAGTCACATTGCCTTGTTCGTTCATTCCATTGATCAGTTGACAAATACCTGCTCAGTTTGATTCTGTTGTTAAAATTCAGAGGGGAAGTGATTTACTGAATTCAAATCGACCAAATGAGTTTCATACATCACAGCACCAACTGATCAATAGCAGCAAAAACTTGTACTGCCTGTTACAGATGCAAGTCACCTTGAAATCCGTCCAGGCAACAAGGATCAGCCTGCCGACTGTGAACGTCTAACAGTTGCCCACAATTGGATAAAGATCAGCAAACAGTTTTGCCGTCGTTTCGGGGGTTGCTCCTCAATGCGACAATAGTTGATGTGGAAAGAGACGCACCTCAAACATTTTGAACCAGACGCAACGCCTTGGTCTTGTACATGTTTGCTGTGCATTGCTTGATTCATTTGTCCCTTCAACTCACGCTTACTCACCAACCACACAATACACACACACACAAGAACACGCACACAGAAGCAGTCTCCTTTGAGACAAATCTCCTTGAATACTCTCCAGGTACTTATTGATGACTTGTATTCAATTCAACAGAGCTGACAATAAATCAGCCAGCACTCATTGCAACCCCAAATGCAAGACTTGAATACATATCCAGCAAAAACCAACCCAGCTGCACTGCGTGCAAAGTGGGCGTTAAAAATAGGCGCCAGAGACACCGTTATTGTCTGTACGTGTGTTCCTGATGGTTCGTGAAATAAACATGAGAAATCGAAGGCATCCCTCAACTTCTGAATGACGGAGACGCGAGAAACCTGCACAGATCTAAATGTCGACGTCAACACGCACAGTCCATTGAATTTGTTGTTCTTGCACTTATTCTTCCTAACTGGTGCTGTGGTGAAGTTCCCTCCCTCCCCCTTAAATTGTGTCTGTTACCTGCAGTGTCGCGTTTCTGACGCGTTTTCTTTTCGTGGATTCCAACAAGTACGCTTCGTCAGCGTAAAGGCCGAGCGCCCCTATCATCCATCATGTGACTGTGTCATGCCAGGTGGGGGGGGGGGGTCCCCACGACAACGACAACGACAACGACGACACGCACATGACTCCATAAGGCCGTCCCGACTTACAGTCGCGCTCGGCTTAAAAATGAAACAAAGATAACCAATCATGCTGTTTGCTTTTTTGTGTTGAACTGAACAAGTTTCCCTGCCCTTGGCTCTGTCGGCTCTGGTGAACTCGAGCCCTGCATGCCTCGACAGAAACATGTGACCTGTTTCAACCTGGAATGCAGATTGTGACAAGCGGAATCAGGGAACAAAGTGCCAACTGGACACAGTGTAGTTTGTAAATATTTGGCACAGGAACTGCTAAATAAAGCAACAAATTAGACATGGCGTGTTCAAGTGGGACATTCCTGGAATTGCCCAATTCATTGCACGCAAGCACCAGGAAAGAACAACATTTGGATTAACTTTGCTGGTCTTCAGCGACAATTTGCTGTTTTTCATTCGACTTCCCTTGAATCTGTTTGTTGTTTTTTTTCTCCGCAGATTCTTTTGCGTTGTTCACAAAGTACTGTCGGCTGCGTTCTAGTAGGGCCCAGAGCATCCGTCAAAGATGCTGCTTCATGGGACATGAGTCTCTCAAACGACTGAAAAAGGAAGTGAGAAAGTCAGAAAATCACGAACCCGCAACAAGCACAAAGGACAGATGGAGACAAAACTGGGATCCGAATCGGCTAAATAAAGCAACAGATTGGACATGGCCTGTTCAAGTGGGACAAGCGGGAACAAAAAACACACTTGTTGGATTCGAAGTTCAAGCGGTGTGGGTTTTGGCAAGAGTGTCAGGTGACTACGTGTGCACTCATTTGTTAAACAATGCTGCACCTTGTTTAATAGGGTTTTTCTGTGTATTATCCCTGTGTAGCTACATGATGACAACAAATGTCATTTGTGCTTGAACAACTATGTATTCTTCACCAAAACAAGTCAACCAAATCTAGACAGCAAAGTTCAATGCATTCAAACTGCAGTTTCACGAGCTTTTTTAGCACAGTCTACCTGTGTTAAGGTTGCTACTGCTTTGCATTTCAGAGACTCTGTAGGTCATTTGTATGCCTGTAAGCATTTGAGTAATGACTAGTAAATTGGCAAATTGTTTATTCATCAATACCACCATCATACATCCTAGTTACAGAGGTGGACCTGAGTGAATGGTTGGTGAATTTTTTGTCAAATCCTACTTCCTTGCACATGTCACAAACCACTGATTGCAGTCTATTGATACCAACAGGCACATTACAGTACCAATTATCTCCAGGTTTCAATGCAGACTCACTCTTGGGACACAAATA
>JAAUYG010122782.1_pt1 | contig 11649 bp, 8 predicted proteins | sample 7278091 | NCBI WGS metagenome assembly JAAUYG01 (sample SAMN14350201, study PRJNA611818) | marine sediment metagenome | isolation source: surface marine sediment (0.6m) | place: French Polynesia: Moorea | collected 2018-08 | reverse complement strand
CAACATCAAAAAAAAAATTTTACATAAATTAAAATTTTCAAAAACCTTTAAAACATTGTTTCCCCCCCCCCCCCCCCCCCCCCGATTGAGTAGGCAAGATTTTTTTTTTTTTTTTTTGGGGGGGGGGATTTTTTGTGTACTTTCAGAGATGTCATTTGAAATTATTTCTCCCATATGGTCCCATGTTAATTGACAAAAACGAAAAAAAAAGTCATAAAAAAATAAATAAAAAAAATGGTCTGGAGATATGGTGGAGTAGTTTTCCCAAAAATTTGGTGTAAAAATTTTGAAAAAAGAGAAAGCGGTCTGAGATATAGGGGCCGGATAGGTAGCTTCCCATAAAATTTGGCCTGGATCCAGTAGTTTCTGAGAAACCTGCGTTAACGGACGGAGAAATAACAGACAATTTTTTTTTTCGGTTTGGACCACTATATATTCAGTGACATAAAATAGAAGACTTTTAACTTAAATACAATTAACATATTGCGTCTTAAACAGATAAGAAGAAATTATCAGCTAGTTGTCTCGAACGATTTAGATCCTATCACAAGTATCACTGAGCGGACAGAACTGGTGGGGCATCATGGTGAAAATTTTGACACTGGGGATATTATACCTGGGGGATATTATCTGATTATAGTCGGGTGTATACATGTACTATTGGCCTATGTGTTCGGGCTTTCCGTCTATATGTCGTTGAGAAGGGCATTCGTCTTGACCAAACGCTAGTCATTCTTGATCATTCTAATGTTTACCAGTTTACAGTCATGACATTCAGGCGAGGTATTGCGTCAGCAGTGTGTGCAATGGACCCAGCACAACACGCTACTGCCAGCACGTCTCAGATCTGTATGTATACGCGCAAATCAATGATACCGGGCAATGATGATTCAGAGGTCGAATAGGCGGTTCACATCCTTACACGCAATCCATACTTGTCATGAATGGGGAAATGTTTACGCGGACGGTTCTTTTCCACGGGGACACTGTATTTAACCTTGTAATAGAAAGAGTGGGTCGTGCTACAATGCATAGACATGTGTTGTTTATCCTACCAAACTGCAATTTTATTTACATAAATCTATCTCGCTCATCCAAAAAATAGATTCTGAGATAAAGTTCATATGTGCTATAAGACAAATTGCTCAGAATTAACATAATTAACACCACGCAGTTTGCCTCATCGTCGACACCCCCGTGAATATTTCGCACTTCGCTATGTGGGTGTTTCGCGGTTTGGAGTGACGTAGCGCATTCCAGTCTTAGATATGGCGTATGAAATATAGTTCCACTAGTAAAGTGTTCATACAAAATGTTCGCGCATCTATATAACATAACATATTCTTTACATAACTAACTGCCTTATTTGTAATTATCCTGATGTATATTATCTGATCATAACGCAATATTATGCAATGTTTATGCGTTGCGCAGGGCACACCTTATTTGTGATTCAAGTGTGCGCATGAATATCAAGTCGCGGAACTACCTTGGACTATTCGTCCCCTTGATTCACACGTTGCACAATGGAGTCGTTGATTTGCGAAGCATCTTTCTGAACCTCCGGGAAGGGTTTTGTGCCTGTCCCTTCCCCGCCAGCAAGCATATGAAAGGCTACGAGAGGACCCCAGGAAGATAGCAGAGCACATTTCGGATCTATATTTCAAGACATTTCAACCCAAAATTTGGCTGGAATCAAGGGGATCTACCATTTCTTGCAAGATCAGACAAGTACATCATTATGCGCAGTACCCGGAAAACCTAAATTACAACATCATTTATGGTGAGGGAGAAGAAATTGGTGTAACAGAAATTTAAGCATTAAAGTATATTTTCAAATTCTAATATTTGCTCGCTTATGTGACTGGGTATATTCTCTGGCGAAGGCATTGTTTGTTGCGTGAACCTAACATCAGCTGAGAACTACGTCATCGTGCGCGGGGGTCGCGAAACCGTCTCGTGTGATTCATTGATTGACAATTGTGCAATACCGGAATACAGTCGACGCAGAAAAAATGAGACTTGACTTTCTGCATGTAGGGCAAGGATCTGCGTAATAAAGAGCAGAGTGTCTTCATTGTCTGGGATAGTGGGTAACACCGGTTTGGATGAGATCGGGATATATGCAAGAACAAAGGATGGCGTCTGAACAGTACTGAGGAGACGGGTGGCCTCTGACGCAGTTGCTACCCTTAGCGTTGGCAATACCTTAGGCTTCAACCGATCCACACCACAGTCGTGAACAACAAAATGGCCCGGTGTTTGAAAATATAAACTGTCGGTATCCGACCCTCATATAACCAGTGAACACGCGGCAGCATTGTACGTTGTTGTGCAACAGACGAGTGATGAAATATTGGTCTTTTAGATCGACACGGGTAGTGCTAGTGGCTTGAGATTTGACAGTGGCAACATCTTTTGCAAGAGCTGTGATAAACCTGCATTTATGTTATTCATGTATCATAGTCATCTGATCATCATACGTCCGTTTCTTCACCGCAGCAGCTGTGCAGATAAACAGTGAAGTCCTCTGTGACTTTGTTATCTATCACATGCACACATTTAGGCAGCATATATGAAAGGTCTTCAGTGAGGGTGCTGTGCTTTTCTTTCCTGCAAATTTAAACTGTTGTAATAAAGGAGCTCTCTACCAAGTGGATAGAGGCCCATAGTATGAGCGTATCAGCCAGACGGGCAAATTTGCACCTTCATATTCCAGACAGGAAGCATGAAGTTGCAGACTCGCCATCCAATCTAAGAACATTTTCACCTGGAGGAGGAACACTAAGTCCAGACCTTCAGCCTAGTACACCGCCATCTTTTACCCAGAACGAATGTTCAAATGTGACTAAAATAGGAAAGTACCTTCTTTTAGCAAAGACGGACACCGTACAGCTACAGTCGGGGGTTACGTTGCATAGTTACCGGGCTGTACATACAGACACCCAAGATGAGTTTGTTTGCAAGGTAAGAGACTAAATGCACAGTACGTGTACTGTAATCACATTCTCAACAATAATTATTTTGGGCAAATCTGAGGCAATATTGAATGTTTTTCTTTTCTTTTAAATTACCAAAAGTGCTTTGCAGTAAACTTGCTATATATATGCATGTTGTTAATTCGTGTACAGACCATCTACAGCCACAGGGAAGAGACTTCCTGCTACAGTAGAAGGTTAATGTTTCCTCGATTTGTGATATTTTAATGCATCTGCATCATGTCCATTTAAACATTTACATATATTGTCGATTATTATGATAAATGCTGCAATATCGTTTTTGTCAAAACTGGGATACAGCACACTGGCTAATGTTGCGACATGCAGATTTGTCTTTTTGTAATACACTTGTGCTAGTACTATGATTAAATAGACTAAGCAAGTTAAATATCCCAATGTAAATTTTTTTTCTGCTGGAGATGTTTGTGAGAACAAACTTACTCCAAACCCATGCTCTCTATCATGAAACGCTGCATACAGCATTGCACAGGAAAGATCCAAATGGCATGTACTGAGCAAAGTGGGGAGGTCTTGTAATGCAGAATAACATTTCTTTGTTTCCTTATTCATGTCCCACGTGCACCGCAGCGTCCGGGACAAGACAGCAGTTACATGCAGTCTTTGTCACACCTGCACAAAGCCCAGTGTCCTTGGCTTTGTTAATTGACTTTGCCCCAGCAGGCCTGCCTGAGTGCATCATGACAAGACGAGAGGCAAAGTGTGGGGATCTAGAAACTGTTTTGTGATGGTTAAATGTTTCTAGTCTGGAAGTTACAACTGTGACAGCCACATGTATTGCCCCAATTGTCATAGCTGCTGTAGTTAGATAGCATAATATCTGACTGTTCAATGGTACACCAGCAGGAAATCATATTTAGTTAGTCGTATAAAAGAGTACTTTTTAATCATACTTCCAGGTTTTACCCATTGAGAAATACCGTGATGCACTGTCCGCCTACTGGTGTGTAGGCACACATGATCACATCAATGAAGTAGAAGAAATTTTGCTGGGAGACTCTCAGGCATACGTGTTCTTCACGCGGCATTATGGAGACCTGCATTCATATATCCGGACACGCCGCAAGCTGAAAGAAACGGAAGCATCCGGCCTGTTCCAGCAGATAGTGTCTGCAGTGCTACACTGTCACCACAATGGAGTCGTTTTGCGGGATTTAAAGCTGCGGAAATTTGTCTTCAAAGACACTGATCGGTGAGACTCACAAATACCTAAATGATTGCCAATGTGCAATGAGTCTACAGGAAACCAGTGTGATCTTGGAGCCATTTGGGCAATTTTGTGAACTGATGTAAATAGTAAACTTGCAAATCAGAGTATATGTAACTAAGGTATTATGCAATATGATATCACAATTAAACATTCTGGCACCAAAGGTGAGGTTAAAAGAAGAATGCCATGCAGGTAGTTGTTTGAGAAGAAACTATGTGCATGCTAGCTGACATCAGCGCTATGCTTGGAGTGTGTGGGATCTAGCGGTATGGGACATTCCTGAAATGTTGCCAGGATAGGGTGCATGTAAATGCATTTGTGATAAGTACAGAGAGCCTACAGGCTGGGGATTTGCCCACAATGAATCTTCTAAAAGGGAGCAAGTATTCTTACATCAGCCCTATGATAAGATTTGTGCTGCAGAGGGCCAAGAAAGAGCCTGGTGTTGACAAACACATTACATCACTGATATCCAGGATTATTTTTATCAAGGCAGGGACACTGACAAGAAAGTGAAACACATTACATCACTCATATCCAGGATTATTTTTATCAAGGCAGGGACACTGACAAGAAAGTGAAACTAAAACCACAATGTACACTTTCCGAAACTAAAGTCCAATTACAGGAAATGCAAGGGATATAAGCTAAGGATACATCATATACCGTAGTATTGAATAATTTGAGGAATTACTCAGTTCCCCAAATCTGTTGCAAAGTGTGCAAATGAGCCAATACCTAAATGACAGCCTTGTGATGCTCATAAAATGCCATGGGCTTAAAATATGTTCCTGATCCTGAATGATTCAGAATCATCTAAAAAATGTGTTGTCCCCAAGATACATTACCTTCATGAGTCATAATACGGTACATTTGGATAAGCATGTTTTAAATTGCACCAGTTGAGTGGCAAAATTTGCGTGACCGATAAAAAAAAAATCGAATGCTGCCTGTGCCTATGAAGTATTGGTTCATCATGTATGTACACTGATGAGGTATCTGTTTAATGCAGGACCACGCAGTCGGGCCTGAGGAAACATATGGTCCCAAGTCATCCATATTGTCCCCTGTTGCAGAGAGCTTCTGCCATTGGACCATTCCTGAAGTGGGGTAATGATCATAATATCCAGGGTGGGAATAGTTCTGCTGGGACAAGTGGGATCAATAATCTAGCCAGCCAGCCAGCCTTGAGCATGGTCTGAGCAGGACGGAGGACTGGGATGGGGAGGTGACTCATACCTGGCTGCAGGCAGAGGCAGGGAGACACAGGTGAACGCACACAGGCAGCTGAGATAGCAAGCCCCGCATAATACTGGGACAGAGTCAATACAATGTGCGCATTTCCTGCAAGCTGACTCATGTGGAACATGTGTGTATATATGTGTAGGCTGTATTCAACCCTGGTGATGACAACAAACCTGGATTTTAAAATGCATACCTAAACCAGCTGGCAGCTGCCAGATATTTTACCCATCTGATAAAAAAAATAAAAAAATTGGACACCTGTGAAGTGTGCCCTTTCAAGATTTGCGCAACACTTTACATCATAATAATGTATGTTGTACCTTAGCAATTGATTCTTGCTATGTGTGTGCTCACTTATACTAGCAATTTAAGAATACTGATGGGGGGGGGGGGGGTAATTCTCAGCTGGCATTTAAGAAGCAAACTTTGCACTTTGTTGATAAATGAGGTAAAACATGGGAAAATGCATAGAAAGTTTATTCACACTTTCAACATATGAATCATAATAAAAAACTTTCCGGATGGTTCTAGACTATTAGTGTTAGGCTGATACATGTCCACACAAACCTCAGTACCTCCTGTTGTCTTTTTCATGATATTATAAAACGTTAGATTATGTGGCATTGTCTGTATGTAAGACCTATCTTCTGTTATTTTGCAGGACCCAGCTGAAGTTAGAGGGTCTGGAGGATGCCTGTGTGCTGGATGACGAGGACGATGACCACCTGTCTGACAAACATGGCTGTCCTGCCTATGTGAGCCCAGAGATCCTCAATGCCTCCCATAGTTACTCCGGACGAGCAGCAGATATGTGGAGCCTAGGCGTTATTCTGTACACCATCCTGATAGGACGATACCCTTTTCAGGACTCAGACGCCAGTGCTTTGTTTATGAAGATTCGAAGAGGTCTTTATAGCATTCCCGACACTATATCCTCTCGTGCCAAATGTCTAATCAAGAGCCTGCTGCGCATGCATGCTGGAGATAGGCTGGAGGCAGCAGAGGTGTTGCAACACCCCTGGCTAGGACAGGCGACACGTGGCAGCTTTATTACCCGGTTTGACACAAGCAAAGACATCGATCAAACTGTACCGGATAGTTTTCCAATGGAACACGATACCCTATTCGAGTTCGTATAACATCGCCGAAAATTCCATTTCGGGTTATTAATCACGAATCATTGTTGAGCATTGTGTGTACGCAAACAGTCTCAACTGTTTGTTTCTCTGAGCTAGCTCTCTCTATCTCTGTCGTCTTTAGTAAATTAAATGTTGTTGAAGCAGAGTTACAGGAGGCTGTTACAGTTCTAGTGGGGTGTGGCAGTTAATTCCACATCACAGCCAAAGATCATATCCAATCATATACACTATATGTATTGAAACTCTTTCAAATTCCTGCAGTCATGAGCAGAGGATATATTTATGTAGAAGCGGGTTTGTTTTGCCGACTGGTGAACATGATCGGTGTTGTGCCGAGGACACCGGGTCCTGAAGGGAAGGAGTGAGAAAAGTCGCAGTATTCTAACAGTAGTTGTGTTGCTGTTGAGGAATTGCTCAGGAATGTTAACCAGACTCATGATAGAATTTATTAAATGTTCACACCAGCACAAAGTCTTCAAAAGTTCGTAGCTTTTGACCCGTAACATCGGGCCTTCTTCAGCGAACTGAAGCTTCCGCGTCGTCACGTGACTCCCGGTTGTCGGACAGGTCACTAGTGTCACGTGACGACAACAGCTGGCTGTAGATGGCAGGGAGGGTATGCCGGCCTCTATCCCGGTTCAGTGATGGGCGATCCGTCGCGATGCAGATTGCCTTGTTAACCAGACTGTTTAGTGTTTGGTTTGTGGTACACCGATCCCATTTACAGTGACAATATGCACCAGGAGTGCTGAATACAGGGCTAGGAATGGCACCTAAAAATCTTAAGAATGTAGAAGGGTACCTGGCTTGGAAACTAAATTGATCTTAATACCAAAGTTTTGCCATCTCCCTTGCGGTCCGTGCTGATTTCATAGGAAATAAAGAATAATTTTTGTGTTTTCTGGCAGACAGTATTCAGAGAGCTAAGAAAAAAGGGTTTTAAACTGGCAGAGGATTGGAAGTGAAAGAGTATTTAGATCAGACGGGTTAGTTATGCTGTGCATCGTGTTGGGCAGTTTGCAAGTGCATCTGTGTACTAAACAGCAGACCGATTTTGACCACTGTTGGTGTTACAGATATAGAAATTACATGCCATAGAAGATAGAAAGTACTTACCATAGAAGATTGATACCTATAAACACATGTGGGCATCTGATATAGAACATATAGGCGCTTGAATTTTAAATCACTTGAGAAGTTGCAGTTATTGTATTGTTCTTCAAAATTACTGTTATTTAACTTCGATTTGTGGTAGTGTTTTGTACCGGTATGTTCTTTTAAAATGGGCAACTTTGTGTTTCAATCCACATTGTGAGGTTCTACCCAATCGTACAGGCTGCAGTCCATGATGCCCACTATTTCCTGAACTTTTAGGGAAATGCTTGTAACACCGCAGGAAAGTCTCATCAGTGTAGGAAAACAAGTAATCAGAAGGGACTATTATCGCAGTAGTATTAAACAACAAATACAAATCAGCAATCAATGTTTTTGTGATTCGACAGGCTGAAAACGAGATCTTTCCATTCAGACTTAGTTACATCCGTGTCTGGATCACACCCAGTCTGTATATAAGTTTAGTGTGTGAACGTTTCTGTGTAATGATATTATAAATACTGACTAGTGTTCTCTTGCCAGAGTATGTTGTATGGATCGCAAGGCTAAATTATCCGAAATATTAATAAAACTAGCCAAAGTGTGTTAAAGGTGGTTGCTAGCTCCGCCATGAAGATGGTAATTAATTAAAACCAATTACTGTTTAAAACTAATTACTGTTTTGCTGCAGTGGGTCACTTATTGCATTGGGAAACTCCCTTTGCAGTTTTCGTTGAAGTACCATTGTACGACTTGTATCACGAAAAGGATGTTGTTTCTTTTTTTTTTCTCCAGGTTGTTGTGATAAACAGTTTTGTTACTATAGTTTTGTTGCCAATGTCATTTGTGTATGTGCGGTTATTGGCGCAGTTTAGCCGCTGTTATTCTGTGAAGATGCTGGTCTGTGGAAATGTTTGTGACGGGGGCTGGCAAGCTGTCGGCAGGTGTGTCAATGAGAGTATGTCACTGCAGTGTGTGTGCTAGGTTTTTCATTTAGCAATGCCACATTTCATTGTCATTTTATAGCAAGGGAATAAATACTTCTCTTGAAAATTGCAATGCCTACATGCCTTCTTGATTCACAATTATTTTCGTAGATACTGGTCGAGATCAGAGGAAAATGAAAACTAGCCCACTAATAATATAGCTTCCAAGTTTTCAGCATTAGTCCATGATCAAATATCACATATTTAAATTGATGTTCATGGCTTTTGCTTGCACATGCTTCTCAAAGTTAAAAAAGGTGATCTGTGGTTTGGGAAGTTTGGTCACTTGCTAGTGTGAAATTGCCATACCTAAACTTTCAATGCCTTTTCAAGGAAATTTCCACTTATGTCAGAAGTGCTCTTGAGTAGTCGAAGGCTTTTGAAAGAGACTTTCCACTATAGTTTCCTGGAAGCTCCATAAAGTTAAAAGACTTCGTAGTTTCTCAAGGTTGCTCGACTAGAGTTTGATCTCTAGGTTCCTGTATTTCCCTTGGGCAAGTTCAGGACACTTGCAGGTGTACTGCAACTTCTGAGTATGTTATTTACAGCTGTCAAGTTTAGCAAGAAAATCAGATGGCAGAAATCCCAGTCTACTGACAAAAATTGAAATACCTTGAAAGGTCAAAAATACAATTTATTTGAATGGTATTTGAACTTGAAAGGTCAAATATCTATGTAGTTAATTGTATTCCGTATATAACTTTTAATTAGTGTTCAATAGCACTGTGTGCCCTAATTCTACTTTCTGAGATACAAGGGGTTGAAATAGGTGTGACTGAATTTAACCCTCAACCTCAAATAAGGTCAAAGCGACGTTAAACCCCAAATCACTCACTCGCTCAAATAAGGTCAACCATACTGCAGCGGTAATTGGACAGTTTATTGCACAGTGTAACTCATCATATATGACTTCTATTTGTGCTCAGTAGCAATATATACAATGTCTACTTTATGAGACATATAAGTGGTCTTTCAATTTCAAGGTCAAATCTATGTGGTTTAAGAATCCCCAATTTACTTTTTAATGTTTGATGACCATACTATGTTGCATCCAGGTTAAATTCTTAGTCACCTGAGAAACCTATCTCGTCACCGGGCCCAAATTAAATTTTGAGTCCCTTGGCATGAGCAAATTTATTTTACAAAGGCAACTGATATCCTGTCATATGTCAGAATGAAGCCTCCTACTAACAAGAGGCCCAGGGGCCTTTGATACTGTGCTTGGTCACTTGCCAGATAGGACCAAGTTAGATTTATGCCTAACAACCATATATAGCAACTAGGCTAAAATGACTGGATAGACGAGGAATGAAGTAAATGTACCCTACACACTCCTGATGCTGACACTAGCTCGAGCTACAAGGTACCCCATATAGGTTATACTAGTGTTCCTGAGTCTCAAATTTCAGTCCGGTTCACTCTATGACCACCGTTCTTGAGTTACAGGCTATTTTGAGAAAAACTAATGCACTGTATGACCCCGAAATGACCTTGAAGACTACACCATATATGCATTATTAGGACACCTCAGTTTCAAATTTCATTGCGTTTTGCTCCAAGATGAGCCATTTTGGTCCATTTTGCTCTACAACTAAGATACAAGGTTATTGAAATCAGAAATCCACTGGATGACCTTAAACTGACCTTAAACACTTAACGGTCAAAAATATCCTGTATACACTATAGTTTCCCTCTGCGAGCAGCCGTTTTCGAGATATGAGATTGTTGAAAATCAGAAATGCATCCATTGACCTCAGCATGAACTTGAAGACTTCATGGTCAAAGGTACCCTGTATACACTAAGTACTTACCCCTGAGGCGCAAACTTTGGACCGTTTTACTTTACGAGCAGCCATTTTTGAGATAGAAAGGTTGTCAAAAAGCGAAAATGCACCGAATAACCTTGGGCTGACCTTAAATACTTAACGGTCAAAAGTACCCTATATACCATAGTTTCCCGCTAAGAGCAGCCGTTTTTGAGATACAAGGTTGTAAAAAATTGGAAATGCACCCAATGATCTCAGACTGATCTTGAACACTTAATGCTCAAAAGTACCCTGTATACACTAAGTACTTGGCCCTGAGTCCCAAATTTTAGTCCGTTTCATTGTACGATCAGCCGCTTTTGATATACAAGATTACCGAAAATCATAAATGCACCCAATGAACTGAGAATGACTTTGGACACTTAACAGTCACAAGTACCCTGTATACACTATGTACTTAACTTCTGAGGTGCAATTTTGTTCTGTTTCGCTTTACGACCATCCATTTTCGGGATACAAGGTTTTCAAAAATCAGAAAAGTTGGCGACATTGAACACTTAACAGTCAAGAGTATTCTGTATACACATTCTGTGTACATTAATTACTTACCCCGAGGCCCAAATTTTGCTTCATTTTGCTCTATGGCCAGCCGTTTTTGAGATACAAGCTTGACGAAAATCAGAAATTCACCAAATGACCTCATAACACATACTGGCCTTAAAACACTTAACTGTCAAAAGTACCCTGTATACATCAAGTACCCACAATCTAAGTCCCAATTATGGGAGTAGTAAAAGTTTCAAATGACATCTCTGCAAGTACACACCAGATTCACTGCCAAAAATTCATGTAAACTCGTACGAAGCGTCTCTACCAAAGTTGTTAAAAGAATTGTGAAATTTGAATTTTTGGCAAATTCTGTTTTCTTTTTCTTTCTTTTTTTTTCTGGGACACTTAACATGGTAGTCAATGGGGAATTATAAAATGTGCTATATCTTGAAAACAGATGGTGTTTAGAGCAAAAGGGACCAAAATTTGGGGTAAATAACTATTATATGCAGGGTACTGTGGCGTCGCTGGTGTCGTCCGGGTCGTGCGTCGAAGTCATCGGGCCTTCACAGGTTGTCTAGGGGGTTTTCTTCGACTCATCGCCCTGTCTCCGACGGCACGTCCCTCTCCGCGGTCCGTTATACT
>JAAUYG010249200.1_pt1 | contig 11650 bp, 10 predicted proteins | sample 7278091 | NCBI WGS metagenome assembly JAAUYG01 (sample SAMN14350201, study PRJNA611818) | marine sediment metagenome | isolation source: surface marine sediment (0.6m) | place: French Polynesia: Moorea | collected 2018-08 | reverse complement strand
GGCCAGTTGAGCTTTGTTTGCACAGGCTTCTTTTCCTGTCAATGGAGATTTGGTGTTTGTTGGTATCTCATCCAGTCCTGATGCTGTCTGACACCGGGACATTGTTTTAGGGGCCTGAATTGGCTGAATTTATTTTCAGGTGGTGGTAACGCTGCGGACTCTGAGACTCAGAAAGCAGAATCAGGGTCGACAGCTGCGGCCGCCAGCTCATCTGTACATTCCCTACCTGGAGGTTCAGCATCAGTCTCAGAACCAACGTCCGAGTTTGACTTCAACGAAGACATTCTCTGTTGTGAACACAGTAGGTTGAGCACAAATTTTCTTCTTCCGAAAGAAAAACACTCACGTCTTGAACGTAACCAAACAAGAAATAATTTTTCTTGTCACGAACCTGTGAAATTAATTTGAAATTGCGGTGTTGAAGGTCAAAGTTTACAGTCGTGATTTTTGCGATGGTATCTTCGGAAAACAATTTGTGAATCGTTGCAGAGAATCTCAGCCCAGACGATAGTGTAATGAAGTTGATACCTGCAGACTGGTGGAGGCGCTTCAAGATGTACTTTCCCTCTTGTCCCGAATTCAAGTACGGCGCAGAAAGCTGCAAGTTGTGTATGGTGAGCTGAAATTTGTCTTTCGCGCCAAAATTTGATAAAGACAGCAGATGGGCAATGAAGAAGTCCGCGCTGACTACCACGCACACACACGCACACACAAAAAAAATCGCTCACTGTGGTGATGTAAATTGATGGTGAAATGTTGATTCCCACCACCTCTTCCCCCGCGAAAATGAACACCCGTTTGGGGAGCACAAAACACCCGCACATACGAAGACTAACCTTGCGGATAACCTGCCTGTGAAACTGGGGTTTCCAAATGAAAAAAAAAAAAAAACTGGCGCGTCACAAGAGGCGCAATGCAAAGGTTGGAAGTTGGTGCTAAAATTTCCAAGGACAGGCGTCACGAACGAAAAGACGATTGTTATTTGAAAAGTTTTCTCCGGAAGAATGTTTGTCAAGTCACGACTTCGGTGTTGCAATGACGCGCAATAATTGTCTCGTCAGACTTGTTAATCGGGCATGTGGGAGTTGCGTAGTTTAAGACCTGTGTCATCCGGTAAATTAGGCTTCGGTTGGTGGGAAGATGGGTCTACCACGTCAAAAGACGAACATTTTGTGTGGCCATTTGTTTATCATCTATTGTGCGTGACTTCTGCGTTTCAGAAGAAGTTTCAGTCCATGTCCTATCTTTTCCCAGCTAAAAGGTGAAGAGGAAGACCAGACGTTACAGTTGCACAGGCAGATGGCAGTTGAACAGAAGTCCGCATTACAGAATCTCTATCTGGACAGAAAGCGACCTGTGTGGAAGAAAACCGTCACAGAATTGAATGTCATAGCGAAAGACTTCGTAGATGGGTGGAAAGCCTTCATTCGGTGTGTTCTTTGGCATTTGAAATTTTGTGTACGAAGGAATAGGAGAGTGAAAGGGGGTTCAGAATTTCCAAGAAGACAATCAACCACGCCATTTGCTTTTTTTGCCAGGGAACTTCTAAAATAAGCAACCTTTCACGGAGGGAAGGAGTGATGCCAGTATTTTATTTTTCAGAGATCCAACGAGCAATGACGCTGTTCAGGAAGTGAACAATCTTACGTTGCTCTGTTGTCATGGCGGCTTTCCGTACGATCCTGATGCTGTGGGCATCACAGACCACACCGATCAGTGAGTGACCCCGGAAAAAAGCGTCACAAATGTGTGAACCAATTTGTTGAGTTATAGCGGCGCTGTGCTGTTTCCAAGAACTAGAATTCCGAAAATCTTTTTTACTCGTCTTTCAGTCTGGTTTTCATGTGGCCCGAGGAATGGGAAACTCTAGGGAAATACGTCGGTCTGGACAAGGAAATCAAGATTTTCAGGATAGAAGAGGAAAGTGGTCACGTTTCATACATAAGTGCACCAGGTAGAACTTTCTTGTGTGCATTCCGTCTCTCCACCTTTCATTATAAACAACGCAAACCACCCCCTTCCTACAATCTTCCAATGGTTTCAAAAATTTCAGAAGAAAACTTTTTTCTTTTGGGTCAGATTTGTGCCAAGAATGCTGTGATGAGCGGAAAAACGCCGAGAAGGCGGCATTGACAGATTTCCAAAACGCCTCGGTGTACGTGCGCAAAATGACAGAAAAGGACCCGTTGTTCGCAAGTTGTCAGGCGACCACTTCTCAGCTCGACTCGTCTCAGGAGTCAACAGGGAAAGATCCCGACTTCACTCAGGTACTGATCAGCGTGTTCGTCTCTCTGTCTCGCGTGAATTTGTCACCCGAGAACAACGCACTTGTCATCAATATCAAGTCTTGTGTCTGCCATTGGACAACTGTGATTTTTTTTGAACCCAAAGAAAACACGTGTGTTTGTGGCATCCAATGCTGTTCGAAATTCTGTGACCCCCACAAAGTGCTTTCAGGTACTTCATGAACGATTTCTGTTGTGCTGAACAGAAGTCAGTCACGACATCAGGACATTGAGTTGACGAGTTTTTGAGATGGACTTTTTGTTTTGTGTTCTGAAGGTCACGGGCAAGAGGAAGAATTCAGAGCCATCTCAACAAACAGAAAAAGCGATGAAACTTGATCCATCTCGGCGCAGTACGCGGCATAGAAGAGTCCGGGGCGACGTGGAAGTCAAAGTGTCGTCCACACAGACATTGCGGGACTTGAAAGTGAAGGTGATTTTCCTCCAGTTCTGCAGACGAAACGACGGAATAATTTTAAAGATGACATTTTTGACCCAATGTCACAATAGTAACAGTTGCTTTTTGGGCCGAGCGCGGCTGCAAGCCGAGACAGGAGTCATGTACGTGTCGTCGTTGTCATTGTCGCCGTGGACCGTCACGCCCCACCTGGGCCGGGACCCACCCGCTCCCACCCAGGCTGGACCCCCAACGTGACCTGATCACGTGAGGGGTTTCAGATTGTGGGGCGCTCGGCCTTTACGCTGACGAAGCGAACACTTATTGAAGGTGATGGAAGTGTTCTCAGCGACTCCGATGGATCAGCATCTGTGGTTGAATGGACAGGAGCTGAAAGGGCACGACAATCTTCTGGGGGAGTTGGGTGTCGTGCCAGGCGCAGTTCTGATGTTGAAGGTATAAATCCGGCTTGCATTCCAGCTCAGTTCATTGAACTAACCCAAGTCCCGTTACCGCCACTGCCAGGAAGCAATTTATTCAGTCATGTTGAGGTTAATTTTTGGCAGAACAAGCTGAACGTGACTGCACCTTCCCCTACAGCATCACAAGTGTATCGTAAATTTTATCCGTGTATAAGTCGCAACCACAGAAGACGTTCTTTCTACCATCTGTCTTGGTGCAAAATCTGTTCAAAATGACCCTTATGCAAGACGCACCCCAACGGTAAACTGATTTTTTTTGGCGAGCGCGACGAAGTTGGAACGGCCTTGTGAAGTCATGTATGTGTGGGGGCCACCCAGAGGACCCTTAGCCAGCCTCCCAGATGGGGGGAGGGGTCAGCCCAGAAAGGGGTCCGGCATTACATTGTCACATGACAGTGATCACGTGACGGTAGGGGGTACTCGGCCTTTACGTTGAGTCAGTGTATACTTGTTTATTCCAATGGGACGGAAATCCTAAAATCGCAAACATGAGCTGTAATCACCGCTGTTGCCAGATTCTCATGTGTGGAGAAAGGAAATTTGTCCAAACTAAATATGCTGTGCTCTCAAGTATTGAATCTCGAGTTTGTTGTCCCGTCCCAGTGATAAAACGTGGAAGGAATACGTGCTATCAAACCAGAAACCGATTCTTTGTGTCTCTTCTCATCGTTCACCCGTCTTCCCGTTTTATAATTAAAAATTTTTTGCCTACAGATTGATGAAGCTGGGGAAGATGCCACTTTTCTGGAGGATATTGGCAGAGGTGTGTAGCAATGTCTATTGACGGCTCTATTTCTTCAATAAAAAAGGGAAAGCTGAAAAAAAATGCACAGAAACATTTTTCGAATTGATAACACAAAACAAACCAAATGCTGGAGTTGGGAGCATTTCCCAGCAAAATCCGAATCACTCGGGACCGTCAGAGTGGATTTGATTTGGGATGCCACCAAATCCCCTTCAGGGAGTGTTTCTGGATGTTGCTTCGAAAGACTCCCAACATTTGTGGTGTCTCCATGCATACGTTGTCATTTGGTTACGGTTGCTCTAAATGTGGCCCAACCCCCCGGCCAAACTATTTGAGTGTGTCCACTTCATCTGCTCTTGTTTGGACATTTATTTTCGTGTCTCTTTTTCTCAGCTTCTCAACCAGAGAAAGGATTTCAGGGAACAGGACTTCTCAGGACGTAGAAACAGAATCTCTTCTGGGCATTTGCCTCCCACTAAAGGAGGTAACGTTTTCAAAGAAACTCAAAGCAATAACCAAGGAAGTGCCTCAAATGTTCTATTTAAAAGCTATGTATTTCAAGACATCGAGAAAGAAATGCACAGTTTCGCAAGTTACGTAGTGATTCAGATTCACAATATGCTGTCTTGTACTCTGGCAGAAGATTCTGAAACTTTTTTCGTGTTTTGTTGCAATCGGAAAACAATATACACACCAAAAGAACGAAGAAACCGTCGGGTCGTGTTTGATGCACGTTTTACGTGTTTTCACAAATATCAAAACTCATGTCACACGGTGTCTTCTGCTCAAGAAAGCAGTGTTTGAATTTGTTTCATTGACACAGAATCAGAAGTCTTGTCATTTGAGGCGGACTGGTTTTGGAAAGCTGAAAATCTTTCTTTTTTGAGCAAATTGTGTTGCGTGGCACGTGTTTTCGTAACTAATTCGTTTCCATCCTTATGTTCGCGTCTGATGAGAACTCGGACAGAATCCCCAAAATCGGCTTGATGTGTGCAACACAACGGCATTGTTGTAATTGTGCTCCCTAAATTCGAAGTTGTTCTCGTAACATCACACCAAAAGTCGACTTGATGCATTTTTGAGGATTAAAGTAAAGCTCATCATCAAATCAGTATTTTCTGGTTTTGCACGACTTTTGTTGCGCCATTGCGTTGCGCGGGAAAAGCTTGATGTTTGACATGAAATGTATAATTCAGCAAAGGTTTCCCTCGCTACGATTTTGTGCACCAGATATTAGATATCAAACGGTGTGCAGTGAATGTCGCATCAACAGAAAGAAGCCAGCAAGATGTTTGGCTCGAATTGGAACTTTTACAGAGGTTGATAAAGGGCATAAAACAAATTCTTAAAATTCTAAAAAATAATGCAGGAAATATCTGACGCTTCCACAATCGTGTCTTGGAATGCGAGAAGCAGGTGAAACCAGAAAGTACGCGAGGAAAATTATTAATGCATATCGGTTGGCAATTTGCGAAGATGAAAGGCTTTGAGTGAGGAAGTATGCAAATATGGTATCAAAGGCCTTCTGCCAGGAATTGCGTTTCTCAAAGGGAGTGGAAAAGTATGTGGACAATGCCGCTTCCTCGAAGCTTCGTTGAAGCGTGGCGGCTGTGTATTGTTGTGTGGAGAGATGCGGATGCCTGACGAGTGCTGCTATGCGAGGCACATGTGTTGCTCTTGCGTCGCTTACACAAACCACGGCTGCGGGTAACGCGGAAGGTCATGTCTCCCTTGGCGGCTCGAGCCTTTGATGTGACGGCCGCTACGTGCCATCATCATAAGCACCCCTCAGGTCTTGAAAGGCCATTTAACGTTTTTGTTTAGTATCAGGACTTATGATGAGTGCTCTTTTTGGCGTTTATCTCAGCAGCGTGGTTCGCTGACGCTTATTAAGGTTTCTTTGATGTTGGGAGGACAAATATTCATTAAAAGTTAAACAGGAAAATGGCACCCCTGCGTTCTGCCGATAAAGTTGTGTGAAACGAGTCTCGTGTGTCTGAACGAATGTTGAGTAATTAACGACGCAAGGGGAAAATGACACTTTTCTGGGTGCGACACGCTCTCACTGTCCCTGCATGTTTTGTCGGTTTGCGATTGTGGATCTGCTCTTTCACAAAAACTGGAAAGTTTCAGTCTTGTCGAAACGACCAGGTGTCAGCTTTGTAGAATCTGCTGGAATTCATGAATCCCAAAGATGTTTGGAGTTTGCAGTGACACTCGCCAAAAATGCAAAGTAATTGAAACACAAGTTTTCGCAAAGAATCTCTTGAAACCTTGCAGCTTTTCCACTTTTACGAAGAACACAATGCAAAAAAGAGGTTATCTTGACCACGATGCATGGCACGTATTGTGCAGGAAAACAAAGCTGTTGTGTCCAAAGGGTGTTTTCTGGCAGCAGATAAAACCAGCTGCTTGTTCATTCTTCGTCAAGAAACAAAACTGGTCTCATGCAAAACATAGTTCTTTAAACACTTTTGTTCCAGTTCCATTTTCTCCAACCACTTAGAACACGTTATTTTGTGCGTTTGTCACTTTTTGCTTTGAGCATTGCCAAAGTATGTCAAAGGTGTAAGAAGATTAACGAGATTTGAATCTGTACACTGAAACAGTCAGAAATAGAGATTCGCTGAAAGATTCTAAGGCCAAACTGGCAGTGCGATAATGCGATCATGATAGTGAAAGTGACGAAAGAAGCTTACATCGCTTTGGGGGTTTTGATAACATTGACTTTGTGTGATGTGATTTGCTTGACCATCTATTTCGGGTTGAACTGACGCCTTTTGCGCGCCTGGAAAGTTTGCGACAGATGACAAGAAACCCTTACGCGTGTGCTTTGTATCCAGGAAGTGGTTCTCAAAGTCAGTCAGAAGCACACTTCCTGGATATTGTCTTGTTGGCGGCCTAAATGGTAAATGGCTTCATTAATGAGAACAAACAGAATGCACACTGCTGAGCTTTGAAGCAAACGAACATAAACCAAAGGAAGGCTGTTTACCACAGTTTATTCCCAGAAAAAAGTGATGTGGATTCGCACACAATTCAACATGTGCATTCATTCCTTATGCCGAAATGTGCGTTCTGTGTCTGTTCTTCGAATGAAGAATAGACGTTAGATGTATAAGATGTTTTTTTGTCCCTTGTTTCGTGAAGAGCAGAAGTGCTGTTCCTCTGGATGGTAGAAAGCTACCTTTCCCTTGTCTTGCGTGTTCTGAGCAAAATTCAGGCAGAGCAACTTCAGTTTCCATCTCCCGGAAGTTAGATTCCTGGGTTCTGAGAGCACATCTGTGAAAAAAGTGAACACAATGAACTTGAGGTCCTGCATGCCTCGGTTACTGAAAGTACATGTAAATTGAGCTTCTGGATGGTGGCGGGAAAATGGTGGGACATGCGACAGGTGAAAGGATGTGAGGGGGGTCCCCAGGCAATCAGAGAATGCCTGGAAGCCCATTGTTGTGGAATTAAGGCTTGTTCTGGAATGCTCATTACGGCTTACACAGTTGAGTTATTGCAGTCAACCACGCAGAACTGGAAAATATGCAACGTTTCGCAATCTCTATTCTCGGAGAAGATATTCAACAACCGTTGATTTGCATTCAAAATTCAGTTCGAGAAATTGTGGTTGCCACTCTTCTTTTTCTTGAAAAAAAGAAAGAAAAAATGAAACTCCCATTGTACCTTGCAGTCATGAAAATACAGTCCTGACATAAAGATTTCCTTCCCTGACATTTAAGTTCTCTCGAGAATGAGAGGTGTTTTGTCTGTCTGAAATGCATTTCTTTGTTCGAGTGCTCATTTCCTTTCCAAAGTACATCACGAAAAAGCAGTGCACATGGCAGATTTTGGAGGCGCAAATGTAAAATGGAGACTGCAGAAATTATGTTCTGGGAAGCGTTTGACGGAAATTGAATAGGAAGAATTTGGCCCGTTGGGGATGGCTTCTGCGCACAAGTCGGACATACTTGAGCGCGCGGCATTCTCCCAGTCGCGTGCATTCCAACAAACCCGCCCTGCGCCGCCGAATGAAGCTAATTCCCCGCATGCCTGGGTAGGCACATCATTGTAAGAGCCCCACTCTTCACTTTAAGGTATTCCTTTGGAATGCGATCTTCATTCTGCGGCCATCACTTTCTCACACACACTTAAGGCTCACGCTTGGCTGCATTTCAATGCACTCGGCACGCGTCAGCCATCTGCCATTGTCAGTTTTATGCAAATATGGACTTCACACACGGCGGTATCCAACCACAGGCATGAGGCCTTTGAAAGAGGGTGGAGCATGCGACCCGTAATTACCCACATCTTTTGAAGTATTTTTTGCATAGCTCTGGCTTTAATTTGAGTGAACCCCGTGGTAAACATTTGCGTTTCACCTAGTTACTCACTCGTGTCCTGGTGACTATAAATACGGCCATCAAGGTTCTGCGAGACCAGAACGTCCCTGTGACCAGAGCAGAGCAGAACTTCAGAAAAAACTTTCAAAAGTGGACCCACGACACGCTGGTATTTGCGAGTCTTGCACCACAATGGATATGAAAAACCGTTTTCCTTGTTCGTCCATGATCTCCAAAAGAAGGGTAAGTGCATGGTACACCACATCACAATGAATGGTTTTATACGTTGGCAAGGGGTACAGATGTGGTCTGGGTCAATTGGGCATCACAGCATCGCGTTTAAAACCCAAATGGAGTTGAGTTGTTTTTTGTTGTGATACACTTGCCAGAATGTGAAAATCATTTCTTGTGACTTGTTTCAGAGTAACAAGCCGATAGTGGAGAAGAGACGCCGCGAGAGAATCAACAGATCTTTGGAAGAACTCAAGAAACTGGTTCTGCAGTCTCTTCACAAAGATGTAAGTACTGCAGTTGTTTTTGTTCACGCTGTGAATAGGGCTCTGTGGGTTCCAACTGCAAATGTGCCACATTGCAGAGAGCAAGGAAGATTTGCAACGTTGACTTTTGAGAGAAGATGGGCCAAAAGTCACTTTGAAGCTCGTAAAGATATGTGGTTAAATAAAACAGTTTGCCTCCATTTGGTTGGATATTTGGAGGATGGCACGCGATCAGTTTATTTGTTAACACTGTTCTTTGGAAGTGAGGTGGCCTGTTCACTGAGCATGCTGGCCCTCATTGACATAAGAAGAAGTGATAAGGAACGAAGGCAACCCTTCTCACGCTCTCTCAGTCTCTTTTTTCTTGCCAAAGTGACAGGTAAATTTCAGGGTGGTTCCAATAGGGAACAAACACCGCCGTGTATTTACACAGGAAAATTATATTCAAAAGATTCGGGGAAACAGATAACCTAGATCCATGATAAAAACCCCCATTTTCGTGGCTGTCATGCAGGCAGCGGAACCAATCTCTGCATGACAAAGCGAGACATGGGTCTCTTCAAGATTAATCACAGTGGGGGATCTTAATGCCCCAAAGCCACTCCAAAATCTTCGTGCTTTTCCCTTTTGCAATGGGTAAGGATCCACTATTTGTATTTGTAAGCAAAACTTGGTCAATCGTGTCATCTCCCAAGGTTAACACGGTCTTTGCTCGGATGTGGCATCTGATTGACACACCGAGTGGGACATCCAGCATCCCTGTTTTGAGGTTGACTGAAATCGTTGTGCATCACAGTTCTTGTAATGAATGTTCTGATTTAATCTTTTCAGACTGAAGAATTTGAAAAAATGGAGAAGGCTGATATCCTGGAGATGGCGGTGAATCATTTGAAGAATCTGAAGAAAAGGCAATCATCACACCTTGGTTGGTTGAGTTTCCCCCACGCACTACAAATGTTGGTGTTGTGTTACACCGTCACGAAAAAGCATGTGCTAAGTTTTATGAAGCTTCGAAAACGTAGCAAAGGCGATGGATTCAGAGTGGAGCGAAGTTGCTTTTGTTGGCACGCCAAACTTTACCAATTAGTAGGAAACACCTCGACGTTGTCTGTTTGATGAATTCGATCTATTGACGCTGATGTGTAAAAAACCCAGGATTCTGTTGACTCTTCTGCTTTTTTCTGTTCACAGATATGCGAACAACCAGCCGAACGGAGAGTCTGGGAAACTACAGGACAGGGTACAATGAGTGCGCCACTGAGGTGATGAGGTACCTCAGTCACACCACGGCCGCGCCTCACAACAATCCCTCGGTGAAAAACCGTCTTCTGGACCACGTGTCAAGTTGTGTGCAGCGCGTGAACAACACACTGGCTCCCGCCGTGCCGCCACGTGTCGCGCCAACGTCGACGTATACGCCCTCTGCTGCCGCGGCCACCGGAAGCTGCCATACTTTGAGCTTACCCAGCTCCACTCCGCACGCGTCACTGCCAGGGTCCTCGGGCAACCTCTCCAGTTTTAGGCCGGTCAGGAAATCACCCACCGAGGCCTTTGAAGCTCCCAAGTGTGACTACTCCGCATCCAGTGTGAACTGCAGCTTGCCTTCTCCTCCCAATGCGGCGTGCTTTTCTCCAGTTGACTTCCACCTGAACTTCCTGAGTTCCTTTCCGGTTCAGTCGCCCTCCAGTTCTCAGTACAGCAGCTCAAGTGAAAGCAGAAGCGTGACTCCCACTCACTCGGCGGACAATGGCTCTGCTCCGGCTTACCTGGCAGCCATGGATATTGAAGAGATCAGAGCCAAATACGGAAATGTCTGGCGGCCTTGGTGAAAACTGATGCAATTTCAATCGAATGAGTCTTCTGATCTTGAGAATTCTGGCATTGAACTGCGATGTGTTTCAGTGTGATATATGTGTTTGACCGTAAACTTGTGAATGTATCATTTGTATGCCTTGTGTACATAAATTTGTTTTGTGCTTAACGTCAGTTGAATTGCGTGTATTTTTGTGCTGCTTCAAGAAAGAGAAACTGAAATGCGAGTGAAGAGACATACGAAGGAAACCTGTGGCCGAGAGGCCGCAGGCTTTGTAGGAATGAAGGACTTAATTGGAAACAGTCACCATCGGTGACTGATAAAGATTTCCCTTTCGCCAAAGCTGACAAACTTGAAGCAAAGACAAATGGATCCTTTGGGGAAATGTCCACTTTTTTGTGAAGAACATCCTTCAATCCTTGATTAAAGCACTTCGTGCTTTTCCTTTTTTTGAAATTTCCGTGGTGTTCTACACAAATGAAAAATAATCTCAGCGGTGAAGAAAGGAAATAGGCTGGTGAAATGTATTCAAAGCCGGGAGAACTGCATGCAACACAGTCACGGCACAAAAGGTTCGCCTTGACAGAAAAATGCCTAAAATTACCAAGGACTTAGCTCTCAAGTGAATGACTCTGCCTTCAAAATTCATTGCAACTGGAAACTTTGAAGAATAAAACTCAAACACAAATCCCAAAAATGTCAAGAGACACAGAAAGCAATGATGATAACAGGCAGATATCTTGCAGCGACACGTATGAATTCCACGCCAGGTGATGTCAGTGCAAGTTGTCACTTAGTTACATTGGCGTGCTATCCACTGAAAAGGATTTTTATCTCAATTTGAACATCTTGACATTCCAGTTGGTAGATTCCTGGAGGGAACGCAGTTTCAAGTTTGACGAGTTGCCATGTTCATTGCAAGACACAGAAATGTTGCTGTCAGTTCCAGGGCAGGTCTGGTCCATGGTGCAACAAGAGGCAAAAGCCAGCCCCACACTCGATTTTACAACTCATAGAACTGTTGAATAAACCAGACTGCCTGGCCAGTCTAAACTCCATTCTGCCAAAAGTGTGTAATGGTAAATTCTAGCTCCAAGTTT